>Ga0154000_1000262_pt1 | contig 14619 bp, 20 predicted proteins | sample TSNC084MetaG_FD_104674 | JGI IMG/M metagenome (GOLD analysis project Ga0154000, IMG submission 104674) | Attine ant fungus gardens microbial communities from North Carolina, USA - TSNC084 MetaG | ecosystem: Host-associated > Fungi > Mycelium > Unclassified | place: USA: North Carolina, Lumber... | reverse complement strand
TGTTCGTTCACGCGACAAGGCTGTTCTGAACAGTCTGACGGAGGCAACCACCAGTGCGTCGTGGCGTGCACGTGAAGCTGCCGCGATGGCCGTTCAGGCGATAGGCGACACGGATCCGCAATTGTCGGCGGTGCCGGGAAAGCCAGGCAGGCGGTGCGCGTAAAAGTCGCCGAGTTCACCGCCTTCGGCGGACTCCGCCGAAACCCGCGGCCGGGTGTCGGTGAGCGCTTTGTCCAGCAATACGTCCAGGCGGTCTGCTCGGGTGGTAGGAGCGAGCGTGAACGAATTTTGCTCGCAGTCAACCGTTTTCGGTGAACTGCGTGATGTCGAGTTCGTAGCCGGCGCGGCGGGCGAGTTCGGAGAAGAACACGAATTGTGTTCTGGTGTTTCCTTCTCGGAAGTTATCTGCACCCTCGTTTCAGGTGTACATCATGTGCGACACAAGACCATTGACTCCTTGAATAACTGTGGTGGACCGATTATCTTGTCTTTCCAACCGGAACGACATGCGGCGCCATTTGGGAAATCGTAGAAAGCGGACCAGACAGCATTTTTCCGTCAACCAGTTGAATCGTGTTGATTGACGCGATCGCCGGGTTGATTACGTCTGGGAGGAGCGTCCGAGGCGCTGTTGGGCGCTGACCACGAGTTGATGGCTGTTCCTTTGAATCGATTCGGTAATCGCAACAGGTGTCAGTATCTCGCCGGTTGAACTATCGAGAATCGGATGAAAATTGGGGAAGTTCATATAGGTGCGTTCGATCCATGTGCTCAGCTGTCGATATGACTTGTGTAATTTGTCGAGATCCGCACGTACTTGCGGATCTGATACCGTCCACATCGCTTCCAAAAAGATGTCTTTCACTGATGCTGCCAGTTTCAGCGCGTTCTTTTGGACTGCATGAAATTCGACAAGTTTCTCGGCGCGCATCGCGCTCACACTGTCGTCTGGTGCATCTGAATCGGGGTTAAGCGAGTTTGTGTTGGCGGCCGCATCTGCCTGTGCGTAGTCGTACCATCGGTCTGTGATCTCGTTGACGAGTTCATTTTGCGCGCGCAGGCTTGACCAGACGTTTCCCACCGCACCGAGTTGTTCTCGCCGACTATCTTCGGCCAGTTGGATGCCTAGTGACCGCATCGCTGAGCTCTGGGCTTCTCGTGACATCTTGACGGCGAACCAGACTGAAGTAGCTGTCACTACGCCAGAAAACCAAGCGCCGCTTGCGGCCCAACCGCTGGCGGTCCAACTTTTGGGATTCAGTTGGGGCCAAATAAGGACTCCAACCGCTGCCGATCCTGCGATCAGCACAAGCACGCAAGTGCCGAGCACGACAAGTTCGATCGCGCGAATCCCGCCCGGTGGGTTTTCAGTTGCTGGTGCCCTGTGTTGTTTCTCGTTCACGTTGGGATGGTAGCGATAGTGCAGGATTCGCCGGCAAACACCATTGGAAAGCTGAATTTCCTGACAGGATGTGGATCATCCAGAACGACTTACCGTTATTCAGTGGCAGGTTTTGTCGGTTACCCTGCTGTACGTCGGAGTGGCGATTAGCGGCGTTGAGTTTGCTCAACAAAATAACTGAATCTATGAATCAGATGTGGCGTCAGGGTCGTGTGCAGTATGGAGTTCAGGCGTGAAGATGTCCAACCAGTAGGTCGAGTCGATACTCTTCCTGTAGGTCAGGACCAGGTAAGAGCACCAAGCCGCGAACCAAGAGTGGAAAACCTCGCTGGATCCCAAGGCAGAACTCAGTTCGGAGAGTCCGACCCGATAAAACGTACGCTGGAAGTCCTCGTGCACTTGTTCAAGGTCAAGCTCCTTGAACGCCGAGGCCAAGCTCATCCATTCGCCATAGGACGGGCGCCAATCGTCGGGAAGGATGGGATCCTCCCATTCCGACGTTTGCGAGATCATCCCGGACCGCTCGGCGCAACATTCCATCCACCTGATCCAGACATAATCCCAGTTGCCGCGAGTTAGACCGCCTTGCCGTAGTACATGTGAAACGGATCAAACTGGGCGACGACGTCGAGGCCAGGGAACCGAATCTCGATGTTCTCAATTGCGGTGATCGAGGGAACCCAATCGAACGGTAGAAACTCAGGCTCGCCGAAGGCGGACCACGGCAGGGCGGCTGTCTCTGACATGTTGTTGGTTTATCAGTCTCGAGCCAGCGAAGTTGAGAAATGGTGCTGATTGGACCCCAAGTTCAGCGCCTGGTGAAAATATCAATGAGATTTGTGATTTTCATCGATCTGGATGCCGAGACGTGCGGTGCGCAGGATTATCGTCCGACGACTTTTTTGCGAGCAATTCGATTCGGTTCCGCGAAGGCGTAAGCAGTGTGCCTGCCGCCGCCGCAGTTCCCAGTTTCCGCTCTCTCGGGTCCCAACTACCCCTGCCTTGGTGGCGAGCTAACTCCGGCAAGCGGCGGTGACAAGCAAAAAAGTCGTGTGGCTGGCCCAGCTAACAGTGAGCGCATTGTGACTGCACCACGAGCGCCCGGCTCCAGCTGCGGACAGGGTTGCGAGCGCGCCGTGCTCAGTTCGTTGCAGACTACGCCGCGCCCTCCGAAGGCTCGACAACGTGCCATCGCACGGAATCCCAGTACCATCCGAATCCGTCCTCTGCCATCAACCACAGATGCGTAATCTCCGCCGGCAACGTAGGTTCGCGTGGAGGGAGCTGACGCGCCCGTAAAGGTTCGGTGTACTGCTGGTAGTCATTTGAGAACGCCGTGCCAACCACTGGTGAAGGTACCTTCTCGATCCGGAGGAAGAGACCACCATAGGGTTGGTCGTCCCGCAAGCCCACCTTCCGACGAATGCCCTTCTGATCCTTGTCAGAACGAGCGAGCCATTCTTCGACCATCACCAACGTAACGAGAGGATCGGTTGGCCCGACAGTGCCCCACTGGAAGCTGCACAAAACCTGAGCTGGACATGGGTCGCGATGGCGCTCCACACTGATCACACCGCCCACTTCCGCCAGCTGCAGCGCGAGCTGTTGAAGGTGGGGGTCCCTCTGGTATCCCGGCCTGAGTGTCTCAATGTCCTGCTGCTCGAGAGCCCTGAGAGCCGGCACCAATCGTTCCCGAACCGGCTTCAGTCGCGCCCCATAGGTGAGAAAGACCAACCACGTTCCTTCCAACGATGAATCGTCAAATCCATCGCCGAGTTCCTTTTTGAAGGTCGCCTCACTTTCCTTGAAGTCACTATTAGTGATCGTGCCAACTTCCAGGATTCCCAACTGTTGTCGGGTAGGGTCAGTAGAAGGGCGATCGAACACCTTGTAGTCGACCATCTCGTTTACAGACCCGTCGTCATTGAGATCCAACGTTACGTGAGCATGCGCCTCGACCACCGATCGTGCCCACATTTCCTCGCAGGACTCGCCCTTAGCTCGCCTAGCTTGTCGGACCATCTCTAGCTCCTCCGTCGTTCTACTCCTCCAGCGCCTGGGACGGGATTAACCACTGCCCACGCAGCGGAAATTGAGAAAACCCGCCATCCGAACGTCGAACTACTTAAGTATTGATTGCGCACATAACCACCTCTTAACGAGCTATTCGCGTGAAGAGTTCCCCGAGCACGGGTCCATTGATGCATCTACTGTCGGTGCCTCAAATACTGTTATGTGCTCGGCCATAGCTCACCGAGGGCTTCGGGCTGCTGGACGCGATGTCAACTGCATTGGCATTAACGAAGTGTCGATTATCGAACTTGCAACGTGACAGTTGGCAGTGGGATAAGGCAAGTTGGTGACTGCGCCCCCGCGAAACGCCTTCACGAAGACAGCACTCACTCCTCAGTGTTCCTACAAACGACGCCGCCCCGACCCTCAAACGAGGCGTCGGGACGGCGTGTGTCGTGCAGGATTTGCTAGTCGCGCACTTCAGCGTCTTCGAGCAAGGCGTACAAGGCCTTGAATACCGGCTCAGGCGTTATTCCATAGTCCAGCCGTTCGATGGTCATATCACCCTTATGAAAGTAGGTTTCGATCACAACGATGCCGCCGTTTTCCACAAATACTGGCAGGGAGGAGTGGCCGCCTCGCCGTGGAAATTGATGCGTGTAACCGGCATCCCCTGGTCCAAATGTCTCCATCAGCTCGAAGACCGGATGGAAGCCCTCGTAAAACCGCTCGGGATGCATATCGGTGCGCTCACTGGGCGATAGGGGGCGGCTCGTTGGCGGCCCCAATGCCTCGAAAAGGGCATGCATAGCCGAAAGAATATGACTGTTGTCGACCACGTTCTTGCTCCGAACTCAGGTAGGTGCCTCAGTGACATAGCGTGCACGGCCACGACAATAAGGACTTGGGTCACTCGCTACTCTATCAAGCAAGACCCTCAAAGCGCGAAAGCTCTCATCGAGAACGAAACCGCCCGACCCACACGAAGGTCGGGGGAAGTCACTGTGACCCACCAGCATCAGCCGTCGTCACGCGCGTGACGGCAGAGAACCGGGGCGTGAGACTGTATTGCCATGACGCACCCGTCCGACTTTCCCGACTGGGGACACTTCCTCGAAGCCCAGGGGGTCGACTTTCGTCTGGCCTACTTTGACCTCGCTCGGGCCTATGGAACCGACTTTCTCGACTTCATCTGCGCGTTCGACGGCAAGTGGGGAATAGACCACTCTATTCCCACTGATGCGCAGCGGTCCGTGATTTCGGAAGCCCGTGCACAGATGATCTCGATGCAGGAGATCGCCGACAGTAATGACCGACGGATCACCACTGCCCGGCAGCTTGCTGGATATGTCGCCGGCCTCGGAACGTCGCGGGCCAACGACTGGCACCAGCGCTGCGGCGGCCGGGTGCCGGAAACTACCGATGATGGCACAGTCGAGGCCGCCTTCCGGATTCTTGCACGCGACTTCTTGGGATTTCGTCTCCTAGGAACCACGCACATCGCCGCAGTCCTCGACGCGCACCCCATCGCCGATTCACTCTTCAGCCGATTCACCGATGACGAGCCACTTGGGCGAATGTTCAAGGAGGCCGTCGCATGCTCCACCGCGACTGGGCTCGAAGCACAGATGGACAAGGAAAACCCGCGTTGGGCCGCTCTGTTTCCTCTGTGGTCCGATGGAAACCGCTCTACGCTCAAGTTTCACGACATCCCGGGCGACATCCTCCACAGTGCAGTAGTGACTAAGTATGCAGCCAACGATGCGGTCGAGGCGGTACAGAACTCCACTGTTGCGTTGCTGGAACTGGCTCGCAATCTGTCCGCCGGTGAAACCGTCTCAACGGCCACCTACGTCGGGTTGGCAGGGCTCAGGCTGGAGGACAGCGTCGAGGCAATCGGACTCGAAGGTATCCGACTTCGCCGATCGACGCCTCTCGACCCTGGATGCCTGAATGGGACAACACAGATCTGGATGATTGCGGAGATCGACACCGAACTGCGATACCTTGACAACAAGGTCCAGCCCTTCAATCACCACGACGCTCTCGATATCACGTTCGTTGGGCGTTCCGCCGAACATACCGAGATAGTCGAAACACACCGAAGATTTTTAGCGTCCCAACTTGAGCGTCTTCGATTTTCGGTTCTCCTGTCATCGGGTGTCGACGACGCACTCGCATCGAACGCGACGTTCACGATGATCGCGAATCCCATGACCGGGACGGCAGAGCCCTTGCAAACCAACCTGCCTCACAATTCATCGGCACACGAACTCGACGGCAAGATAGCAGATGCGTTGAGCATCTGGTTGCCGAGAGTCATGGCCATGCCTGAGTATCTATCCCTCCCCATGCGAAGGCTGCTGCGAGCCGCCGCGGAACGCGATGACCCTGTCGATTCCTTGGTTGACGCGGTCGTGTGCTGGGAGGGATTGTTCGGAGCGACCCCTGAGATTAGTTTCCAGGTGACCGGTGCGATGTCCGTGCTTCTCGAACCTAGCGACATGGCCAGTCGCGAGGCTCTTTTCAAGGAACTACGCGACATATATAACAGCCGCAGCAAGGTAGTCCACGGCTCAGTCGAGGTTGGTGCGAGGAAGTTCACGCACACCGATGCTGTCAATCAAGCGCAACGAACAGTCGCTCTGGGAATCGCGGCTTTCCGCGCAGTGCTCGAAAGTCCACACCTAACGAGTGAGTCAGAATCCAGATTACGTAGTCGCAGGGTTCTCCTGGGATTCTGATCGGACACGACGTTTCGATCACATCCACCAGTCGAACAAGTTGACGGTCGTCTGACGCTAACCAAGATCAGCGGCATCGTGGTGCGTCGACGACACTGTCCACGACAGGAACTGCAGGTACAGACCGCATCACCGATGAATTGACTAGAGATAATTTTCGTTGTGGATGGTGTTGATTTCTCCCCAGTGTTCGACGAGACCGGTGGGAATTCTTCGCGGTTTCGGCCGCGCAGGCGATCGTGTTTGGCGAGTCGACGAAATTGGAGGTTGGCGGCATCAGGCATGGCCGGGGCTGGGTAGTAGCCGTAGTTCACCATGGGCGCGAGGATCGCCTGGCGGGTAATGGCCGACGGCGGGTCCGCGCTTTTACGCATCTCGCTGGGCGGACCCGTGCGTTCTTCTCCGGCCCAGTCGTACACGTCCTGAAGAGTGCTCGGTGGATGGCTTTGAGTTGGTTGTGTCGAATGAACCGCGAATGAACCGCGAATGGGGTCGAGTTGGCTGCGACCAGGCGCACAGACGCGGCGCGCTCTTCGAACAGCCGGAGCTTGTCGGGATCTGTGGTTCCGTAAGGTTCGGTTGCGCTGGTCAGTTTGTTGCGTAGAACAGTTGTTCCGGCGATGTAATAGTCATCCCAGGAACGAAACCGTGGAGTTTTCCGCGGCAAGGGAAGTCAGTACCCCAGTTCGCGGCGAAGCGCGGCGACTTCTCCTTCCTGAGTGCGAGTTCCGGAAGCGACCCGGCGAGCGGCCGCTTCATCGGCCGGGGTGAAAGTTCCGCCGGCCAGGCGAATTCCCGCTGCGGCGAACTTGACGGATTCTTCGATGTCGCGAGAGCCGGATTTGCGTGCTGCGGTCATGGGCGCCCCTTGCGTTCGTTCAATGCTGCGGCGGGGGCAAGTTCGACGGCTTCGTCGCCGGTGATTTCTCCGCGTAGTTGTCGGCGTCCGATGGCGATGTCCGCGGCGGTGGGCTCCATGCCCGCCATGCGGTGACCGGCTGTGGCGGCGGCGATCGCGCGGTCGATCTGGGCTTCCGTCAGGCGTGGCTGCGGGTTGGATGCGGTGCTCACCGGTGCTCCTTCACCGTCGCAGGGGACAGTGCGGTCACACAGAAGGGATCTATTCACTATTTTACCTGATCATTGCTATTTTCCGGCGGCATCCGGGCCCCACGGAGGCAGTCGGAACCGGTTCCCTGGCTGTTCTGGCGGAGCTCGTACGGGCGATGTCAGTGGAGCAAGGCAGAATGCCATGAGAAGAACGTGAATATGCATTCGCATGGGCGGGTGGAAGGAGTCGCACGTGGGTGACCTGTCGCCGATCGAGCCGGACGGGCTGGGCATCGAGGACTCGATGGAGCTGATGGTCATCGACGACGAGCTCGGTACCGCGCTTGTCGGTACCGAAGATGCCATTGCGGCCTTTGCGCTCGAGTGGGACACAGCGCTCTCACCTGTCCCGATCGACTCCGGCACAATGTTGCCGAAGATGGCCAGTCAGGCATTCGGGGGCCGCGCGGTCGGAGCCGCATACGCGGTTGGCAAGCGATACCACGAGCTGTTCGCTCGGCCGAAATCCGGGGCAACCGTCACTTATCACAAGATGGTGCGTAATCCACAAAGCGGCAAGATCATCTCCAACGCGCGGATCGCGAACCCCGGCGCGATGGTGGCGGGGGTAGGACCGCAGATGGTTGCGATCGCCGCGTTAGAAGCGGCGATCAGCGCCCAGTTCGACCAGGTCCATGAGCACCTGGACGTGATCGAAGACAAGGTGGACGAGCTACTCCGATTGGCCGAGGCTCATCGGATCGGGGACGTGTACGGACAGCACCGTCTCCTCTCGGCCAAAGTGCGGGACCTGGCGTCGGGGCATGCATTGACCAACACAGATTGGTCATCGATCGCCTCGCTGGGGGCAGATTTGGAAGTCGGGATTGAGAGACTTCGGGTCCATGCCGTCAAACAGTTGGAAACGCTGGACGGACGCGCTGGCCCAGGCAAGCGATCCGAGCAGCTTGAGCAGCTGTTGAACAAAAACAGACTCGGAGAGACCCTGCAACTGCTGGTCGTAGCCCAGAAATCACTGTTTCAGTGGCACAAGCTCAGGCTGGAACAGGTGCGAAACACTGAGCCGCAGCACGTGGACCAAACCATTACCAGCGCGCGCACAACCCTTCGCGAGCAGCACGAGGCCGACATACAGCTAGTTACGCGGATGCGAGAGGTCTTGGAAATTAATGCCGTGCTGCGCCTGAGCGAAGCGCATCACAAGATTGCCGCCCGCGGTCTTGGCCGGCACCGCGACGCGCTGCGCGAAATTCTGGATCAGTTTATTCAGGCTCGGAACCTGCAGATTACGCAGTGGGACAGCCCGGAACATGCGCGGATCGCCGATGTATTCGTCGCGGCGAAGGACCGGACGTCTGAAGTATTGACGTCCGGGCGACGCCAGTTGGCACGAGGTGCCGCCAACGTCGCCGCGTGGGCCGAGCCCGAACCGAAGGAACCCAAGGACTGCTGACAGCGACCATGCGAACCGTACGGGAAGAGCTCAGCTCCTCGATCTAGTTACGTAGGAGTTCCGTGCGGCGAGTCCGCCGGGACAGTCTCATCGCCGGCCCATGAACGTCCCGCTCGATGTTCAGGCACGTACTTCCAGCCCAGTTGGCCATCGACCGACGAACATCGATCGTCGCCGGAATCGGAGTCGGAGTCGGAGTCGCGCCACTCTTCGGAGCACAACCTGCCGTTGCTTGTCGCGATCGACGTGGTATTAACGGGGGTCTTACGAGATCCTGTCAGGCCGGCCCGTTGTTCAATAGCGCGTTCGGCACGGCCGCCGAGGCAGGTCGGTGGATTATTCAGACTTGGTGTTTCACAAGCCGTTTCCGCTGGCCCGGGCGATCCCTAAGGCGCCTTCGAGGGGCACGGAGCCGGATCCGTCCCGCGGAGTAGCGGCGTGTCGCACCCCCGGAAGCGTAGATTTTCCCCTCGACGATATGTCGGCCACCCAGACCCCAGCCGCTTCCCGCCTCTCGAGCGCACCGCTCCTGTGCACAGCGCCTGCACCGTAACGCGCCACTATCAGGTGCGATGGACGAAGTAAGGCAGGGGAAGGAGAGACATATGATCGGGCGCCTACCTGATTTTCCCGAAGAAGTTCTGTTCTGGTACGCATTCTTGCTGCCACTGGCCGCCTGGTGGAATCCACTCTGAGGAGACGAAACGATGATCGGATACTTACCTGACCTGTTTGTCATTCCTCCCGTCTGGGGGTGGGCCAGCACAGCCTGGAACGCATTTGCCACATGGTGGAATCAGTTCTGACTTCGCTTGATCACCATCAACTCCGCCGAATTATCGACGTCGAACATGCCATGAATCAAACCATCCGTTGGTTTGCACGGTGATACCAAGAGGTCAAGAGAGGATGTGCGGGTCTGGAAGTCGGATGATTCAAAGCGTGGGCCGTGCTCTTCCTGGATTCTTCCTGGACTTTGGCGTGATGGGCGGTAGAAGACCGGGTTCGTCGATTCGGCTGCGGCGGACGCTCTGCAGGTAGTTCAGGTACGGTTTTCGAGTTTGTCCGCCACTCGTTTGCCCAGAAGTTTGTCCACGGGGTGCCGATCGATCTGATTCAGCGTCAAAGAAGACTCGGGGTGGGTCAATCGGGTCACGACCTCGGTCGATGGCTCCGGCACCTCCAGCGCCACCTCACGTGCTTCGACGGAGTCGATATTCTCGTACACCCAATCGTTCGCGTCGTCTTCTCGACCGAAGTCCGCGGTCAGGAACCAGTTGGCGAGGAACATGCGACTTTTCGGCAGCAGCGTCCACACTTTTTCACGGTCGATCGCAGCGCGTGCACCCGGTCGCATGACGGCGAGCCATTCCAGTGCGCCGCTCGACGCATTGCTGACCCGCCAGAATTCCCAACCATCTTTAGCCACGTACGTCACTTCCTCGTTCTGGTCGGTCCACTGGGTTCGCCGAAGACTTATCTTGCCGCACCTTCATCATTGCCGCTGGCGAGGGAACGTCCTTTGCGATGCCTCCTGCGGCATTGATGAATTGGTTTGATACCTTTCGCAATGTCGGCGCACCTATACACAATGCAAGCCGGCCCGACGGTGTCGGAGAGGTGTGAGAGCATCCGATATGGGCCGACGACGGAAGAACAAAAATTCGGTAGAGCCAAGCGAAAACAAACGCCAAAGGGTTGCACGTGCCGAGTTGAAGCAGGTGGAGCAGTTCTTACGAGCTGCGACCGACGTCGCATCTGCTCGCCCACTCTCCGAGCGTGAGCGCGAACTGGTGGCCGAAGCTCGTCGACTGCGCCGGCAACTATACATGCGGCTAGGTCCGAAGCCTCTTCCTGCGGCGAAGAAAATTCCGCATTGCGGAAGGCCAGCCCCGGCCGGAGGAATCCGCTCTGTCGTTTCCGGCGGTCTGCCCGGAACGGGTAAACGCCGATAAACAAACGGCTGGCAGTCCGCAGGGCACACCTCCTACTGTGGTCCCGGTCCGCCCACCGGTCGTCTGTGACACGTAAAGTGCACTCGCACTGCATGAACGGCACTGCGCAGGTTCCGCAAGATCGCCTGTCCACTCGCCGACTTCCAGAATCACACCGCCGTTGTGCGAATCGCGTTCGACCGGGAAAGAGAGCGTCGCCCAGTGCAGCACTCAGCGTCGACTCCGGTGCGCGACTTGGTAGCAATACGCCTCTGCGACAGCGTATACCATTGCTGCACAGCACATCTCGCAGTCAGTTTATGTGACATCATATAAGTTGTTGACGATAATGATGGGGAATTTTCTGGTGCACGGATCGATCGCCGCACAGGGATTCGGATGTTTGGCGTGCCGCGATGAAGTGTCTGCATGTACCCCCCAATTTCAACCTTGCGACCGCCCTCGAAAGAAGACCCCGGATACACGACTCGACAACGTGAACTCGTCGACGAAGTAGAAACGACGCTCGGCTGGGATAAACCAGCCGAGCGCCTGCACGATCTACCTCGGTCCGCAAACTGAGACCACCCGCGTTGCAACTCCTGTCAGAGCCTCGTCTGTGGGAAGTTGCTAGTCCGAGGATGAACGCTATCCGCGTGTTTCAGGTGTCAACTCCCGAACAAGATGGCCGCGCTTCCGCTTCCGGACCCGAGACCATCCTCAACCCCATCCTCTGGACCGAATGAGAAGACAGGAGTTGATGTCGAAGCCGAGTCGACCACTGTGACTGGTACCGATACAGAACGCCCACCTGGCTGTTGGACGATCAGATGATGATCGCCGAGGTCAGCATCGTCCGGAACACGTACCAGCGCTGTCGCATTTCCGTTCTCACCGGTTGTGAAATTGCCAATCACCTGGGGTGTCGAGGCGAAGAGCGCCAAGCTGGGCTGATTCGCGATCCAGCCTCCCACCGAGAACAAAATCTCCTGCCCTCGTTGCAGCAGCGTCGGAGTGCGCTCGACTGAGGGGAGGGTGTAACCAAGATCCCGCATTACGCGGAAGGCGCCACACTGGTAGAGCACCACATTCTTTTCCCCGTTGACTGGGCAGGTGATCTTCGTATCTGGGGAGCCGTACGATCCGTGGATTCCTTTCCCGAACACGACATCCACGGGAGGATTGCAAATGATGTCCCCACTCAGGCAGAACGAACTGACCACGTTCGGGTGAGACGAGAGATAATCGCTGATGTCCGCGTCACCGTTGGTAACACCCGCCGCGACGACCCCGAGAGCCTTGTACGACGTTCCCTCGTGCCGCTCACCGGCGCGGCCGGGGCGGAGGTTGGGGTCACCGAAGTACACGACAGATTTGACGAGTGCGAGTTCCGGTGCCGTAACAGCCTGCTTCTGCGCTAGGTATCGATTGACGACATTTGCTCCCTGTGAGTACCCGGCGAGGACGATGCGTGCACTGTTGCTGCATTTCGTATGCAGTGCTGAGATGATCCGTCCCAGATTCGATGCACCGATGTCGACGGACTCCCGGTAGTCGTTCGTGTAGTAGCCGATGCTGGCCCCCACGCCGATGGCGGGGTACGACACCGACATGATGTTGAAGTCGTAGTCGACGGACTGTTGACGTTGTAGGAAGCCGAACATCGGCGCGAGGCTCTCACCCATACCGAGATTGACTGCCCCCTCTTCCGTGTACGGCTTGTTCGTGCGCGCGTGCGTCCGGAAGTAGGAAAGATCAAGGCTTTGTGGTGATTCGCCCGAGCCTCGAACTCCGATGAAAGTAGGTGAATCGCAATCGATGTCGCTGCGGATCTCTGCTGATCCAGTGGTGACGGCAGCTGATATAGCGTCGCTGAGTTCCGTGGTGTTCGTCGCTGTGAAGTATCGCCCGCCAGTAGCTTCTGCGATGCAGCTGAGCTCACTTTCCGCTACATCCGGGGCGTTGAAACCGACTGCGTGGACGCGGAAGTCGATGCCGAGTCGGGTTTTGAGTTCAGCTGCGACCGCGCAGGGATCTCCGCAAGTGCTCTGGCCGTCGCTGATGAGGATGATGGTGCGATCGCCTGTGGACGGGAGATCCCCGGCCGCTGCGCGCAGAGCGTCTGGTGTGGGGGTGGTGCCTCCTGCTGTGAGTTGATTAGTGGCGTTGTTGAGTTGATCGCGGTTGTCGGTTGCCACTGGAACCAGCAACTGTCCACCGTTACCGCAGTCGCCCGCAAAGGAACGCAGACCGGCAGCTTGTCCCGAGGAGAGTGCTCCAATCCCGGCACGGAGTGCATCCTTCGCTTGCGCCAACGGTGATCCAGTCATCGACCCCGACGTGTCGACGACGAACAGCACGCTCGACGTGGTCTCCTCTGCCTGGGCAGTTGGTGTCGAAAACAAGCCGAATGTCAGAGCGAACGCCGCTAGCGCGGCCAACGCCGCATGGCCGACAGTTCTCGGCGCGAGCGGTCTTGCACGCGAAACCGTCTGACCTCGTGTATATGACATTCCGTTCCTCTCGACAGCTTCATTTCGATCGCCGACATGCTCGTGCGTTGCGCAGCATGTCGGTTCTATCAATTACGACACGGAGCTGTCTGTCAGTCGATCGGAGTACATGTCTGCAAGCAAATAAAGAGACAGTCGGCATCGCAGTGTTCCCTCGTGCGCAACTCACAACGTCTCGCGATGCCCTGGTGTCAGGGGACATCGCTCCGGCCATACTCGGCGAGAGGTACGGATGATCGGTTACGGCAGCCTCGATCGCGGGAACAAGATGTTGGCGCCCTTCCGATTTCGCCAGATACGTCACCGCGCCGTTGTCGAGGCAGTCCAGGATCGTCGCTGCGCATGGAGTAGACGATGACGCGGTATCCGGCGTCGGTGAGGGTGCCGACCGTGTCCAAGTCGGGAGGCGGCGAGCCGTCCCTGAACTGCAAATCCAGCACCACCGCGTCGATACGCACGCCCTACGTCTGCTCGATCGCGCAGAAACTCTGTCGGGCACAGGTATCGTCCGGCGACCGCGATCGGCGGTGTGGCTCCCGTGCATCAGGAGACGAGGCCTTCGTGCACTACGTCGTGGTCGTCGATCAATGCGACAGTGACGTCGGTCAGATCGATGCGGTCATTGAATCGGTCCTCTCTTGCGGGCAACTCGCCCTCGGTTGACTGTGTTCACAGCGCAACGTCCGACATCGGTTCGGCCCGCGCCGATGCCGGAACGGCGGTGGCCCGCACCCAGATCAGGCCCTCGTCGAATTCGACCCGCACCTGAATCTCGGTCGTCTCGACCCATTCGAGGTCCTCGACGTGGGTGGGGTCGCAGTCCGGCGACGACGCTGATCTGAAGCTGCGGGTCTCGGTGACCACGATTCGGGCATGCGCTCGGGCGGCGGGGACGACCAGAGCGGGGACCTCCAACAGGGTGGTGCGTACGTGAGCCTCTACCGGGGACAGGTTCGGTGGTATCTCACAGGGTCCAGGCGAGTCGGCGCACAGTGGGAGTGTCATTGAATTCGGCTGAGGTGATGGCATTTTCGGCGATGCCGATGATGGCTGGGTTTTGCGCGCTCAGCGCTTCCGCGTATCCGGTCCTTGGCGTTACTCATGCTGCATCCTCGGTTCCGATTTCCAAAAGCTCTTCTACTGCATCGCTGTAGGCGGTGTTCGCTGCGTTGTCGATCGGGAGGCTGAATTCCCGAGCGAACTGCTCGCGCCGGCCGACTGTCGCTTTGAGGATGTGATCGCCTGGCTCAGTGTTCATTTCGCGGAACACTTCGTTGGAACCGGCGTTTCGGTGCGATCGCAGTCGTTTTCCTGCCGCGAAACATCGTCCAGATCGGCGCAGAAGAGGCGCGGCGCAGGAGACAGAGGCGCGGCGCAGGAGACGTCCCTCCTACCTGCTCACTGATCGGAAAGGCTGCGCGTGTAAATCCGCGATGACAGGATTGGGCGTATCGACGAAAGGACTCCCATGACGTTCGCGGACCTGGAC
>Ga0154000_1000261_pt1 | contig 14620 bp, 17 predicted proteins | sample TSNC084MetaG_FD_104674 | JGI IMG/M metagenome (GOLD analysis project Ga0154000, IMG submission 104674) | Attine ant fungus gardens microbial communities from North Carolina, USA - TSNC084 MetaG | ecosystem: Host-associated > Fungi > Mycelium > Unclassified | place: USA: North Carolina, Lumber... | reverse complement strand
CTTGCTTTTGCTATATATTTCTAATGCCTTGATGAGCAGCGCTCCCTTTTTTGTCAGTCTTCCTTCCGGGTTTAGGAGCTCCTTTTCCTGCAGGCTCACTTTTAATTTTAAAACATCCGCCTTTGTTTTGATAAAGACGGTCTTTTTATCCTCCAGACCAAAGAGGGCTTCGATATCTACCGCTCCGCACAGCATATAAATTTCTGCGGGACTAAGGCCCTCCATCGGTGTGGATTTAACTGTATATACCATAGCTGCCTCCTAAATATTTTTTATCTTGGTGACTTCCTCATTGAAAGGGAAATCGGCCATGTCACTGCTTAATTGGTTGATGGCATCGCTGCTTTTGCAGGCGGTTGTCACACCGGCATCGTCAATTTGTACGTTTTTTTGCCACATGACTTCATCTCCTCCCGGCAATTAATAAGGATTTTCTGCATCAGCCATAGATTTGTAATAGCTGTATTTTTGATAAGCGGTTGATTTGGCGCTTTGTGCCTCAGAAAGCCTTTGCTCAAGTCTTTCCCTGATTGTCCTATAGTCATCGTCCAGATTTTGTTTTGCAGTGGCATAAACCGTTCCCGGTTCACCGGTGGTTTCGGGATTTCCATATGAACAGCAGCGGTTAAACCTTCCTTTCTCCTGATTTATATTCCTTATTTTACCAAGTTCCTTGTCACTTGTAAAGATATTTAGCGGGCCTTGGCCATCCAAGTGTAGTTTGCGATATGATAAAGTGATAAAATTATAATATAAGAGCCTGTTCAAAGTCTTCGAAGCAAGACAGACACAAAAGCCAACTTAACCATATTTAGAGTATTTTCAAGTTTGCGTTCGCAGCTTTTCCAAAGTCTTCTGCATTTATCAAGCCAACCGAAAGACCTTTCAACAATCCATCGTTTTGAGATAACTGCAAACGTATGTAATTCTGAACGTTTGGCGGCCTGAACCTTGGCTCCTGTCAGTTCATAAATCTTGTTTGCAAAATCATCGCCTGTGTATCCCCATCGCAGAGAACAGTTTGAAGGCGTAAATGCTCCTTTTTTTGAAATCCTAATATATCGCATAGCTTAAACGAAAAAACAAAAAAGGTCTTTTGCATTATATTAAGACATCATTAGAATCTCTATGTAATAAAATCGGCTCAAATCCCTGTATTCGTTGGATTTGAGCCAATGCGGCTAAGAGGACTTGAACCTCCACCGGGTAACCCCGACTAGAACCTGATGGTGGTGACACCTTGTTGAAAGATTGCATATCTATATATCATTCAGAAACGATCTGAACATTTCAAAATCTACCGCTACTGTTAATTTCTCCAATGAATCACCGAGATTGCTAAGTCTCTCCAAGCGAATATCCTCATCTAAAAAGCCAAACCGTTTGAACATATTTTTCACTTCAAAACGATTTATTTACTGTCTCAATTTTAGCACATTTTGTCTTTTTTACAAGGGGGCTTTTAGACGTTCCCTTTAATTTGACTTATTAATATAATTAATTAATCCGCCTGCCGCAATTAGCTCTTGCATAAATGGCGGGAATGCCTGACCTTTATATGTCGTTCCTTTAGTTATGTCATAAATCATGCCGCTATTAAAATCGATTTCCACCACATCCCCGGCTTCTATTGCCCTGACCGCTTGGGCCGATTCAATAATAGGTAATCCAATATTAATCGCATTCCGATAAAATATTCTGGCAAAAGTTTCTGCAATCACACAGCTAATTCCTGAAGCCTTGATGGCAATAGGGGCATGTTCTCTTGAGGACCCACAGCCAAAATTCTTACCGGCAACGATTATATCTCCCGGTTTTACTTTTTTTACAAAGTCGGCATCTATATCCTCCATACAATACTGGGCTAATCCTTTTGGATCTGTGATCGCCAGATGCCTCGCCGGGATAATGACATCCGTATCTACGTTATCTCCATATTTAAACACATTTCCTTTAGCTTTCATTATTTCTCCTCCAGTTCACATGGACATGATATTTTTCCGGTTACGGCACTGGCTGCGGCAACTGCCGGACCGGCCAGATAAATTTCCGATGTCACATGTCCCATGCGGCCTACAAAGTTACGATTTGTTGTCGAGACACAACGCTCATTCTCTGCAAGAATACCCATATAACCGCCAAGACATGGTCCACAAGTCGGGGTACTGACAATAGCACCTGCCTCAATGAAGGTTTTAATATAACCCGCCTCGATAGCATCCATATATATTTGCTGTGTTGCCGGAATAATAATTACTCTTAATCCCTTCTTTACCTTTCGGCCGGCCAAAACTTTTGCGGCGATTTCCATATCTTCCAAATGACCATTGGTACATGAACCGATAACAACCTGATCAATGGCAATATCACCCACTTCATCAATGGTACGGGTATTTTCAGGTAAATGGGGGAAGGCCACTGTCGGCTTTAATTCACTTAAGTCAATGGTATAAGTCTCATCATATATGGCATCTTCATCTGCCTGATATACTTTATATGGTTTGGCATTATTGCCCTGATGCGATTTAAGATACTCTATGGTCACATCATCTACCGGAAAAATACCATTTTTCCCGCCGGCCTCAATGGCCATATTGGAAATTGTGAAGCGGTCATCCATGGATAAATGGGCGATTCCGTCACCGACAAACTCCAGCGAACGGTACCGGGCTCCGTCCACACCAATCATTCCAATAATATGCAGAATAATATCTTTACCGGTGATCCATTTAGCGGGCTTGCCTGTTAATACGAACTTGATAGCGGAAGGAACTTTAAACCAGGCCTGACCTGTCGCCATACCTACGGCAGCATCAGTACTTCCGACACCTGTTGAAAAAGCGCCCAGGGCTCCGTAAGTGCATGTATGGGAATCTGCACCAATGACGGTGTCACCGGCTGTCACAATGCCTTTCTCCGGCAGCAGGGCATGTTCAATCCCCATCTCCCCAACCTCATAAAAATGAGTAATATCATTTGCATAGGCAAATTCTCTCATGTACTTGCAGTTTTGTGCGGATTTAATATCTTTGTTAGGCGAGAAATGATCAGGGATTAACGCTATTTTATCTTTATCAAATATACCTTTCTTCGCGAACTTATCCATTTCCTTAATTGATACGGGACCTGTAATATCATTTGCCAGTACCATATCTAAATTAGCCATAATCAATTGTCCGGCAAAAATTTCCTCAAGACCGGCAGCCGCTGCTAATATCTTTTGAGTCATAGTCATACCCATCAAATACACTTCCTTTCGTTCTTTAATTTATTATGTTGCAATCATATCATGCTTTCAGGTATAATGGAAATACATATTAATAATATTTCCTATAACTTGAAGTTATATATGTAATGAGAGGGTAACGATGATAAATGAACAGAACTTAAATTTATATAAAATATTTTATGCAGCTGCCACTTCAAAAAGTCTGTCATCGGCTGCAAAAAAGCTGTTTATCAGCCAGCCGGCCATCAGTAAATCGATACAGAAACTAGAAGACAACCTTGGCGCGACTTTATTCACCCGCACTTCAAAGGGGGTGCAGTTAACCGAGGAAGGCCAACTTTTATTTCGTCATGTAGAAGAGGCTTTTGAAACGCTTGACCTTGGGGAAAAAGAAATCATGCGGATGAATCATTTAGGCATAAGGCAATTGCGCATTGGCGTTAGCACCACCTTATGCAAGTATGTTTTACTGCCCTATTTGAAAGATTTCATTAAAGACTATCCCCATATTAAAATTTTAATTCAGTGCCAATCAACAAATCATACCTTAAAATTATTAGAAGAAGATAAGATAGATATCGGCTTAATTGGAAAACCTGAATCCTTCAAGCATATAGAATTTTTTTCATTAGGGGCAATACATGATGTTTTTGTATCGACTACAGTTTATCTTGATTATTTGAAAGAAAGAACTTTGAATACAGATGAGAATTCATTCGAATCAGCGACGCTTATGCTTTTGGATCAAGAAAATATGACGAGACAATATATCGATACTTATCTGATTGAAAATCAGATATCTCCCAATCATCTTTTAGAGATTTCATCCATGGATTTATTGATTGAATTTGCCCGGATTGGCATTGGAGTTGGGTGTGTTATTAAAGAATTTATAATCAATGATTTAGAATCAAAGAAACTCGTTGAACTCCCTTTGCATACGCCGATTAAAGAGCGCGAGATTGGTTTTGCTTACTCTAAAAAGCTCCATTTTTCAGAGGCTATAGAGATTTTCACTGATTATTATAAAAATTATGCAAATCCTCTTAATTCTTATTAATTGGATTTGCATTTGAAGCAGAGATTAAATTGCGTTAATCTTGACTAGTTTCCTGGCAGGGAACCATGAAATACAAAGAAAGAAATCATCATTTAGCATCCTATCATTTACTTTTTGACGGTCAATCAATAAACTTGATTCATCGGCTGTGAAAGTAAAATGAAATGTTTTTTTTAATCCTGTTTTCAGTTTAAAACTGCCTGCATCTGCCAGTTCAGGATGAATCGCTTTTAAGAATCTGGCATCATAATTCAGCAAAAGCGATTTGTTAAAAAGGGAATAATTGGCGAATGAAATGACCCCATCCACATTACTTTCATTGGTAAAACTTATCTCAATATCATACACATAATCCGGACGTTTATTGCCATACTCATCAACTAAAGCTACATAATCGTCAGGCTTGCCGTATTCTTTCAAAAATTCCGCAACAGTTTTCACATCGACAGATTCCACTGTTATCTGATATCCGTTTGGATTCTCTTTGGCACTCATAAAATAATTTTCACCGATGTCAATTGTTTCTCCGGGCGAATAAACTTCACTATCGATGATAATTTTTGATTGATTCGCGTTGATAAACCCAGACAACCACAACACAGCAAATCCGATAAAAACGACAGCGATAAGTAACCATCTAAACTTCTTCATATTATATATCCTCCTTACTCCGCGGATCAAGAATATGCTGTACTATTTTTCCAAGCTCCATGCAGTAAATTTCATCGGCAATTGTGTTTAAAAATCCGGCATCATGACAGGCTACAATAACAGCCGCACCACGCTCTTTCTCCTTAATAATTATATCGTGCAACAGCTTGATTCCGTTTGCGTCAAGTGCATTTGTCGGTTCATCAAGTAAAACAATCTTGGGTTTTTCCATGATGGCAGCCGCAATACCAAGGCGCTGTTTCATGCCAAGCGAATATTTTTTATACCGCTTGTCTATGGATTTACCAAGACCAACCGTGTCAAGAAGGCTTTGGATTTCATCTTCTTTGACAACCTTTTTAATCGAAGCGAGAATCCTCAGGTTCTCAAATCCTGTATAGGTATTAAGAAATGCGGGATTTTCAATCAAAAGTCCGATACTGGGCGGGAATTCAATATCTTTTCCCAAACAAAGTCCGTCAATGCTCACACTGCCTGCAGTCGGTCTGATAAGACCGGCAATGATACGCAATAACATAGTTTTACCCGATCCGTTGATACCCCTTAAACCGATTATTTTCCCATATGTAAAATCTGCATTCACACCGGTTAGAACAACTGCATTTCCTATTCTTTTTTCTATATTAACTAACTGTATATCAGACATTTCATCACCTTTTAATTGCCGCAGAACCCGCAGGCAACAGCCTTTCTCTGAAGATTTTGAATTTCTATGGTGATCACTTATTCACGGTTCAAAATATCGTAATTTCTAAAAATAACCATTCCAATCATCACGCTGCTCAATATGACGACGACGCAATACACAATTCCCCCTTTTAAAGGCATACCATTTGTCATTATCTGGGCGCTACGGACACACATCGCATAATTGCCAAGCATAACCGGACTATAATAATAAGCGGAAACGATCAGGATAATCACCGAAACGATGAAACTGAAAATGGGTTTAATTAATAATGACAACACCATTTGAACAAGGCTCAACGCAATCGCCGTCAGCCACGGTCCGACGATAAGCAATGTCCTTACATCCCATTTTTCCGGTGAATCTACCACCTCGTTCAGTTCAAAAATTTCCCGCATATAGGGTGATATTTGGAATGTCATACCGGCACCGGTAATGCGGGCATACAATAGGATGGCCATCCATATAGCCACAAAAAATACCGAAACCGTAACCGCATTCCATAAGCATTTTGATAACCACCAGCTTTTTCTGCTGCCGCCATGTACAATGATTTGTTTTCCAAATCCATTTAAATCTTTAAATGGATAGTACAATGTCGTGTAGAAGATAATAATGTAAAACAACAGCCAAAATGCCGGGAACAAAAAGGGGTCATTCGGACTTGGAATATACTCCTTCATTCCGCCAAAAACATACAGAGCAATATCCCCTAACGTCTTAGCTGCTACTCCATCATTGGTTATATCAGTAAATCCGGAGCGTTTAAATTCAAATTCAATACTGATGGGGATAAACAGACCTGTTAACAGGATATATTTGTGGTATGCCTTCATAACGCCATAAAGTAAATCAAAACGCAGCAACTTAAAAAATCTCATCTTTTTTCCCTCTGATCAATATGGTGCCCCCAGCAAATATCGCAATAAACACCGCTTCAAGCAAAACCACATAACCTATTGTTCTACAGTGCATGCCTGCTGCGTGGAGAAATGCCGTAGGTGCTATTTCAATGTCCCAGGGATAGCTTCCCATACTGCTTGAAATTAAAAATGTCCTCAGATATTCCAATGCCATACAAAAAACAAATGGGGAAAAAACAACTGCCACACGGTTTTTAACAAAAAAGGATACCGCAAATGCAGAAATTGCAAACAATCCGGCGAATAAGCTATCTAAGAGAATGTACAAAGCAACATACAGCCATGGAACCGTAAAAAACAAATCCGACCACATGCTGCCAAAACCGACATAGTTATAAAACACATAATTAACCTGGGGCAGTGTTGATGGGTATACGGCGCTTACAATCAGGAAATTGATGATAAGCGGTATGAATACCACTAAGGCACCTGAGATAAACACAGCGATGAGCTTTGCTAAAAAGAAAGTGCGTTTTCCGGTTTTAGTCACCACCTGCTTTATGTATCCGCTTTTTCTTTCCAGATAATATGACCAGCCAAAGGGGAGCACCGCAAAAACGGGCAGCAGGGTGAAAAACAGGGAATACATTAACGACTGCATTTCTCCGCCAATCCAATAGTTATATGAGGTATAGACCGGAAATAAATCGTTTTCTATCATTTTTCCGTTCGAAAAATAATTTTCCTCAAAAGCGGATAATAGTCCCAAAAAGTTTTGGCAGCACCAGACTGCACTTAAAACCGCAAAAAGCGTCATAACTCCAAGGGATATATTAAAAAACTTATTCTTAAGAGCCTTGCGTAATTCCATCTTAATACTATTTATCATTTGGTTTCCTTTCAACATTTCAACCGCATGTCCGCAAGGGACAAATATATGCTATTGAAACAAATTAAATCCTATCAGATTCTCGTCATCATCATCGCTAACTTCTAAATAGGTAGTCTTTTTTTCCAATGCTTCTTCGGGTACTGCAATCCCTATCTGGTAATCCATGGATTCCCCGGGTGCCAAATCATAGTAGTAATATAATTGTTCCTCCAGATTCACGTTGTCAAGCTTGGGATGTTCACTGAAATACCACATGTAACTCCCCACTTTCATAATCTCACTATCTTCTGAAATTCCCTCATAATTATCACGAACAACGAGATCGAAAATAAAAGAAAATAGCTCATCTTCGTCAAAGGGTTCTATCTTTTCCTCATTAAGGTTTTTCACTGTCATATCCACGACAACAAATTTGTAGGTGAGAAGTGTTTCTTCAAGCGTTGGCTCCTCACTGCATTCATTGATAGAAACCGGTGATTCCTCAATTGAATCATAGACCGTCACTTTATTCATTGTATGTTGTCTGATTCCCTGTCGTCTGCTGGTGCAGTCAGATATGCAGGTGTCACCAACTCCCATCAGTCCATTTATTTGCTCGGCATCCTGATCGGGTAAGCCTGAATCCCCATTTTCCAGTACCTGACCATTACTCAGTACGACGGTCTCTTTAAAAAAATAATGGCGAATGAATGCCTCGATATCACTGTAAAAATAAATCACACACCCCATTGCAGCAATAGCCAATGCCGCCAGAACTATTACCCATATTTTCCTGGATTTCACATTCATTTTCATGCTTCCTTACCATCCTCATGAATTTGTCATATATTTCCCGGCTTGCCAGGAATACCCGGCAAGCCGGAAAGCGTCAATTATTATACTCAATACATCCTGATTGAGGCACACTGTCAGGGCTCCATTCACCTCTCGCGGTACCTAACCCGGAAGAGTATTTGCCTCTAAGAGATGCCCACGCACTTGTGCCGTATTTTTCACGAACATCCTGACGAATATATCCCTTGGTTCCACGTGTTACAATGGCATCTCTTCTTCTTTTATTGGTGCCATTAATAATTGAGGTACAATCAGTATATGTCCCATTACTGCCGCTTGCGCCATAGACGTAAGCGATAAACTTGTACGGTCCTGCATTGTACTTGAGATAACTGCTAGTCGTATCATCTTTTTTTCTAACAGAGATACTGTTTTTGGTAACTCCAGAAGTTGAGGTGATTGCAATACTGAAACTACTGTCTCTATTGTCTGCAGAAACTGGAATGCTCAATACAGAAAGTGTCATCATGACCGCAACTGCAAATACTGCTACTTTTTTAATCTTCATTATTAGTCTTCCCTTAATTACAAATTTCATATTAATTGTATTTTTTTAGGTTTTAACTTACACATCACACTTAACATATGATATAATTTCTATGTCCTCATAATTCCTGTTCTTACTTTTATGGTAGGTGCTCAACCGTTCGGTTTTATGTGGACGTTTTTAATTATCCATTGGAATCACTTTCTTTCTCTTTGGTGCAACAGTCACAAGTTTGTTACCAATATATTACAACAAAATTCCCCTTTTGTCAATCATTTTTATTAACTGTTTTTATTTATAATTTATACTAATTCAATTTTAATCTCTATCACTTTTTTAGTTTATACGATATAATTTCTGTTACCACTTTTATGGTAGGTGTTCAGCCTTTCAGTTTCATGTGGACTTTTTTAATTGTCCATTGGAATCGAAGGGAAGGATGACTGTTATATTTTACATGCAAATTTTGTCGCAAACATCACCCAAAAAGGTTATACTTATCCATGGGCATCTATACAATTTAGCTTCAGTCCTCATATAAAAGACATATCTTCAGGCTATCAACATTGCTGAAAGCCGAAAATATGTCTTTTATAGTAAAATCAATCTTATGATTTGAGCGACATAAGGTGTTTTTTAATTAAAATGCACTTTTACAAAATGAAGTGTGTGGGAGTGCAGTAACAATATAGACAATATTTCGATACTCATCCTCCACTTCGACCTGATAAATAGTGTACTATTTGGGATTTGATTTTTGAACTCTGTATTCTATTAGTAAAACCGACCTTTTGACGCTCAAATCATCTTATATAATAATAAAAATTATATTCCCATTGCTGTCATTGACGATTTTCTTCAGTTATCGCATCTTCTTGTAAGATTAATTTTCCATTGTCAAATTCATAGACATTTTTACATAATTTCTCAATATCCACTCTATTATGACTTGTCAAACAGAGGGTTCCACCTCTATTAACATGCTCTTCCAATAATTGTCTCACCAACTCTACTGATGCTCTATCCAAACTGTTCATTGGCTCATCTAATATTAAAATTTCAGGTCTTTCCATTAAAGCTTGAGCTAACCTTAATTTTTGCTTCATTCCTAATGAAAATTTTGAAACTCTTTTACCTCTCTGCTCATATAAACCAAGAACATTCATGATATCTAAAATTTCATCATCTGAAATTTTATTTTGTATCTGTGCAATTATTTTTAAATTTTTATATCCTGTTAAATCATTGATGAATTCAGGGGTTTCAATTAAAACACCTGCATTATCAATAAAGTCCTGATCTTTACCTATTCTTTTTCCATTGTACAGAATATCCCCCTCACTAAGCTTGGAGAATCCACAAATACATTTAAAAAAAACACTCTTCCCACAACCATTATATCCAACAAAGCCATAACTTTTCCCTCTTTCTAAATTCATAGTAATATCATGAAAAACAATACTATTTTTAAATTTTTTAGTTGCATTTTTAATTTCAATAATCTTATCCATATATCAGCACTCCCTATAATATATCTACTTTATTTATAATTATTCTTCGAGTTATAGAAATCATAATATGACTGATTATAAGTATCATGATATTCTCTATCTGATTGCTTGAAACACTATATGTTATCAACGCAATACCATCAATCGCAATATCAATATTAAAAATAATATTTGTCAACATCAAAACGCTAACAAGAGCCAGTACATCATTATATTTAATAACGCATATCATATTGATGTTAATACATATACAAAAAAATATGTAAATTTTTATCATTAATAATAAAGTATCCACGTTTAATGGTAAAAGGTGTGACGTATACATTGTAAATACAGAAGGCATAACAAAAAGCAATATAGTTACTAGAATTGCTGTCAGCTTCCCTGTATGATTACATTTATTTATAAATTGCTTCTTGGAACCATACCTGAACATAAGCATACTTCTAAATTTAGAATTCATTCCATAAAGGCTTCTTGTTATGCAAAAAATACAAAGCATCAAACATGTGAAATACGCTATGTACGTAATTAAACTTAAATCTCTAAAAAAGTAATCGTCAGTATAAGCAAATAATGATTTAAAGAAAAATAAACTATCTTCGTTTATCATAATCCGATCATTATTAAAGGTCACCCAGCACATCAATCCGCTTGACAAGATGATTAGAACCGGAAATACTATGTGATTGATTATTTTTCTCATCCCTTTACCTCAATTCTAAAGGACTCTTTAGAGCCATGATAATTGCCAACGCAGAGAGTAGATACATCAGACATATAATCACTACTCTTATATCTCTAAATCCGAAAGCGAAAATGCTAATAGGAAATTCATTACTATTACTTGCTTCCATAATAAAGCTTACTACAATTGCCAAAAAGCAATTTATATTAACTATCATATCACTATACCTAGTTTTTAAAAAATAGATGAAAACTGACAGGATAATTAAATTTACTAAATTAAATGAAAGAAATCTAACAACATCAAATATCGTAAAATTTATATACCTTATTTTTAATACCACCACATAAATCAATGCAATAAAGAAAATATATAATACACATTTCATTACTTGCTCATTAAGAAAGTATAAGAAAGCCGATAATTTAGACTTAAATCTTGCAAAATAGAATTGATTAATTTTCACGTTATCCATTTCTATATAGGGTATAAATGCAAGATAAATAACTAAAAAGCTAAACAACGAATCTGTAAAATAATTTATTTTAAATATTAGTGTAAATACCAAGCTAGGTGCCAACCAATAATATTTCGTTTTCAATATTCTTCTCCCCTTACAAAAAACAAGATAATGATGCCTATTGTAGCAATGAGAGGTATGCTTAAAGGCACAAGAGAATACCCAATAAAATAATTATGTATTGATGTGAAAGCTAAAGTATGCGATGGTGATAACAATACAAAATTAAATCCAATCGCAAAAATGATTGTTCCAAAAAAGTAATATATCAAAACCACTATAACACATTGATATGTTTTTTTGTAAATCAAACTTAAGGCACAAGAAAACAGTGTATAAATATAAGGAAAAACAAAAAACTTAATGACACCTTCTAATAAATAGTACAAAAAACAGTGCCTAATCGAAAAATTTTCTCCAAAAAGCCAATCCAGACCATCTCTGTTAAAGCTGACTGGTACTTTATTAATAACCAGACCTACCAACAAAAATATTATAAATCCTAGATAGATTGTCAATCCGTTTAAAACACTATGTGACAGCATCGTCTGAATCAAAACTGTTCTTCTTTTATTATGCCTCACGTACAGGTTTATAAATAAGCTGTTTTTTTCTTTTATAAATAATATTGTTAAGACCGTCACAAGAATAGGCACTATACAGGAAATATAATTAAATGTTGAAGACACATATGTATCCAAGTCTAATAGTTGATATATCAGAAATGTCTGTACCTCTTTTGCACTGCCCTGAATATCCTCTGCATTTGCATTGAATCCCAATGTAGCTTCATAAAGGCCACTCGCAAAAAACCAAGTGACAAAAAGCCCACTTATAAAAGCTACTGTAACAATGATGCGATAGCGATTAAATAATCTATATTTCGTTAATTCTTTCATTCTTCCCCCTTAACAATAATCTATCATTCCAAAGAATATTGGAACAAATATTTGTTCCAATATTCTTTGCCTTCAAATTAATGAGGTTGATCCGGGCTCCACGTTCCAGTAACTACCGTTGACCCGCCAAGAATATTTTCCCTTATCAAATTCAAGTGGTAATAGTATCCTTTTGTTCCAGAATTATTAATTGTAGCAGTGTTAGGTTCTGTTACTTTTCCGCTTCCTCTAGATGCGTGATCTGAATTTTCCATCCTAACCTTTAACGTTATATTTCCTTTGACAGAAGAAGAGTCCAGTGCGATTCTAAACTTTCCATAATCTTGCTTGCCATTGTGATACTTAATCGCTCGGCCTGTATCTTCCGCTCTGTGTCCACTAACAGATACATTATAAGTTTTGACTTCCCTATGGGCAAATGCCGTAACAGCTGTTGCTATCATCATACATATAGCCAAAACACTTGTTAATACTAATTTTTTCAATCTTTTCATCATCTTTACCTCCATTTTCATTCCTCATAGCTTGTTATTATTATAGTTTTTTCATTATTGTCAGTGCTAACCTTTATCCATACATTTCCTATTTGAGCCGGTTTATCTGTCATTGTGTCTAATATCTCCACTTTATCCTGTTCTCCTAAAATATCCATGATCATACTATAAGCTATTTGGTAACTCTTACTATCTGCTTCATAATCAACAATACTAATACAATTAAAATCTTCACTTCCAGGATTTATAAACAAAGTGATTTCTACACTACTATCTGTTAATATAAATTTTCTTATAGTTTCCTTTTCCATTTGCTCTTCTTTTAAATCATCTTTATCCTTCAGTTTAGTTATCATCTCAGATATAGTTAATTTAAATCCCTCAATATGAAGTTTTTCATCTTCAGAAGATGTATCAATTTCATATGTGTCCGGCTTCTTAGATGTGCTAGATAAATTCACCACATCATTATTACATCCAGTCAGAACTATTACAGCAATCAAACAGTAGCTTAAGAACAAAATTTTGTTTTGCATTATGTGTCCTCCAAAAATTATAAAGCATTAGTTTTAAATAAATATTTCAGAATAACCATTAATATTTTTTCAATAACACCATTTTTATGTTTCAACTTGCACATCATACTTAACATATGATATAATTTCTATGTCCTCATAATTCCTGTTACACTTTTATGGTAGGTGTTCAGCCGTTCGGTTTTATGTGGACTTTTTTAATTATCCATTGGAATCACTTCCTTCCCCTGACTCGTGAAGGATAACTGTTATATATATTTTACACGCAAGTTTTGTCGGAAACATCATCCCAAAGGGTGATTTTTCCATCATTGTTATATTTATCCATGATCATCTAGACAATTTGGCTTCAGTCCTCATAAAAAAGACATATCTTCAGGCTATCAGCACTGCTGAAAGCCGAAAATATGTCTTTTATAGTAAAATCAATCTTATATAATAATAAAAATTATATTCCCATTGCTGTCATTGACGATTTTCTTCAGCGTATCCTGTAATTTCATCTGACAGTCATCGGTCATTTTGGATATTTTGTTCCTCATGCCCTCATCTACCAGATCGCCGATAGATTTCCCAAAAATCAATGTATCCCATATAGCCTCCGGAGCCTGAGAAGATGTCGCTTTTATGTAGTCTACTAAATCTTCAGCCTGCTGCTGGGTCCCGACGATAGGTGCGATTTCAGTTTCAATATTGGCACTGATCATATGAACTGAAGGTGCGTTGGCCTTGATATTCACCCCAAACTTACCCCCATGCTTAATAATTACCGGCTCCTCAACTATAATTTCACTCCTATTTGGTGAAACGACACCATAGCCTTTTTGTCTGACTTCCGATACGGCACCGGAGACCTTTTCAAATTCCTCTTTTTGTCTGACCAAACCTTTTAAAATATTAAAAAACTCATATTCTCCATGGATATCACTGCCTAAAATATTAGATAGGATTTCATAGTAATATTTCATATCGAAGGTGAGATTTATTTTGATTTGTCCGGTGGCCATGTTAATTTCTTCAATGAAATATTTTTCAATAAACTCATTGGAAATCTCTTCTTGATGCATTTTCAGGTCTTTAAGTGTATAAACATTTTGCAGAAGTTCTTTGATTGTCTCCAAAACCCGCTCTTTGATTGGGTTATCTTTAGGCAGGATATCCAGCCATTTGGGGGTATAGAATTCTAATTGCGATATGGGGAATTCCATCAGCAGAGATTCCATAATCTGATGGATATCTTCTTTTTT
>Ga0154000_1000258_pt1 | contig 14739 bp, 11 predicted proteins | sample TSNC084MetaG_FD_104674 | JGI IMG/M metagenome (GOLD analysis project Ga0154000, IMG submission 104674) | Attine ant fungus gardens microbial communities from North Carolina, USA - TSNC084 MetaG | ecosystem: Host-associated > Fungi > Mycelium > Unclassified | place: USA: North Carolina, Lumber... | reverse complement strand
GCCGGTCCGCCGCCGACTACGGCTACCTTTTTCATCTTTGAGGCGGGTACGATCATTTGATCTCGATGCTGCATAATCCCAATTGACGGATTGACGGAACATTGGAAAAAGTACCCGTATACCGTACTGTCATGACATCGCATACATTTAATACATGGTACCACATCTCCTGCTTTTCCTGCAAGACTCTTGGGAATAAGCTCCGGATCGGCAATCAGCGACCTTGACATGGCGACAAAATCAGCTTTACCGGAGGCAATGATCTCATCGGCATCTTCAAGGCTCCCGATACCTCCGATTGCGGTTATGTAAGCCTGAATTCTTCCTGACTTTTTGAAAGTTTCCGCAAGATAGACATTGGGATTGGGTGGCAGAAAATCACAGGGATGGGTACGGCACATCAAATCCGGAGTGACCATTCCGCAGCTAGCCTGGATGATGTCGGCATATTGCGAAAGCGCTTCTGCGATCCGGATACCCTCCTCAGTGTCGATACCGCCTTCCTTGAACTCGTTAGCGGACATGCGGATTTCAATGATCATATTATCCTTCACCCGGGCCCTGATCGCTTCCAGGATTTCAATGATATAGCGAATCCGGTTTTGAAAGCTGCCGCCATATTCGTCGGTTCTTCGATTGGTCAATGGTGACAAAAACTGGGCAATCGGGATGCTGTGTCCAAAGTGCAGCAAAATGCCGTCATAACCCAATTTCATCAGCATTTCTGCCGCATGTGCATAACCATCCCGATAGCGCATCATTTCACTGACCGGAATCTCACGACCGGGAGTGACACCATCCATGAGCAAACCGCCCTCTGATGCAACATACCCGTCTTCGAAAATGCCGATCAGCTCCATTGATGCTTTTGCACCATAAAAATGAATCCTTTCGGCCAGTTCAGCCAGCCTGTTCATGGCATTATGCCTGTATATATCCCAGCTCGCATGTTCTCCATCATCCGTAACCGGTAACAGCTTTACGCCCGCACATACCACAAGGCCGGCACCTGCCCTTGCCCTCTGGATAAAAAAATTCATTGCGGACTCTGTCGGATACAGTTCGCCATTGGAAGCGGAATGTAGGGTAACCGGAGCGGCAATCATGCGATTTTTCAGCATATGTTTGCCAATCCGAATCGGACTCATCACATGTTCATAGCCTGTTTTCATAACTCTCCTTCTTTCCAAAGCAATTTCAATTTTCTTATAAAAATACTTTATATTCCAAACGAACAAGCACCAACAAGTGCCTGTTCGTTTATTCTTTTTACCTATTTTTATTGAAAATCTTTACGCATTTACTAAGCCGGTGATATTTTTCAAGCTATTATGATATGGTTGCACCGTTATCTACAATCAAAATCTGTCCGGTTACTCTTTTTGACTCGTCACTGGCAAAGTACAGGCACGCATAGGCCTGGTCTTCTGTAGTACACTCTGGTAAGTTGTTATTGAAGAACTCCCCGCACCGGTCGGCGAACTCTAAATCAAAAGTAGCTACCTGCTCCGGAGTATTCAGCGGCGTTGGCGTCGGCCCCGGGCATACACAATTGCAGCGAATCCCTTTTCCGGCAAACTGGATGGCAATATTTTTTGTCATCCCTAAAAGTGCGCTTTTTGAGGCACTATATGCAATCCCCGCACTGCCATGCACTCCGCCAATCGAAGAAATATTGATGATCGAACCCTTTCCCACGGGCTCCATATATTTAAGCGCTGCCCTTGTTATGTAAAAGATCGAATCCTGATTAATAGAAATAACTTCTCTCCACCAGTCATCCTCGATTCGGGTAATCGGACGGTGTTTATCTGCTATTCCGGCATTATTAACAAGAATATCAATGTTTCCGAAAGCCTCCACAGCAGCTTCCACCACACGGTCGCAATCTTCTCTTTTTCGCAAATCCGCACGAACCGAAACTGCTGAACCTCCGGCGGCTTTGATCCCCTCCTCAACCTCTTTTAAAAGCTCTATTCTTCGAGCCGCCAAAACAACGTTGGCTCCTTCCCTTGCAAATATCTCTGCGGTTGTTTTACCGATTCCCGAATTAGAACCGGTAACAATTGCTGTCTTTCCTTTTAAACGTTGCATCATCATTCACCTCATAAAGTATTATTTTTTTGTATTGTAATCCCTGTCAGCTGCATTTGCATCAGGAATATTCCACATCGTTAAGATTGTGATTAGCGAAATCACCAACATAATAAGTAAGCCGTAATATGCCATATCGGACATGTTTCTTTCAAAAAAGAAACCCATGTAATACAAAGCGAAGGCCATGATAATTGCCTGGATTGTCATAATCCATTTGTTAGCGCCCTGATATTTTTTACGTCCGTAAACATAGGAGACAGAACAGGGATGCATCGTCGGTACACCGCCGGTCATGCAGGCAACACCAAACGCCCAGACACTCATCAGTAATTTATTGCCGCCAACAGGCATAATCGCCAGCGGGATAACAGCGATAAAAAACAATAGATTCAAGACCAAAGAAGCCTTAATTGTACCAAGCTTATCGTCAATCCATCCGAGAACGTAACTCATCGGAATACCAAGGGCAGCACCTACAGACAAAAAGACCACCGCTTCCAGCCATAAAGCCATCGGGTTTGCTGCATCTGCGCTAAGCGCCATGTAACGGGCAACCATGTATCCCATCATGGCATTGATGACGAACTGCATCAGACCATAAGAAATAATTAATTGCCACGCAACCTTGGAGGTAAGAATTTCTTTCAGCGAAACATCTTCCTCTTCCATCGCTCCGGCTTCTGAAACAGGCGCATGGTCAGCGCCATCAGGATACAGGCCAATATCTTCCGGTTTATCCCGCAGCAACGTCCAAATCAGAATCCCCAGGGCAATAATAATAATACCAAACACCATATAAGCCATATTGATTGCTCCAAGAGAGCTGTATACCCAGGTAAGGATTGACACCCCAATAATCGAAAATAAAGGCGAACCGGCGGTGATAATTCCCATAACACGTCCCCGGTACTTAATAAACCAGTTCGCACAGAGCATAAAGCCTCCCATTTGCAGCGGAACTACCAGCAAACGGACAAAGAAGAGGCTGATATTATACAGCGCTAAATTGCCTGCCTGTGTGGAAAAACCCAGTATAATCGTAAAAATGCCCAAAACCACCGTAGACGGAACTAATATTTTTCGTACGCCGATTTTAATAAAAGCAATCCCGCAGACCAGATAAAAAACTACTACGGCAAACCCTGCAATCGTAACCGGCATATCGGCACTCGTTTCATTGAAGCCAAATACCTCTAATGCCACCGGGCGCAAAATGTTTAAATGATCGTTTTGAAATCCAGAATAAAAGAACATCATAACAACGCCTAAAATACAAAATATAATTGCTTTCCCGGCAAATTTTTTATTTTTAAACATGGCATTACTCCTCTCAGATTTTACTGGAATTCATCGGAATCCATATAATCTACGGCATTATAGCCGGCTATTCTTCCGCTGTTAATCGCAAAACTCATTGTATTGCCTGGCATAAAGAAGCAATAGCTGTCGCCGTAAATATTATTTGCATCCATACCGCTTGCATAGAGACCAGGTATTTTAAATCCTGACTGGTCAAGCACTTCCATTTTATCATTTGTTTTTGCTCCTCCAAGACTGCCATATCCAGCCGGATAATGTCTTGCCGCATAGTATTTTCCGCCTTTTAACGGTTTCATATATTTATGCTTTTTAAAGAACATTTCATCAGCACCATTGCAGCCTTCATTGTATTCTGCAATCGTCACTTTCAGGTTTTCAAGATTGATCCCGGTTTTTTCACATAATTCCTCAAGCGTATCTGCTACAAAAACATTGACCTGTTTCTTTTGATCCGAACTGTGTAATTCACTAAGTCCTGAGACTTCCGCCTCGCCCCCGCTTAGGTAAGTCTCAAGTTCTTTCTCCCATTTGTCAAGGGTCTTGATGTTATGATGTTTCGTTATATAATCCAGACCGGTCTTTCGGTAGGTATCCAATATACTGTCGTCAATAATGGTGAAGCCTGAATTCTCACGCTGCAGGGAAATCGCATTCCCGGTATAGGTGGTATTGTTCATAATTTCTTCATTGATAAAACGGTTACCATCCAGATTAACCATCAAATTCGGCTGACGCATAGTTTCGCTGATGGTTTTGAATACGTCCGTTACCCCCGGAGTTGTATAAGTCTTTTCCATCGTTGGCATTGTTTTGCCGCCGCCTGCTTCCCAAATCATCTTCAGGCCTTCTCCCTCTACGCCCGGTATCCGGAAGGAATGAAGATCTTTGCCCCAGGTATATCCCAGAATGTCATGAAGCATCTTGGGATTGTCGCCAAAACCTCCGGTCGATACAATAACGGCATTACAAAGAGCAGTTACCTTTTCACCGTTTTCCGTAATCAATTCCACACCGGAAACATATCCATCTTCCTTAAGAATTTTAGTCGCTTTCGTTTTGTACATAATTTGAACACCAAGCTCTTGTGCTCTTTCTGTCAGAACCCGAAACATATTAGAAGCCGCTCTTTCCGCCGGAGCATTACTTCCTTTGGTCTTGACGATATGCTCTGTCTGTCGGGATTTTTCAAAGTATTTAAAGGCGCCCAAGAATTCAACACCCATATCTTCCAGCCATTCTATCGTATTACTGGATTGGCCAAAATACTTTCTGACAAGCCTGGCATCGACTCGCCAATGCGTATAGTCCATTAAGAGATTAAAGGCATCCTCTGTCGTGAAGTCAACCATTTGTGCCTTTTGATATTTCGATTCCACTGCGAAAATTCCCATACCCATATTCGCAGCGCCACCGGTGGTGCTGCCTTTTTCCAGAATAATGACGCTGGCATCCTTCTCCGCTGCGGCTACGGCTGCCGTAATTCCTGACGCTCCGCCTCCAATAACAATGACATCCGCTTCTAAAATAGTACCCATAAGTAAACCCTCCCATTCTGATATAATTTTCATTTCATAACTGATCAGTATTTTTTGAACCTATATGTAGATCAACCCCGTCTGCGTCTCCGTCTGGCACCTCCTTCGCCACTATCATCCGCCGTCCCAAAGCTGCCCACCGGGATCGGTTCAACAGGAAGTTTTGGTTTCACCGGACCGGCTTTCTTGATCGCCCCCTTAGGACATGCAGCAGCACATAATAAGGATTTATTGCAGAGATCCGGATGAATGATATGGATCAGGCCTTCTCCTCCGGCTATGGCACCTTTAGGACAAACATCCCGGCATTTTCCGCATCCGTCACAAAGCTGCGGATCTACATAAAGGGTATACATCCCTTTACAGGTCAGGCTGGAACATCGCTTACGGCGGATATGCAGATCCCATTCCTCTTCGTAGGCCTCCATCAGCTCCATACACCGTAAAGCTGCCGTCCGAGACATTTCGCAGGCGCTTCCTTTAGCGATCTGTTCCAGAATATCAAGCAACAATTCGTAATCGTCGCTCTTTGCATTGCCATCCGTTATATCCTTGATGATTTCATAAACCTGCCGGCTGCCTTCTCGACAAAAGACACACTTGCCGCAGGTCTCCTTTCTGACGATATCCATGATTTTCCTACAATAATCAACAACACAGCCGGCCGCATTATGAGCGGCCACACTTTCACCGTTTGAACCATTATTGTCAGAAATATCCCATACCGGCAGCAAAGAGCTATTTGTATTACAAATCATACCTTCACCCCCCGTACTGTTTTGAAATGAGGATTCACCCAATACTTTACTTTCTGGATATCAAGTCTTAAATCACATTGCAGACAACGGGTAGATTCCTCGCAGGCATCACATGCATCCTTTAATTCCTTGATTCTTTCAAGCTGTGCAAACTGTTCCACTGTTCCGATATTGGGATCTTGTTTTTCACGCTCAAACAAGATCTCTTCTATATCGCCGTCTCCTCCTAAAAACTTATCGATATTTATCGCCGCCTGGCGGCCGGATTCGATCGCCTGTACCACAGATTTCGTTCCATAGATGGCATCGCCTGCCGCAAAGACTCCATCGACATTCGTTTGCATCGTCTCGTCTACTTTTGCAAAGCTATTTCTGACCAATTCTATGCCAAAGTCTTCATTTAATTCCGGCTGCTGTCCGGTTGCGAAGACCAGTGTATCTGTGGTCAGCCTGGCCTGGGTTCCCTCTTCTACATCAAGCTCCAGTCCATTTGCGGTAAATCGGAAACCCTTAATCTCCGTCACCAATAATGCGGCTACCCTGTCTCCTTCTTCCTCAATCTCCAGGACCGCCCGGCCGCTAAGTATTTCAATTCCTTCCTCCAGAGCACTGGATATCTCTTCCGGGTCCGCTAACATCTTATCACGGGATTCCATACAGATAACCCGCACGGTATTGACTCCCATTTTTTTAGCCGTCCTGGCACAGTCAAAGCCAACATTACCGCCACCATAAACCGTTACGATATTGCCTAGCTCCGATAATGTTCCTTCACAGGACATTCGGCAGAAATCCACCGCATCTTTGGTATTGCTCCACGGTTTATTATAATCCGGAGGTCTTTTCCCGCGGCAGGCGCCGATGGCGATCAAAATGGCATCGTATCCTTGATCCTTTAGCTCGCTCACTGACCGGATATTGGCATTTTCATGAACCTTGATCCCCGCTTCCTTTAAAATAGCAATTTCTTTGTTAACAATTTCCTGAGGAATCCGATATTTCGGAATTCCATAGGATAACATTCCTCCGGGAAGTGCCTTTCGTTCATAAACCTCTGTTTCATATCCTTTTTTTGCCAGATAATAGGCAGCGGTCATTCCGGCCGGACCGCCTCCGATGATGGCCGTTTTTTTCCCATTTCGCGCATTTTTGGCGATCCGGTTTTTCCATAATTCTTCCTTATCCTGTTCCACCGCAAAACGCTTGATTTCCCTTATGGATATGGCTTCATTCAAATGCGTCCGCTTACATCCTGATTCACAGGCATGAGTACAAATATAACCCAAAGAATGAGGAAAGGTCAATTTTTCCCTGATGACGGACACCGCCTCACTGTACCGGCCTTCCTTCGTCAGCCGGATATATAAAGGAATATCCGTATGGGCCGGACATTCATTTTTACACGGGATAAATGCCAACTGGCGGGGGGCATCGGCTGCATAGATCCCTTTCTGATCCTGTATGGCTCCGGTGGGACAGACCTCTACACAAGCACCACAAAATCGGCAGTTACTTTCCGTCAGCGGCTGGTCACCGACCGTACCGATATAAGTTTCCCCATTCTTCTTATTGACAGACAATGCTTTAACGCCCCGATACTCCTCACAGGCCCGTACACAACGTCCACACCCAATACAGCGCTGCATTTCTCGCTTGATGAAATTGTCTGATTTGGTAATTCCAATATTTTCTTTTTCAATTTCACGAAGCCTGGAATGGGCAACTCCCATGTATTGCATCAGCGCCTGCAGTTCGCAGTTTAAATACTTATCACAGGATGTACAGTCGCTTGGATGACTTGCCAGCATCAGCTCTAAAGCCGTATTACGCATTTTCTTTACGGTTTCGGTCTGCGTCCGGACGACCAGACCTTCTTCTACAATTGTTTCGCATGCCTGGGTAACGGAAGACTTTCCTTCAACCTCAACGCAGCATAATTTGCAATTGCCCAAAGGCGTCAGATCCGGATGATAACACAAATGTGGAATATATATGCCTGCATCCAGTGCCGCCTGCAGCACGCTCTGTCCTTCTTCTGCCTCAATCCTGTATCCATCAATCTGTAAGCTTACCGTTTTCATAAGTCACTCCTTGTCTATGCTCTTTTCTTTGACTGAGACTGCAGCAGCAGAATCAGTAAAAATCCAACAACACTCATACCTGCCACAATCAAAAATGCCAAGTTATATCCGCCGCTGGCACTCTTGGTAGCGGCTGCAAGCTGTGGTCCGATCGCTCCGGCCAAACCATATGCAATATAAAGAAATGTGTAATTGACCGCTAGATTCTTCATGCCGAAATTATCGGCGCATATGGGTGAAAACATAGAAGTGAACCCACCATAGCAGGCACTGATCGTTAACAACGCCGCAATAAAGATCACGCCGCCGGTCTTGGTAAGCAGAAGCATGGCTCCGCCTACAACGGCAAACAACAAAAGCATCACCCGATACCGGCCAAGATAATCGGAAAAGGTGCCAAAGCCAAGCCGTCCCAGTGCATTGCAGATGGAAATCAGGCCAACAAAAAGCGCTGCTTTTTCTGCCGTCATTCCCAGTATCTCCTGCAGCATACTGGAAGCATGCCCGGTAATCATCAGACCTGATGTGGCTCCTAATGTTAATGCAATAATCAAGATATAATACCGGGAAGTCTTCAGCATTTCCTGCCATGTATAATCTGCATCTGCTGTCGTATCCGCTTTTGACTTTTTTGCCTTCCCCGGTTTTTTACTAAAATCCGCCGGCACTTCTTTTATCAGAAATGAGGTTGGAATCATAACAATGGCAAAGAGAGCTGCCAATAAACCAAACACCTTCAGTCCGCCATAACGCTGCATTAAAAATGTTGCGATCGGTGCCCAAAAGATTGCACCGCTGCCATAAGAACATGCCAACATCCCGGAAGCCAGTCCTGTCTTATCCGGAAACAGGCTTGTGCTGTACGCCATCAGGCTGGGATACAGCATGGCCAGGCCAATTCCCACGATAATCCCGTACACAATATATAAATAACTAATGGAGCTGGTAAACATCGTGGCGGCAAGTCCGATAACATAAACCGAAATGCCGATTCGCAAATAATTTGCGATTCCCCATTTTTTTTGAAATTTTCCAAGTAAAATAGGGGCAATGGTGGATACCAGTATCTGAATCGTATAGGTCAGAGAAACAGCCTTTAGTTCCCACTGAAACCCCTCCATCAAAGGCTTTTGGAAGACACTCCAGGTATATCCGATCCCGGAAAACAAGGCAAGCAACATTGCTGCCGCCATACATTTCCACCTTTTCCGTTCAAAATCCATGTTTTTTCACCTAACCTTTCATGCTGTCCTCATTCATTTCTATGATACAGGCCGCTCCCATTCCGCCGCCAATACACATCGTAATAAGTCCGTATCTGCCGTTGATACTCTTAAGATAATTCATGGATTTTGCAAGTAAAATTGCTCCGGTCGCACCCAAAGGATGCCCCAGTGCCAATGCACCTCCTCTGGGATTTACTTTATTTTTGTCCATTCCCAGCTGCTCTATCGTAACGATCGCTTGTGATGCGAACGCTTCATTCAATTCAATAACATCCATATCTTCAAGAGAGAGTCCCGTTTTTTCCAAAACCTTCTTGACCGCATAGATCGGCCCCAATCCCATAAATGCCGGATCTAATCCATCAACTGCAAAAGAGATAAAATTTGCAATTGGTTTTATCCCCAATGCCTTCGCCTTTTTTTCGGACATCAGTACAACAAAACCGGCTCCGTCACTTCTCTGGGAAGATGTGGCCGCCGTCACCAATCCCTCTTCTTTAAAACAGGGTCTTAAGGTAGACAGCGTCTCCCTGTTCGTTCCCTTCCTGTAACATTCATCCCGTTTAAATACCACCGGATTACCATCTTTATCAGTTCCGGTTACCGGAATGATTTCTTCGTCGAATAAACCACTTTCCACTGCCTGGGCAGCTTTTTCATGGCTTTCCACGGCCATCTGTTCCATCTGTTCTCTGCTTATGCCATATTTCTCAGCTACGTTCTCAGCTGTGATCCCCATCGGCATATAGATATCTGTTTTATCAAGAAGCCATTGGTCCAAGTATTCCGGTTCTGATGAAATTACCGGACAGGACATCGATTCCACACCTCCTGCAACGACGACCTCCTGTAAACCGCTCATAATCATTGAAGCACCGATTGCCACCGATTGGACGCCCGATGAACAAAAGCGGTTTACCGTCTGTCCGGGCACCTTCTCCGGCAGTCCTGCCCGGATGACGATATTCCTTGCCGGATTCAAACCCATTTTGCCTTCGGGTATCGCACACCCAACAATAACATCATCAATATCATTCAAATCCAGCTTAGGTACCTTATCAAGCACTCCCTTTAGTACCTCGGCGCCAAAATCCACCGGATTTGCAGCGGCTAATGATCCTTTGCCGGCTTTGGCAACTGCCGACCGGCCATATGCTACGATCAAACATTTTTCCATCCTTACACCTCTTTTCATTGAGCAATTTTGCATGAATGCCCAGTTAATTTTCACATTTTATTTTTATTGACTTTATTGACTCCGGCATTATTTGTGTGGTAACATTAACTAAATATACTTTACGGAGGATGATTGTATGAATCTTGAAATGCTACAATATTTTCAGCATACTGCAAGGTATAAAAATATCACAAAAGCTGCCAAACACTTTTATATCAGCCAGTCAACACTAAGCCGTCAAATCATCGCCTTAGAGAATGAACTTGGGGTAAAACTTTTTGAACGAAGTAATAAGCATGTGGAATTGACAGAAGCCGGCGAAGTATTCTATCAGGATTGTGAATCCTTTATTAACCATATGGCTACCATTACCCAGAATGTCCAAGCCGCAGACCAGGGCAATTCCGGAATCCTCAGAATTACTTCACCCAGCACCTTAAGTCCCATTCTCTCTGATGCATTAACCGCCCTGAGAGAGAAACATCCATCCGTAAGGCTCGTTATTGAATCTTATGATTTCAATGAAATTCCCAGCGCAATCAGGTATGATCTTTACAACATTGGTATAACTTATGATTTTTCCTTTTTTAATCATGAAGAGCTGCAAAGTATTCCGATCGGAACAGATAATTTTTCTTTAGTCGTATCATCAAAGCTTTTTACTGAACTGACGGAAGAAACAATTACTGAGGTTGTTCAATCGCTGCCTTTAATTTTGCCTTCACATGTCGAACCGCCATTTTTAAAATTGTTATTGTATCAGCTTCAGGATATTGCCCGGGTGAGGAATATCAACACTCTTTACGTCAATACAACAGAATCTGTGATGCTGGAAGTTTCCTTAGGCTTAGGCTATGGCATTGTTCCAACCTCCTGGCTCATATCAAAAAACTACAATAAAGACATTACATCCGCCCCTTTAGAAAGCTTTACAACAACATGCACCATCCTGATGCTGTATAAAAAAACAAACACTTCATTACTTGTTAATAATTTTATCGATATTGTAAAAGATCTGCGCAAAAACATTAACTGAGCATGGCACATAATAATATGGAATACAGCTTTTCATTCATGCTGGCACTCCTGGAAGTCAGTACGATCGGGATGTCGGCTCCGACCAGACATCCGGCCAAAATATTTTCAGGATCCGCATTCCATATTTTACTCATAACATTTCCGGTAACCATCTGTGGTACCAGAAGCATATCCACATCTCCCGCATAAGGAGAATGATATCCTTTTATCCTTGCAGATTCTTTTCGGGTAGCTAAATCAAAGGAAATGGGACCAATTACAACGCCATCTCCAAATTCACCATCTGCTGCCATCTGCTGCAACTGCTGAGCTTCAATCGTTTCCGGCATTTTTTCACTTACCGTTTCTACCGCACACAGCGCACCCACCACCGGTTTCTCATAACCTAGCTTTTGCAAGGTTTCGATCCCTTCCCTGACAATCTTTTTTTTGTCTTCCAGCGACGGATACGGAATAACCGCACTATCACTCAAAGCCAAAAGCTTATGGTATCCTTTGATTTGCATCAACCCAAAGTGGGTGATAAAGCCTTTCTTGTTTAAACCAGTTTTTTTATTCAGTATCGGCTTCAACAAATCCCTTGTTTCCAGCCTGCCCTTTATAATGAAATCGCCTTTTCCTTCATGGATTAGCCTTACAGCTACTTCTGAAGGGTTGACATCTGGCTCGGAGTGAACGATTTCATACGTCCTATCCGTATAATTCATTTTCCGGATGATATCCTCTACTTTTTCCCGATCCCCGACCAAAACAGGAGTGGCATAACCCTTTTCCTGTGCCAGAAATACCGCTTCAAGCGCATGTTCATCGTTTGCGCCGGCAACAACGGCTATTTTGGGAGATGTATTCTGTTTCAGACATATATCAAGCAATTCTTCAAAATTCTTATACATACCTATCTCTCCGTTACTTTTTAATGCCAAGTATTTCTCTGGCTTCCTCCGGCGTCGCCGGTTCTTTCCCAAATTCCCGAATCACCCGGGCCGCTCTTTCGACCAGGCTGACATTGGTGGCAAGCTTCCCATGACTGTAATAGACGTTGTCCTCAAGTCCTACCCGAATATGACCGCCTAAAGCCAATGTTGCATACATAATCGGCAAATGCTGTCGTCCCAATCCAAAAGCCGACCAGGTAGCTCCTTTTGGCAGCATGTCATAAAGATACTGCAGGTTCTTCACGGTAGCTTCCATACCGCCAAGTACGCCAAGTACGAATTGGTAATGGCAGGGGGCAATAAGAACCTCTTTTTTTACATAGTATTTTACAATATTCATAAAACCCGAATCAAAAATTTCCATTTCCGGCTTTATGGATAGCTCTTTCATTTTCAAACCAAGCTGTTCTAAGAACTGCGGAGAGTTTTCAAAAACGCCGGAAGGCATCCAGTTGAATGATCCGGCGTCATAAGAAGCCATCTCAGGTTTTACATAGGACAGATGAGCCATTCTTTCTGTATCGCTGGCTCTGTTGTCGCCTGATGTTGTACAGTTGATCACAACATCGCAATCCGTTCTTTCTTTAATCAAATCAACCGTCTTTTTAAATTTTTCCTTATCCATTGTTCCTAAGCCTTCGTCATCCCTCATATGTAAATGGACAACTGCCGCACCGGCCTGCCAACACCGGTATGCATCTGCGGCAATTTCTTCCGGTGTTAACGGAATCGATGGATTGATATCTTTTGGCGTCATTGCTCCTGTCAAAGCAGCGGTGATAATTACTTTATTTTCAAGTGCCATGATAGCTTTAACCTCCTGTTTTTGCATAAAGCAAATGTCGCTTTGCCTTATGCGAGATAATTGGGATTATTAATAATTTCTTCTATTGAGCTGTAACCTTCTGGGTAAACATCATAAGGATGAATTTCTTCTTCTTTATTTAGTACACGAAGCGCCCCGGCTGCCAAAGCCTCCATTTCACGTTCACCAGGAATAATGGAAACCGGTGCCAGGAAGGAAACCTTTTCTTTAATCCAGCCAGTGATTCTTTCACTATACGCAATGCCTCCGGTAATAATGATTTGGTCCACCTGGCCGTCCCTGACAACTGAGAGCTGTCCAATGCTTTTTGCAACTCCATAGGCCATCGCTTTCAAGATCAATTCCGCCTTTTCATCACCTTCATCAATCATTTTTTCCACCACCCTGACATCATGGGTTCCAAAATAGGCAATCAGTCCGCTTTGTCCACACAGATACATTTTCATCTCTTGTAAAGTCTTATCACTATTATAACAGAAATCAGCCATATACCTAGTAGGTATAGCGCCTGCTCGTTGAGGCGACATTGCCCCTTCATCATCATATACCCAATCTGCGATGCGTCCATGATCATGGAAACCTAACGTAATTCCGCCGCCAAGCTGGACAATAATAAGATTCAAATCCTTGTAATCCCGGCCAACGGACTGTGCATAGGTAATCCCAGCCATTTTTGTATTTAATAAATGGGCAATGGTCCGGTTCCTGATTTCGGGAATCCCTGTGATCTTTGTAATTGGATCGCCAGAATCAACACTGGTCGAATCATAAATGATAACCGGAATCGCAAGTCCCTTCACCAGTTGGTCTGCGATCAGGCAAGACAACGTAGATGCATGTTGGGCCGCCGGCGCATAAGTAACACTGGCAATCATCAATTCATTAACCTCATATGCGCCATCGTAGGGAACGGCCGGAATAGCTCCGGCCCTGGCTACGATCATGTCGAACTCGGCGGGATCCAATTTATTCTCTTTTAAGAACTCCTTAACCTGATTTGTTCGATATTCCAACTGATCCAATACCTTTGGCATTTTTTTCAATTGCTTAGTTTCAATATCTAAGGATACTTTACTAATCATTTTATCATCTTCAAAATATGCCGCTTTGGTAGAGGTAGATCCACAATTTATAGCAAAAATCTTTTTCATAACCTTCACCTTTTCTTTCTAGTAGTTAAGGAGATGTGGCAAAATACAAATCCGAATTATCTTATTTTGCCCTTCAAAGGAGGATCGATTTTGCCTTCAAGCCCTAAGTAATCAATCATGGATACTAATTCTGAATGTAACTCATCCGCGCAGAACATTCCGAACATTTCTGTTCCGAAAGCCATATCCAAATCATCGGAAATTCTCTTCTTCCAGTTTCTTTTAATCAGCTGAGAAGTAAGTCTTCTGGCAACCCTGTTTTGAGCCATCAGCATATCGGCAATTTCATAAGCACGATCCATCAGTTTTTCTCTTGGCACAATTTCTGATACCATGTTTAATCTAAGAAGATCCTGAGCAGTTATCTTATCGCCGGTCATCAAATACCATGCAGCAGCTCTTGCCGGCAGTAATTCGAAGAAGCAGCTATGTATTCCGTCACCAGGTACGTTATTGGTTCCTGGCAGCATGTGCGGATCAAGAACGGTAATATCATCAGCAGCAATTGCCAAATCACACATAAGGGCTAATTCCGTATGTCCGCCGGAACCGCTTAAAACTCCCAAAGTAGGAACTTCTACGTCCTGAATCATCG
>Ga0154000_1000257_pt1 | contig 14785 bp, 17 predicted proteins | sample TSNC084MetaG_FD_104674 | JGI IMG/M metagenome (GOLD analysis project Ga0154000, IMG submission 104674) | Attine ant fungus gardens microbial communities from North Carolina, USA - TSNC084 MetaG | ecosystem: Host-associated > Fungi > Mycelium > Unclassified | place: USA: North Carolina, Lumber... | reverse complement strand
TCTCCGTATTTTTGAGGTCCGCGAAGAGCCCGCCCCAGTCTCTACCCAAAATGAGGATGAACGTGAACGAAAAGGAAAGGTGCGGAGGGGGACGGAGGCTGTTGAAGGTGAAGTTGAGATGGATGAGCAAGGCGAGGGTTTTGTCAATATATCACAGGTGATTTACTGTCCCATGTTTTTCTCTGCACGCGGATTAGTTTTTGAGATTGGAATCATTACTGACTACTCCATTCGTTAATTCAGTCTGCAATCCAAAAAAACATCAAGCAGCCTACTGTCACGCGCTTTTACTTCATTCGCGAGCACAAACTTCATGGGATCGTCACCGGTCTTGAAGGAGTCAAGATTATGGCCTCCCTTGAAGATAAACTGGACCGGTTACTTGTTTCTTTCAAAGACGCCAAGGCACATCACCTTTGTCTCTATTTCAATCTGAAACCTGACCCTCAATAGATTGCTCTCCTGGAATGGTCGGATACAGCACATGACCTTATTACTGTGTCAATTCACACTTATGAACGAGCACCTCAATTGGTGCGTAAGCCCGACAAAAATCATCCAGCTCTTGCGTTTATTTTGTCTTAGCTCTCCCTCGACTCTCCTCTTTTCTGCGCAGATCTCCGTGTTGATCCTCATTCTCGTTGCGCGGCACTCTCCCTCCCAAAGCATGCCATTGCCATCCTCCCGTTTTATCAAACCCAGGCTGAACTCGATGTTATGGAGCAAGATCAATCTCAGCCCAAGTAGGTCGTTCAATTCCTTATGTTCGTTTTTGTCCCCTCATGGTGTGGATTGAAACAGGGATGTACCATACTCCCCGAGTTTCATTTTAGATCTTCCTATCCAGGTCGAAGAAAGTATCCGTAACGTTATTGACTTTGTCTTCCTTCCTGGCTTCAACAATCCTACCCTCGCCATCCTTTTTCAAACTCAGCAAACTTGGACAGGGTACGTCGCCAAATGGAACCCTCTATTCACTTCATGAAATTAATCTACACAGTCGACTTCGTGAACTCAAGGATACAGTCCGATTGATCATCTTCACACTTGATATCATGACTCAAAACTCCAGTATTATAACATCTGTTCAAGGCCTTCCCCATGACGCCTTCTCATTATTGGCTTGCTCGACTGTGTTTCGTGGTGTTGTCGTAATAACTGGTAATTCTGTGATCTATGTCGACCAATCCTCTAAGCGAGTCGCTTTGCAAGTAAATGGCTGGGCTACACGGATGAGTGATTTAACGTATCTCCCTCTTAGCGAGGAAGATGCATCGCAGAAGCTCATATTGGAAGGATGCCGATCAATTATGGTTGATGATAAGACTGTATTCTTGATCTTGAGGGATGGTATAGTCTATCCTATCGAGTTCGTTGTAGATGGGAAGACAGTGTCGAAATTGTCAATGTCACCCGCCATCGCACAGACTACAATCCCAACAGTTGTTAGACGTGTAGATGGAGATCATATCTTTATCGGGAGCACCGCGGGTCCGTCCATCCTTCTCAAGGCTACGCACGTTGAGCAGGACGTAGAAGAAAATGAAACTGCAGTTTCTGCAGCTGTGGTGAGTGAGGATGTGATGATGGATGACGACGATGACGGTACGCTGCCTTCCTAGCTTCAATTAGATTCAAGCATTAATGTGTGAGAACGTGTAGATATCTATGGTGATTCAAAAATTGAAGCTGAGCCAACGACGAACGGAATTATGCATATGAAGAAGACCAAAACTATCATCCAGCTCTCAATGAGAGACTACCTCCCCGCCTATGGTCCTATTTCCAGCATGGCGTTCTCTATTGCTATGAACGGGGTGTGTTGTCATCGTGCATCAGGTGAATCTCAAAAATGACCGAAATTCATGTAGGAGAAGCCAGTGCCAGAACTCGTTGCGGCTACCGGTGTGGGTAATCTGGGTGGTTTCACCCTTTTTCAGGTGGGAAAACCTTTATCGTCCCTGGTCACATCTTTGACGCCACGTCATCAGAGAGACTTACCAGTCCGTAGAAAGCGCAAGATCCTTGCCATCAGTGGATCTCGTGGAATATGGTCTTTACCCATACGTCAACCCCTACGCAACAATACTGCAGCTTATGGTGGACAAGGCAATGATACACTCATTCTGAGCACCGATATCAACCCATCACCTGGCTCTTCCCGTGTACGTGGTCCTTCCTTTCGCGGCGTTTCCCTAATCTGAAACTCGTTTGTCTCTTGTCATAACAGATTGCAGTCCGTTCGATAAACCGTGACGTCTCTATCAAGACTCGGACACCAGGCTTGACGATCGGTGCTGCACCATTTTTCCAACGAACAGCAATATTACATGTCATGACCAATGCCATACGCGTCCTCGAACCTGACGGCACTGAACGGCAAATTATACCTGATAAAGATGGCAATATGCCGAGACCGAAGATAAGAGCTTGCAGTATTTCGGATCCGTTTGTACTAGTTTTGAGAGAGGATGATTCCATCGGGCTGTTTGTTGGAGAAACAGAGAGGGGAAAGATCAGGAGGAAAGACATGTCGCCAATGGGTGATAAGGTACGTTCTCCCTCTGATGACAATAGTGTTGACTTCACGACTTCACCCTTATATACTTTAGACATCAAGGTATCTCTGTGGATGTTTCTTTTTAGATTCGACTGGATTGTTTGAGGCGCAACTCGAGAACAAATTACCGCCATCTGCCACATCGACGCTGCAAGCTGCCTCAGGAGCCAAGTCGCAGTGGTTACTATTGGTTCGGCCACAGGGTGTCCTCGAGGTCAGCGCTCTGTCCGTCGTGTCACATTCTTTATTGTATCTGACGATACACTAGATCTGGACCTTACCAAAGTTGTTACTGGCATTCTCCACATCGGCCTTAACCTCTTTGCAATCAGTCTTAACAGACACGTACGACCCTCCAGCGTCATCTCCAGCCCAGGATCCCCCTCGCAAGCCTCAAGATCTAGATATTGAGCAAATATTATTGGGTCTTGTTGGGGAAACCTCTCTAGTTCCTCATCTCTGTGTGAGTAGAAACTGGTTATTGGATTGGTTGTCTTATTGTTTGTCTCATGTGCCCTAGGTTTTCTTACGTTCTGGTCAACTGGCCATTTACGAAGCTGTCGTTTCAGGCTCGAGAGATGCAGAAAACCCACTCATAGATTCCAAGCCCCGAGCCACATCTCTCAAGATTGACTTCGCAAAAATTGCATCCAAAGCCTTTGACATCCAACGACTGGAAGAAAATGAAAAGAGCCATATATTGGCTGAGCAGAAGAAGATAAACCGAGTTTTTATTCCGTTTGTGACCTCACCCACGCCAGGTGTCACGTATTCGGGTATCTTTTTCACTGGTGATCGACCGCATTGGATATTGTCGACTGATAAGGGTGGAGTGCAAGTTTATCCTTCGGGGCATAATGTTGTGCATGCGTTTACACCTTGTTCGTTATGGGAGTCGAAAAACGACTTTTTAATGTATACTGAAGAGGTGAGCTTCACTTTACTCTTCTTGAAACAGTGGCACTGACGTGGGAACAAGGGTCCGATCCTGCTTGAATGGATCCCCGATTTTCAATTCAGTAGTACGCTGCCATCTAGATCAATACTTCGTGGACGGGCATATTCAAGCATTTTGTTTGACTCTTCGACGAGTTTAATTGTTGCTGCTTCTTCGTTGCAGGCAAGATTCACATCGTTTGATGAGGATGGGACCAAGCTTTGGGAACCTGAGGGTGAGTATATCAAAAACGTCTTTAATGGCATTTGACTGACGTATATTTTTACCTTTTTTGCTGACCACACCTATTGCTATCATCATGCAGCTTCGAACGTCTCTGAGCCGTATGCGGACTGTTCGGCGTTGGAATTAATTGCCCCTGATATCTGGGTCACGATGGATGGGTCAGTCGGCGGCTCTCGCTTGTAAATCAAATAACTCACACTACGATATCTAGATTTGAATTTGCAACAAACGAGTATGTCAACGATATGGCCATTGTGACTCTAGAAACAGCTGCGACGGAGACGGGAAAGAAGGACTTCGTAGCTGTTGGAACCTCGATTGATCGTGGTGAGGATCTTGCCGTCAAGGGAGCGGTACGTCTTCCACGCACCGTGTTTGACTTAAGCCTTAAGAATCGATATTATAGACATATATTTTTGAAGTTGTAGAGGTCGTTCCTGACCCAGCTGTCTCTCAGCGCCGGTGGTATAAACTCCGTTTGCGGTGTAGAGACGATGCTAAAGGACCCGTAACTGCCGTATGTGGGTTAAATGACTATCTCGTGTCATCCATGGGTCAAAAGGTGAGCTTTTTTGTTTCAGACTCTATTTCTCGAATCTGTGTCAGGGATCGCAACGTGTTGTGGTGTTGGCTATTAGCACTGTATGGCTGACACTGGTGCTCGTCTGTTTCCATTCTCATTTCATTTAACTTCATTATACCTTGTCTGTAACTGATGTGGCTTTTACCCCAGATTTTTGTCCGTGCATTTGACTCTGATGAACGCCTTGTGGGTGTCGCATTCATGGATGTCGGGGTCTATGTGACTTCGTTGCAAACCCTCAAAAACCTGCTACTGATCGGGGATGCAGTGAAGAGTGTATCTTTTGTAGCATTCCAGGTCTGTAGCACTGCATCTGGGTTTGAACATGGGTCAACTGATCTTTTTGGCTACTATAGGAGGACCCGTACAAGCTTGTGCTACTTTCGAGGGATACTCATCGTGTTTGCGTTACCAGCGCAAATTTCTTATTTACCGAAGAGGATTTACGGATTGTGACAGGTGATGAGGAGGGCATCGTGCGTATTTATGAGTATAATCCGCAAGGTCAATTTTTTTGTCGCGACCTCTTGATCCACACTGATCATATCCTCCATATTGAAATCCTACTTGTTATTCTAGATCCTGATTCTCGTGATGGACGCCATCTACTCCTGAGAACCGAGTTTCATTGCCAACGTGAATGCCGCACTACAGTCACTGTCATTCATCGAACAAAGGAGGATCCACCGATACCCAATTCGAGAATATTGGCTGGTGTGTGAAATCAGCAGTATCAAATTCACTTCAGGTTTTGATGAATGGTCTGCTAAGGTTCGACCAACGGGTCACTGTCTTCGTTGACAGTTCTGGAAGAGACTTCTCACAAGCGACTGGCACTCTTACAGGGTCAACTGATGAGAAGTTTACAACATACAGCTGCGCTTAACCCAAAAGCCTTCCGGTGAGTCCCATCTCTTCCCAGATGCCAACCCGCTAATGACCTATTTTAAGAATTGTGAAGAATGATCATGTTTCAAAACCGCTAACAAGGGGTATATTGGATGGGAATTTACTCAGTCACTATGAAGGTCTACCAATCAATCGACAAGTAGAGGTTACGCAGCAGATTGGGACCGACAGAGTGAATGTGCTACGGGATTGGATTGAGGTTAGGGGGTCTTGGTAGTACATCCCTCAATGGTGAAGTTGAGTTAATTGGAAAGCTTTTATCCATTCTATGTATTGAGTGAGATTATGGGGGTGAACAATCCAACGGTAAGTAATTTGACCATGAGGTATATTGGAGTATCACTGTTGTTGTTTGGGTTCTCCCTTTCTTTTTCTGTTATGTTACTATGCCCATTGAATCTGACTGTCCCAAGTGTGCAACTGACTGTTAGATCAGACGCTATCATAGTTTATTTACGGTAAATGTCAGTTGTTTGGGTCGTAACGCATTGTTACACGTCCTACCACCATATGCCTTTCGGTGAAATCATTTGTGGTTCACCTGGAAGTGGCAAATCCACATATTGCTTCGGTAAATATCAGCTTTTCAGTGCCATCAACAGACCAATAGCCGTTGTCAACCTCGACCCTGCAAATGATACGATACCATATCCTTGCGCAATCAACATATCTGAACTCATCTCCCTGAACGAGGTAATGGAGGAATATGGTCTTGGTCCAAATGGCGGGATGTTATATTCAATGGAGTACTTGGAGACTAATTATGACTGGCTCGAGGAGAAGTTGAAGGAACTAGGGGACGATGCATATGTCCTTTTTGATCTGCCTGGACAAGTGGAATTAAGCACAAATCATGACAGTATTAAGAGGGTTGTCAAGAGATTGGTCAAGAGTGGATTCAGGGTGCGTCATTACGCAAATTTTGCTATCTTTTTCACTTATAATTCATCCAGGACAGTTAGCCGCGGTGCATCTTTGCGATGCTCACTATATTACCGATGCGGCTAAATATGTTTCTGTATTGCTCCTCTCATTGAGAGCAATGCTACATCTTGAACTACCACATATCAACGTCTTATCAAAGATTGACCTTCTTAAACAGTATGGAGAACTTGGTGCGTCTATCAATCGTCGAGAATCATTTCATTCACAAATCATACTTGATAGAATTTAATCTTGACTTCTACACCGAGGTTCAAGACTTATCCTATCTCGAAAACTCGTTAACATCATCTTCACCGGCCAGATTCTCAGCTCTCAATATGGCCATAATTTCCCTCATTGAAGATTTCAGCCTTGTTGGTTTCGAAACGCTAGCAGTTGAAGTGAGTTTTGGTACTACATGCCTCTATGTCTGTTATTGACTATTACATCTGTAGGACAAACATTCCATGTTGAACCTCACTAGGGTGATCGATCGGGCAACAGGCTACGTTTTCATCCCTGCCCCTGATGCCCAACCTCCTCCAGATGCTATAAATCAAATGGACAATGCTCCTGATTTGCGGCCTAATGCACACGGCCTTTTCTCCTCTGCAGCAGGACCACTGAAGGGCCCTCTCAGCGATGTTCGCGATGTACAAGAACGCTGGATAGATGAACGGGATACATACGATGCACATGAGAAACGTCAATGGCGTAAAGAGGGAGAAACTATACGGGACAGGCTAGCATCTTCTCGGGAGCAAAAAGACGAGGCAGTTGACTAAAATGTCGAACACTTTTATGGGCCAAAATTAAGGATAGAAATAATACATTTTCCGTTGTGATTCAGTATCAAAATAGTGAAACATATCAATGTATGGTAGAGACAATACATAGTGTGAAGATGTGAACAGGAAAGTTGGGTAAAAACTGAAGGCGGGCACCCGTGACGAGCGGGTTCTGGGCCCCAGAAAACAGTCACGGCCTACACAGGTACAGGTGCAGGAATGGGGTGAGAAAAGAAGAAGTTGTGCCCATCGCATTGTCACGCCACAACGACTGTGACTACTTAACTTGCTCGAGATCAGAGATCATCCTGGTACTAGAAATCTGAACAAGGACCGCTGGTGCTGACACCATGTAGAATTCCTAAGTGAGTTTACTGTCGACAAGTCTGGCTAGAAATTCTGTCTAACACCGTCCAATCAAACTCCAAATCTAACGTTTATTTTTAACAGACATGACGAAGAATCCAGGGTTGATTGGGAATATGATACCATCTTCATTCAGCTAAGCATATGACTTCCATGAATGGGCTCTGAGCTTCTCATATATACATAGACGTGAGATATCGACTGACGTGAGCCGGGATGGGCAGAATATAAACCCCAGAGGCGGAACCCAGGTCTCCTTATCGCCTCCCAGGTCTATAATGCCCGAGCACCTCACCCTCTATTCTGCCAAAGTATGCCTTGAGCAATGTACTCTAATGATGAAATTGACTGTCCTTGTAAACAGATCTGCCCTTTTGCACAAAGGGTAATATGATCAGAGATCCTGTTCTACTGATCACATTGCTTATGGGTGATTGATAGGTTGAAATCGCTCTCAATGAATCTGAAATACCTTTTGATCGATACGAAATCGATCTTCAGGCTAAGCCTGACTGGTATGCTCCAAGGATAAACCCAGCAAGCAAGGTGTGCCAATCTACTTGCTCTATGTAAGCTACGAGTACTGACATGCTCATACTTAGGTTCCAGCAATTGTATATGGTGGACCAAAAGCTCCACCAGACCAACCCTCTTCAGAATCCCACAAACTAGCGGAGTCTTTGGTTCTTATTGAATTTATTGCCGATATTTCAACCTCTAGAGTCCTCCTTCCCAAAGACCCTGTCCTCCGTGCCAAAGCTCGCTTTTTCATTGAAGTATTCTCGTCCAAGTTCATTCCTGCATGGTATGCTTCGGCAACCAAGGGTGAAAGTCTGGACAATCTCCTACAAGGAATAGAAGCCATCCAAGTGCTTCTACCAGCAAAGGGGTACGCAATTGGAGAATGGTCGATCGCGGACGCTGCTGTCATACCATTCCTGGCTAGAGCTGAATTAGCTATCAAAAACGACTTGGGTGCTTTTGACGAGGGAGATGGAAAGAAAGCATACGAAATTCTGCAAACAGACCCAAAATTTGGCAGGTTTCGAGAATATCTTGCCGCACTGAAAGGTCGCAAGAGCTTCCAGGAGACTTTTGATACAGTAAGATATACTCTTCATCGACAAAAACCGACTCATTAGGCCCCGCAGGATTATATATTGACTAAGTACAAGGGGCGCTTCCCACCTCTCAGAGAAAAGCGCCTCGCTGATGCTTCGAAAACCTCTCTTTGATTGAATTGCGATTTTCTATGGTACAGATACAAGTCATCCGTTCTGCCTATCCTTCGTATACTTTTGTCTATATCCGAGGATTGTAAATCGATTTGTTGTCCTGCTATAAAAAAACGCATTTCTCTGATGAAAGTAACTGTCAAAGCATCAATATAGCCGCCTTGGAAAAGATAGCATTCGTCGTTTCAAGAGCGAATGATGTGGATGTTGTCAGAAATTTCCACTTCAAAGTCGATTAGTCGGACCGTCTCTGGCTCGTTTTTTATGCAGAAGTCAAAAATTCAACAACAGAGGATAAAGCACAATGATTGATAGATGGGATTGAAATTCCAAATGAAGAGGTGTTACTTGAATGTGTGTCATGATTGAAGTACAGTAAAGACTGATCTCAGAAGGCGATTGTACACTCAACGCCAGTAAACTTTTTCCTTTGCACCAGCCCACTCGTCCTGTTCCGTCCAGTAAGCAACACCGTAGTTGATAAATAATTCAGATCCTGCTTCAATGCGGCGATCTCGATTTAGCCAAGTCAGAGTCCACGTCAGCTTGATTACTCCAAAGATGACCCACCAGCAAAAAACATGATACGATGGCAGTTGTTGACATAGACGACTATAATTCGATAAGTAAACCAGAGCAATAATCATCTGATCCACAATTTCACCTCTTCCACGACAGTTTGCATCTCTTGTCGATTTGTTCGTGGCTTCGTTCAACGTAGGCCCTTCATGATTAAGATACCGCATCTCATTACCCATATACATTGAATCGACTATGCAGCTGTCATTGAGGTCGAACTTATAGTTTAGGCCCGTGTAATAAGGAATGCTGGAGAGATTCGGAATCAAATGGAGTAAGGTTATTCTATCAGGTTACTTACGGTGAGACTTGCTCGGACGTCGCTTCCAAGTCAAGGGGCTGCAGTTCTCCAGTGTATTCTGTCACTGATTTCAAACCCCGGAGTTGACATGGATTGATGGATCTTACCCCCAATAGCCTCGTTTTGGAGTATTTTCTGGGTTGTGAAAGCTCCGAGACCCCAAGAACCTCGAGCGATATAAAGGTGCTGTGTTAAAGCTCCAATGATCATAGTGTCCATCCAAAAATTGGTAGACTTACCGGAAATTGTGCGCGCTGGCAACTGACATTGAAGCATAAATTCTGCTTCGGAGATTTCCTCCCTAAGAATTCAAGTAATCTCAAGTTCTATAACTTCTCAGAAGTATCGATGGACCTACCTCTGAGACCAAGCATAATGATTTGATTGATCACATCAGGAGGGAGGCTGGTGAGTTGATCAAGAGCTCGCACCTTGCATCACAACCCTTACACATTTCAGGATCGCACTCCCTACCGGAAGCCCGACACGGACAATCATCCGTAGAACACAATTTTTTCCTAGACCCATGTACGCGCGAGCAAGAACAACCTTTCCATCGAATCACACCTGTCATTTTTAGTGGGCCAAAAAATAAGGATATCAGAGACTAAGATCACTCACAAGTTGGTCCGCACTGGCAGTTTCTCTGACAATGGTGTTTGTTGAGAAAACAACCACATCCAGAATCTTTACCACATGCCCCTTTGTGATGACAAGGGTTCAATGGAGAGAACCCGGCCTTTCCGTCTCTCATACCAGATAAAGATGGACCATCCTCTTGTTGTTCATTCAGCTATCATGAGCATAAAGAGGGACAGTACAAAAATGTACCAAAAAACCAACTGGGCTTCACATAAGATTGCTCAGAAATAATATTTTCTTCAATGGATTCGTCAGCATAGAGCTGTGTGCGGTAAATAAAGACCTTTTGTACAATGTCATTCAAAAGGCCCCCCAGTGAAAATGATTGATACCAACTTACATCTCGACACTTTGCATGCACGATTACACTCAAATCGCAGGGTGAAATGTCAGGTGATATCTCTAAAATCCCCTTGATAACTTGCATTTCCTCTTCATCGCACAAGCTAAGAACTTCCTGAGGATGATGATCAGGAAATTACTATACAGCATAAGGAAGTATGAGGTATCAAGCACACACCAATGTAGCATTATCCAAGAGGTCGAGATATCTAAAACAATCATTACCACAAGGGTTGCCCTTTGAGAGCTGAAGTTGATGAGAGGTCAAGGTAGCACTAGTCGACTTCAAAGGGGGAAAGTCGAAGTTACCTTGTACATCTCAGTACAAGTTGGGATCATAGATAGGTCATGCGTACGATGAATTCCACAAGGTGTATATATACAGTTAAGGTTTGGACAGAAGATTTTCGATCCGAGTCCGAGGTGCACAGAGATTTCAGCGTCAGATGGCATTTCTTGTAAGTCTGAGACATGAAGGTCAGGATATTCTGAGAGCCTTGCTCCGGGCCATGAAAGCAGATCCTGTTGAGACGCATCCCAAAGCAGACCGCTGTCTTGGCTACTCCTCAACTTAGTGAAGAAGTTCAGTTCGTCGATTTGGGAAAAAGAAAGACCAAAGCCATGGTATAGTCGACGGACTAGCTCCAATTGTATGACTTCCACTGTGTTCAGGTAATAATCGGTATGATTAAGAATAAATAAGTAACTGCCGTAGACTCACCATCAGGATCCAAAAAATCTGACTGCCAATCAAAAGACAGGAATGACCTGAGATATCGGCTATGATCGAAGACCACATCATCTTCGAATGGTGAGAATGCCAGGCTATCTGATTTCACAGCTAAAGGAGATAAGTTACTAGAGATAGATGTGCAAGAGAAATATCGTGGGTGTGGCAAGAAATCTGGATCTATTTTGCCTGAGGTCTGAGTAAACCCTGAGTATATGGGAACCCGGTAGGAATCGGCCTTGAATGACCGATCACACCATAGATTCTCAGGTACGTCCACAAGGTCTTCTGGAAGCTCCCGATATACAGAGATCAAGAGGTGAGGGGTGGCTGTCTCGGGGTCCTCAAATGCAAGGAATAGTCTCTCGCCATCAAGGCTGCACAAGTCATCATCGAGCTCGGCAGCAAACTCGGAGGGAGAGTAAGATGAGGGGTAGGAGTGTTCTGAATACCAATCGTCCGCATCCGGGGAGTCTCGTCCATCATTTTTAGCTGCAGGAATATCTTCCGTAAGACTCATGCAGAGTTGGTTCATTTCGAGCCTATTATATTCTGCTTTCCAGCTATAAAAATGATCCCAAATGTCCTTGTATGCTTGAGCAGCCGTGACTATGTCATTAGGAGGGACAGAGCGTCGCGCGTCCACCGGTGTATTACTACGCGAAGGCAAAGGCGCTATAATTCTGGAAGTCATTGATGTGGATATGGAATCAAGTACAATTGCTACGATTGGCAAATCAACTATTTATTTAGCAAGCAACTGCTTAGCAGAGTAATACAGTAATTTAGAATTTGGTTTTCCATCAGACATTTATCATGATTTCAATGGGGGAACTGAAGCATTAGAACAATAAAGCTCAGTCTGAAAAACTAGGCAAAGTGGGTCTAAAAAAAGGTGAGAATAACAAGAGATATACAGTGATTCAGGATAAATCAAAAAGACTACTTGAGTCACCAGGACTGGGAAAGGAAAAAAAAACCAAGTAAAAGAATGATGAAAGAAAAAACACATTTATGAAGGTCTACAGAATAACCAGATCTGTACAATAACCAACGTGCAGATGTAACCGTAGTGACCTTGAAATTTCTGATAAATGTGAAACAAAAATTACAAAAGGGTGAAATGACAAGGTGAATATTACAATCTATAGATAAGAGACTTGCACTTTAACATAGGTAAGAAACAGGTGTGGACTATGCTGTGAGGACAAATGAAAAATATTATATATTCTCTCCTTCATGGGTTTATTACTGTGAGCCCTGTCAGATGCCCATTGAAACAATGTACATCCAGTTGGAGAAATGTCAAGTAAAAGGGACATCTGATATTGGCATGCATTAATTATACAAGTTTCGAAGTCGGGCTTCGACATCATCTGGACTCTGTTTGATATCTATGGTGCGGGGCACACAAGACATAATCAGTCAACTACTTCGTTTTGAAAATCGTAAACAAGCTAACTCACATTTCTGCGGATCTGAGAAACCAAGTAATCAATGAGCGTCAGTTCAAGAAGTAGGGCAAAGAGTGACTCACTCCGACTGAACTCCTTCTCTTTTTGTTTCTGTGTAAACCTGCTCAAGCTAGGTATTACCACCATTACGATCTCATCAGCAACGGCCTCCCTTGCCTCCTTGTCTTCACCCAAAACCCTTGCCATCCGATGTCGCTCGACAACCTCTTCAAGCAAGTCAAAGAATCTTGTGAATTTCTCCTTTGCCTGTGATTTCCCGCTTTTTTCCTTCGGATCATCGCTGATGGCTTGCATCAATGGCGAAAAATTCGTATCGAAATATGCCGCTTTAGCGGTGCGCCAGTTGGAGTTGATGGTGTCGATAATGGGTTGAGAAATAAGAGGGCCGAGGTCTGGGTGATCAGGTTGTAATAAGTGACGACGCAAGTATGAAATGTTGTTGAGAAGGAATATTGAGCCGAAGGCCGGTCGACGCAAGCGTGAGATGGCGATGAGGCTATTGATAGCATTTGTTACGACATCATCTACAGATAACCAATAAGTATCACTGTGCAAGGAGAAGAACGGGGTAGTTTACACAGGAAGTGCTCCAGGATAACATTCTCGTCAGTTATTCCGCCCTGCGAGGGTTTACCAACTTGAACACCCTCACCCATCTTCCAATTTCCATCTCCTAATGCTAACAGTGCAGAGGATACTGCGGTTCGTACTTTAGGTATTCGTTCCAAATATTTGACCGTCTAGATCGGCCGCAGTGAGTGCTGACAGAATTGGGCTGTTCATTACTGTAGTTTTCTACCTGAACTGCAGGGTCCACCACTTTGACACTTGTGTCCAGATCACGGTTATTGGCTCCAAGCTTGAGGTCAACAAGGAACTCTGGGAAGCTACGAAGGCAAATCTGCCGTAATGCCTGTAGTCCATCTCGAAGCTCGTTCTTGTCGTCGAGATATTCAGAACCTCGCCTCGACAAAACTTCCTCCCATGAGTGCTGCTGTTGAAGGAGAGCGTCGTAGGCTGAGAGGGCAAGGAAATTATGTTTCTGTAATGACTTTTTGATGAGTGTGGTCAACTGATTGAGCACGGTGCCGAAAAGATTCAACATGGGCTTTATCAGAGCACCATATGATGATGCGATAGACTCTGGTTTTGTCAGAAGTGACAGTTTCTTCAGAAGCTTGTATTCGTCCTACGGGATGATATCAGAGAAATAGACGCATCCATGATGAATATAACATGCCTCAGCCACGGCCAAGAGAGTCTCGACCCATTGGCCAAACTCCAATCCAGTCGAAATGGGGTCCATCGTGTCGGCTCGCGTAACGAGCCTTTTACCTTGCCCCTCAAGACATTTGACACTCCAATTACCTCGCATATCAGCATAACCCTTCTGAGCTTCCGTCAAGGTCGACATGATGGCAGGTGCTGCAGGATGTGAAGGATGTGTTGATGGTAGGGGGAGAGTATGGAGATAGGAAACCAGAGGTAATAAGTTCGAAAAAAGAGATGAAGGAAAACTTGTAGAAAGAGAGTCTGGGGCTGTGGGAGCATTACCAGAAGAACCTTCGGCAACGATAGTAGTATAGAGCTGGGTTAGCTTCTTGGCTCCAGTTTCAACGAGACGAGCCTATGTAAACAAGGTGTCAAAATCGGTGACAAGTCCATTGCACTATACGTACAGTCTTAGTAAGGTCAAGATTGTGAGGATCGAACGCAATTTTAGCGTTCAACCTGTCCAAGGCCTCCTTATACAACTCTGAGTTATCCGTCTGTGGACTATTGGTGATTTTGAGAATATCTTCAAATGTTTTACGTAACATGGCTCACCCTCGAAGAATCATCGCCTCTTCTGCCACCAAATCTTCTTGACTACTAGCCATCTCGTCTATTTTGGACAATGCCTGATCTATATCTGGTTATAAAGACATCAACAATCTCTGAATATTTGATATAAATGGCCTGCATACTATGAGATCGGCGGTTTAGGATCTGAGCAGCGGTATACAAGGGCAGAATCGACTTCTCAAGCTTAGCAAGTCGCGTATCGAAGCTATCAAGTATAGCTAATCAGGTCAACGAGAAGTTATACAGTAAACAATTATATTCGTACATGTCATTCGCTTGGAGATTTGGCGCGTTTTCTGTAGGTTTTGCTCCAGCTACAGAGG
>Ga0154000_1000256_pt1 | contig 14818 bp, 12 predicted proteins | sample TSNC084MetaG_FD_104674 | JGI IMG/M metagenome (GOLD analysis project Ga0154000, IMG submission 104674) | Attine ant fungus gardens microbial communities from North Carolina, USA - TSNC084 MetaG | ecosystem: Host-associated > Fungi > Mycelium > Unclassified | place: USA: North Carolina, Lumber... | reverse complement strand
GGGAACCGTCAGACATGGTAATTATTAAAGATAACATCTGATGAAGGAAGAACTCCTTCTTCTGTTATCAGATATAGAAATTTATTAACTATATAGCCTTGGTGGCTATATCATTATTATACTAGGAGGTAATCATATGTTTGGACTATTTAAAAAGAAAAATATCGTAAATGAACTGAAAGCTCCGGTAGATGGAACTGTGGTATCTGTTACAGAAGCGAAAGATGATGTATTTTCTTCCTGCATGTTAGGAAAAGGAGTGGTAATCCATCCCACCAGCGGAATTTTAGTGGCACCGGCCGATGGCGAAGTCAGCGTTGTTATGGAAGGAACCAACCATGCAATCGGCCTTAAATTAAGCAACGGAGTGGATCTGTTACTCCACATCGGTTTAGATACCGTCGGTTTGCAGGGGAAAGGTTTTCAAGCTTTTGCCAAAATGGGGGATAAGGTAACTACCGGTCAGAAGCTGATTGAATTTGACAGACAGATTATTAAAGATAACGGATTATGCGATGATGTAATCTTTATTGTCTTAGATGGTGAAAACGTCCCGGCTACCATGGAATACAAAACCGGCATGAATGCAACAGCCGGTGAAACCATTGTCGCCAGCTGGTAGAAAAAAATCTCCTTTACAATGTTGGTTTACGGATTACCGTTTCATTGTAAAGGAGTTATATGTTTTTAGGAATCATTTTAAAGCTTCACACAATGCCACTAAAGTCAGAGACTGCCCATAGGCCATCGGAGCAATTACAATATTTTTATAATGATCTGCGCTATATCCCATTGCCGTACCGGAGGAAACATTCAGCACCGTTCCCTTCTCATCAATATTCTCACAAATCGCAGCAACCGCTTTGTCTGCATAACTTTGATAAGAAGCATCTAAAATTCCTGATTTGATACCTTTTAAAATACCGGTAGCAATTGCCGCCGAACCGGAAACCTCTTCGTAACTGGTCTCATCTGTCAGTACCGTGCGCCACAACCCGGAAGGTGCCTGTCGTTTAATCAGCGCGTTTACCTGTGCTTTAAAAGTATCCGTCAAAAATGCCTTAAGACCTTCCCCCATCGTTCCCTGGAAGGAATCGATATAATCCATAATGCCAAAGGTAAACCAGGAATTTCCCCGGCACCAGAATATTTCTCCAAAGTTTCCATTTTCCAAAAAACTCCATCCGTGATAAAAGAGTCCGGATTTTTTATCATAGAGATATTTTATATGGATCAACACCTGACGGATGGATTCTTCTACCCATTCCTGATTTTTATATCTTTGTCCCATTTTATTTAGAAACAGAACTGCCATAAATAAGGTATCTATCCACAATTCACCTTCATTTAAGCGAACCTCGCTTACACTATTTACCGCACTGGTCACATGCTGAAAACCGCCTTCTTTGGTCCGGGGAAGCTCATCCATCAACCATTGAGCCTGTTCCAGGCATAGCTGTTCATAAACAGGATTTTCCAGTTTATCCAGTAAATCCACAAGCGTCAGATAGGGGGCCGTTGTATTGATATTTTTAGAAGGCAGACCCTTTTTTAGATTTTCTTTATACCAATTTTCAAAAAAATCTTTATAACGATCCTCTTTATAGTACTCATTCAATTTATAAATCCCATACAAGCCAACTCCCTGAGGCCAATCCCATTCTTTGATGCCGAAATCCCTTTTGATCAGGCCTCTGCTAAATTGCTCCTCCACAGATATATTATCACTTAACTCCGGCAGATCCAAATTCATCAATTTATCAACTACCAGATTAATTTTTTTCAGAAGCTGCTCATTTGTCATTTTCTATTTCTCCTTTATTTTTGATATAAGCAGTTGGGGTCATCCCCGTATATCTTTTAAAAACCTGGCTGAAATACTGGGGGCTGTTTCCACAGCCTACCGCCTCTGCTATCATATAGATCTTTTCCTGTCCCATTTCTAAAAGCAGCGTTTTCGCTTTCTCCATACGGAGTTTCATCAGGTAAAAAGAAAATTTATAACCCGTTTGTTTGAAAAATTGTTTGCTCAAATAATCCACATTCATGTACAATACGTTTTCCGCAATCCATTTTAAGGAAAGATTGGGATTTTGCAGATTTTGTTCTACATACAAGATTACCTTGTCTATATAATTTTTATGCTTTTGCTGCCCGGATGACTGTTCGGAGAAAATGTCACTTAACTTTTCCATAGTAATGCATCGGATTTCATCCTCATCATCACTTTCATTAATCGCCATAAATAAATCGGTAAAGCCAATCGAACTATAAGATCGGTTTAACGCGGATGAGATCTTTAGCAAAAGCGTGGTAATTGAGGATTTCAATAATTCAATATCATTGGCGGAATTTAATAATTCATTTAATTCCTCCCGTATTTCCATGAAATTATCAGATTCCTCATCTGCCAAACGAGTCACCAATTCATTCATATTATGCAACAGCGCATTGTGATTGTAAATAGGGATTTTAGAATTTCTCTCTAATATATAGATAATTTCATAACGTTCCAACCGTTTTAACAAGTTATGTAGTAATCCTGTAAGATTTTTATAGGTCTCTCTTTTGTATTCTACAGCAGTTTCACCGTTACTAAGCTGTAAACCCGAAAAATACCTGTCAAATTCATAATAAGAAATCTCAAAACTCTTCAAAAAAACAGTCAGCGTATTTTTTACATAAAGAGTATAAATTATGACATTCGGATATTTCCCCTTAATAAACTGCTCAATCTGTGCCAAATATTGATCCAGGTTTTCTTCCTCCAAATAATAGAAATAACATAACTCGTACTCCGTATTTTCAAAATCTAAAAATTGTTTATATACCTTTATGATCGAATCCAAATCCTCGCGCCAGATCAGGCAATGAACTAACAGATTTTTTATGGTATCTCTCCTTATTTTTTCAGAAAGAAACTGATTTTCCCGATGAATTGCATTGACCGAACGCTTCCGATAACAATCCTCTTTGACAGATTCCATAATTTCGATAATTTGCATTTCATTGCAAGGCTTTAACAAATAATGCTTTACGCCATACTTCATAGCCGTCTTGGCATACTCAAAATCTCCATACCCGGAAAGTATGACAAATTCAATACTTTTATCCGCTGTCATGATGCGTTCGATTAATTCCAACCCGGATAATCCGGGCATCTGTATATCTGTCAGGACAATATCCGGATATTCATCCAAGATCATATCATAAGCTTCCACGCCATCTTTGCAGACACCGACCACCTCAATACCGATTTCATTCCAGTCAATAAAAGAACGAATCGTTTCTCTGATAACTTTTTCATCGTCTACGATCATTAACCTTAACATTTCTTTGCCTGCTTTCCTGATTGATATCGTAACCACCCTCAATCTCATTATACAATATATTAATTTACCTGAAATGGTATCGTAATTTGGGCAACCGCCTTTTCTTCTTCATTATAAAGGGTTAAGCCATACGCTTCGCCAAATATCAGTTTCAACCGCTTGTTGATATTTAATAGGCCGATCCCGCTTCTTTCGGGAGTAATTTCTTTGGATTCCAGTTTCTTTAAAAGATCCTCTGCAAACTGGGAAGAAGTATTTTTCACGTAAATGATGAGGATATCAGCCTCTCGCGTTACAATCACTTCCACCAGACAGTCCTCCGGATTTATTTCCAGGCCATAGTGAATGGCATTTTCCACCAGCGGCTGCAGGGTTAATTTAGGAATTTGGGCGGCAAGCAACTCTTGCTTTACCGAGACGGTAAAACACAGGCGCTCTTCAAAACGCAATTGCTGAATCGTAATATAAGACTGTACCAATTGCATTTCCTCTTTTAAAGTGGCGGTCTCATCGGTATTGCTCAAAGCCGCCCGCAATACGCTGCCAAGCGCCTCTATCATGGTAGAGATATCTTTTTCTCCCACCGCCTTCGCCCGCCAGTTAATAGACTCCAAAGTATTATACAAAAAATGAGGATTCATCTGTGATTTCAAAGCATTGATCTGAGCATCCTTCATTAGCAGATGATTGATAAAATTATCCTTAATCAACTGATTAATCTGCAATGCCATCTTATCAAATTGATTATGAAGCACCCCGATTTCATCCGTTCTCATACTATAATCATAATTTATCGAAGAAGCATCCGGTTCTTCCAGTTTTCCAAAAGCTTTAATTTTCGTTTTTAAATTAGTAAAATGCCGGTTAATAGAATTTACCAGGCAGGCTGAAACCGCAAAGGAGATAATAACACACAGGATGATAATAAAAATATAAGAAGTTTGGGCAAAGGAAAGAACCGCATTAATCTTCTCATATGAAGCCATGCATATATAATCCCATTTTTGCGAAGGCAGAGTATCTTTTACCATAAAGTACTTTTTTCCATCAAGTTTGATAACACCATAATTACCATTAAGAGCAATCGGCTGTTCCAGGAGCTTCTCACTCAACTCTTCCGGATGATAAATTAAGTTTTCCCCATCATACAATATATAAGAAGAATTCTCAAACAAATCACCAAAGTCGGTCGCATCGGAAACCATTTCCTTCACATCCAGGCCAATAATAAGCACACCTAAGCTATCCAGGGCATAGTTCTCAATCCGGCGTATTTCCCGGGCCAGTATCAATCCATATTCATCACTATAATTTGTGATCCACACCGGAGCACCTTCGCCTTCAAGCGCCCGGCTGACAATATCTTCCTTTACGGAATCCGGAATCGTATTAGACGCATAAGTGTTTGCCGTATACCGATTGCTGGATATCATAAGATAAGATAAATGATATTGTTTGAATTGGTTAAAATAGGAATTTGTTACGGAATACAAGCGCTGATAAGTATTCTGTCTTGCTACATAATTATCCTCATAATCCTTAATAACAGACAGATTTTCCTGAACAGAGGCATCCGCTATCATAACACTGGATAGATTCAGAATACTATCCAGATTATCTGAAATATTACTTCCTGAATAATGCAGGGAATTTGCCAGCGTTCTGTGCAAAAGCTGGTCATAAGAGCGGACAACCAGCCATAAACTGATCATCGTTACACAGGAAAACAAAACAATACTAATCGATACAATCGACAAAATTTTTGCCTTTAAAGACAAATTGTTGATAAATATTCTCATTCTATTCCTGATACAACTCCCCCCTCTCTTGCTGTTTTTTGTACAAAATAACGGTTTTTTTAACGGTTAAGTCGGTTTGCTTTGTTTACTTCTTTTTTTATTAATTATATAATAAGTTTGTTAAAAAAGACAGTAGTATATAAAAAGTCAGGAGGATTTTTATGAAAAAAATTGTATCTGTTTTACTGATGTCTGCTATGTTGGTTACCGGACTATCAGCATGTACATCAACAACAACTAATGAGACTACCGTAGGTAATGATACTACAGCAGCAACCACAGCACAAGGCGATTCTACCGGAGGCGCCGGTATGACTGTTTCCTGGTGGGGCAATCAGACCAGAAATGAAAGAACCCAGGCCGCTATTGACCTATACGAATCGGAAAATCCCGGTATAAGCATTGACGGACAATTTTCCGAATGGAACGATTATTGGACCAAAATGTCAACCGCATCTGCCGGAAAATCACTTCCGGATGTAATGCAGATGGATTATGCTTATCTTGAAATGTATGTCGGAAAGGATCAATTGGTCGATTTAACTCCTTACATAGATAGCGGAGCCCTTGATGTATCAAATATCGCTGACAGTGTTCTAAGTTCCGGTAAAATCGGTGACAAACTGTATGCGATTCCGATCGGAATCAACGCACCGGCATTGTTATATAACAAAACTCTGCTGGATGAGAATGGCATACAAATGAAAGACAATATGACAATTGACGAATTTTTAGCAGTCTGCCGGGAAGTCTATGAAAAAACCGGATATAAAACCTCCTTCCCTTATGGATTCGGCGAAAACTGGATGGAATATTTATTAAGAGGCAATGGAATTCAGTTTTATGAAGGTGATGCTTTTGGAGTAGAAAACGCTTCTGATTTTGAACAGTACTTTGAACTTACTGAAACAGGACTGAAAGAAGGATGGCATTTATCACCCGATGTATACGCTGAAATCGCCGCCGGTTCGGTAGAACAGGCTCCCCTTGTTTATGGTTCCAGTCCGGCAACCATGTCTTGGTGCGCATTCTATTTCTCTAACCAATTAACCGCTATGCAAAGCGCCGCCGGTGATGCTGTTGAAATCGGAATTACGACCTGGCCGTCCAATGACCCGAAAGCCTCCAATTACTTGAAACCCGCTCAGTTTTTCTCTATTTCAGCATCTGATGACACCAATATCGACGAAGCCATTAAATTCCTTGATTTCTGGACTAATTCAGAAGATTGCAATAAGATCCTGTTAGGTGAAAGAGGGGTTCCTGCTTCTTCTGTGATTGCCGAAGCAATTGCACCATCCTTAACCGAGAAAGAACAAGGAGTTATCGCTTATATCAATGACGTAGTAACGCCTAACAGTTCAACCATTAATCCTCCGGTATCAGAGAAAGCCGGTGAAATTAAAAAAGCGCTTTATTCTGCCGAGGAAAAAATGTGTTACGGCGAAATTACTGCCGCACAGGCTGCTCAGGAATTTTATGACCAAGGCAATAAGATCTTCGGGAAATAATTAATAGTATCTATTCATGCAGGTGGGGGGTCAAATCCTCACCTGCATATTAAAAAATGGTAGTTGACTAAAAAATAGAAGAAGGAGACTCATATGAATTCAAAGCATAAGAAGCTCACAATCAGACAGTACCTTAATAGAGAATCAACAGCCGGAGTCATATGTTCGATGCCCTTTATCATTGGCTTTATTGCGTTTATTATGGTTCCCATGTTTATCTCTCTTTATTATTCGTTTTGTGATTATGATATTCTTTCACCGCCAAGATGGATCAGACTAAAGAATTATATCTCAATTTTTACCGATGACCCCAGATTTTACAAATCACTGCAGGTTACTTTTTATTTTGCGTTTGTATCTGTGCCATTGCGTTTAATTTTTGCATTGATTGTCGCTATTATATTAAAAAGAACTACAAAGATGACTGCCTTTTACAGGGCGATCTATTATCTTCCTTCGATCATCGGCGGATCTGTTGCTGTGGCAATTTTATGGAAAAGGATGTTTGCCGTAGATGGAATGATAAATAAAATTTTTTCTATTTTTGGATTCTCAGGCGATTTTTCCTGGCTGGGCAATACCAAGACAGCAATCTGGACCTTAATTATTTTGGCAGTTTGGCAGTTTGGTTCCTCGATGCTAATCTTCCTTTCTTCTTTAAAACAGATTCCCAGCTCTTTATATGAGGCTTCTGATATTGACGGCGCTAATAAATTTCAGCAGTTTTTTCAAATTACATTACCGATATTAACGCCAACTATTTTCTTCAATTTGGTTATGCAAATGATTAATGGCTTTTTGGCGTTTACCCAGTGCTATATCATTACCCAGGGGAAACCTATGGATTCCACCTTATTCTATACCGTTTATACATATCAGCAATCCTTTGAATTCTATCATGCCGGCTATGGTGCGGCAATGGCCTGGATTATGTTAGCCATTATTGGTATTGTAACCTGGCTGCTATTTGCTACTAAAAAATTCTGGGTATATGAGGGAGGTGTTTAATCAATGAAAACGAAGAAAACAGTTGGTACCATTTTTTATCATATCCTGGTCTGTGGCCTGGGACTCATCATGATATACCCATTGGCATGGATGATCATGAGTTCCTTTAAAGAAACCAAGACCATTTTTTCCACCGCCGGAAGTCTGATTCCTGATAAATTTGTATTGGAGAATTATATAAATGGCTGGAGAGGTTTTGGTAAAGTTAGTTTTGCCACCTTCTTTAAGAATTCTTTGTTTATTTCGATAGTTGCCACCCTGGGGACCGTATTTTCTTCCGCTATCGTTGCTTTCGGATTATCCAGATGCAATTTCCGCGGCCGAAAGTTTCTGTTCGCCGCTATGCTGGTTTCGATGATGCTTCCGGCACAGGTGCTGATGATCCCGCAATATCTCTGGTATAAGCAATTAAACTGGATTGGGACCTATAAACCGCTGATTATTCCTTATTTTTTTGCAACACAAGGCTTTTTCGTTTATTTGATTATGAACTTCATTGACGGAATTCCACGGGAACTGGATGAAGCAGCAAAAATCGACGGTTGTTCTTATTATGGTATATTTGGAAGAGTTATCTTCCCGCTGATAACACCTGCATTGGTTACTTCCGCTATTTTCTCCTTTATGTGGAGATGGGATGATTTCCTATCCGCCCTTCTTTATGTACAGGAATCTGCCAAATATCCGGTCAGCCTTGCTTTAAAATTATTCAGTGATCCGGCTTCTTCCTCTGATTACGGAGCGATGTTTGCTATGTCAACCCTTTCCATTCTGCCTTCGGTATTGTTTTTCATTTTCTTCCAGAAATATTTAGTAGAGGGAATCAGTACTTCCGGTTTGAAAGGATAAGAATAAAACGAATTGAAAGGGAAACCACTTAACAAAAGGGTGTAAAGCCTGGTAATTCAACAGACTTTACACCCTTTATATAATTAAGCCAATTTTTGTAGCTTTTCACTATGTTCAGTAACAACTTTTTTCAAAATCTCCATATCGGCAAAAATAGACTCCATTTTACCGGTATCATTATTATAACGCTGGTACGTAGATGTATAACATGATTCAATGGTATTTAATCGTGGAATCACATTATTTTCAAGCAAATCCACCTCTATGCGAGTCAGCTTATTTTCGATTGGTTTCAATCGCGTATCTAACTTCTTATCAATCATATCTGATAAAGCAAGCAATAATTCGCTATCTGTCATATTTTCACCACCCTTTATTGATGTATAATTATATCACAAGGAATGTTTTAAGTCTATTGAATTAATTTCTTTTTACTCCCTGTTTTTTGTTTCTGTTACAGTTCACTTCCACCAGTTCTGATCCGCAGTAAACAGAGACTGCATGGAATATGCTGCTTCAAATGCTCAAAATCTTATCAATACTAACTAATTTCACACAAAGCACAAATAAATCCGTCGCTTCTGACAACTCTTTTGGGGTCGGAAAGGTTGGGGCAATGCGGATGTTACTGTCTTTTGGATCTTTTCCATAAGGATACGTCGCTCCTGCCGGAGTCATCACTACCCCAGCCTCTTTTGCTTTGACAACAATCGCTTTTGCACATCCCTCCAGGGCATCAAAAGAGATAAAATATCCTCCTTTTGGAGCAATCCAGCTCCCGATCTCCAGGCCTCCTAATTCTCTGTCCAAAACACTCAAAACAGCCTCAAATTTCGGCCGGATTACATCTGCCTGTTTCATCATATGACTCTTTATATCGGCAAAATCTTTAAAGAATCTTGCATGGCGCAGTTGGTTTACCTTATCATGACCAATGGTCTGAATCGCCAGCTGTTTTTGGATGTCTGCCAGATTAGCCTTAGAAGTAGCAATTGCCGCAATACCGGAGCCAGGAAAGGTGATTTTTGAAGTGGAACAAATTTTATATACCATATCGGGATTGCCGGCTCTCTCACACTCCGCTAAAATTTCAATTAAATAATCCTGGTCATTCGCATAAAGATGGTGTACGCCATAGGCATTGTCCCAATAAATTCTAAAATCTTTAGCTGCCGGTTCCAACCTTGCAAAACGGCGTACCGTATCATCAGAATATGTGATTCCCTGAGGATTCGAATACTTAGGCACACACCAAATTCCCTTAATAGCTTCATCTTCTCTAACCAGCTTCTCCACCATATCCATATCCGGACCGGTCTCCGTCATCGGCACATTGATCATTTCAATGCCAAAAAATTCTGTAATAGCAAAATGTCTGTCATATCCCGGTACCGGACACAAAAATTTTACTTTATCCAGTTTGCACCAGGGAGTACTTCCCATAACACCATGAGTCATCGAACGGGAAATCGAATCATACATAATATTCAGGCTGGAATTCCCATAAATAATCAGATTATCAATCGGCACTTCGGCAATCTCTCCAAGGAGAATTTTAGCTTCTTTAATTCCGTCTAAAATACCATAATTTCGGCAGTCCGCCCCTTGTTCGGTAGTTAAAGCAGCCTGGCTGTTCAACACATCCATCATTCCCATGGAAATATTAAGCTGCTCGGCGGAAGGCTTGCCGCGAGACATATCCAGAGATAAATTTTTATCCTGGAATTCCTTATATTGAATCTCCAAACTACTTTTTAATTCCTGCAATTCCGCTTTGCTCATATTCTTATAAGCCGCCATTTTATCATTCCTCCGCAATTTTTCTACTTGATATTTTACCTTATCCTAACAACTCTTTCAATATCCGATTCACGATCTGAGGATCTGCTTTTCCTTTCATGGCCCTCATCGTTTGCCCTACTAAAAATCCCATGGCTTTCTGCTTGCCGCTGCGGTAATCTTCTACCGACTGCGGATTAGCCGTTACTATTTCTGCGATCGTAATTCTCATAGCATCTTCATCACAGACCATCTTAAGGCCCATTTCCTCCACATAAACCGAAGGATTTACATTTCCGGTAAATACAGCCTCAAATACATCCCGGGCGATCGTCCGGTTAATGGTTCCCTCTTCAATCAAGCCAATCAGCTCCGCCAGATTCTTAGGCTCAAAGAAAATCTCTTCCGGCTCCATCTCCCGTTCCTTTAGCAGTCTCATGGTCTCTACCATCAGCCAGTTGGAAACTTCTTTCGGATTTTTATCCAAATCCACTACCGCTTCAAAAATATCAGCTAATTTCTTAGAAGCAGTAAGGATATCGGCATCATATTCAGGAAGACCAAATTCCGACAAGTAACGTACCCTTTTCGCATCTCTTAGCTCCGGTTCCCCGGCCTTCACCGCATTCAGCCATTCATCACTGATTTCAATAGGAACCAGATCGGGTTCCGGGAAATAGCGGTAATCCTGCGCGTCTTCTTTGGATCTCATCGCAAAACTGGTATCTTTATTATCATCCCATCTCCTGGTTTCCTGAAGAACTGGTTTCCCTTCCTCTAAAAGCTCTATCTGACGCTTTCTTTCCCCTTCAATGGCTCTTTTGATTGCTTTAAAAGAGTTCATATTCTTCATTTCCGTTCTTGTGCCAAACTCCTTTGCTCCCACTTCTCTTACGGACAGATTAATATCTGCCCGGAGGGAACCCTCCTGCATCTTGCAATCGGAAACCCCCAGATACTGGAGTATAATCTTCAATTTCTCAAGATAGGCGATCACCTCTTCTGCTGATCTCATATCCGGTTCACTGACAATTTCAATCAATGGCACGCCGCAGCGGTTATAATCCACTAAGGTACAATCTTCCCAAGGGTCGTGAATCAGTTTCCCGGCATCTTCTTCCATATGGATTTCATGAATTCCGATGACCTTCTTGCCGGAAGATGTTTCAATTTCAATGCTGCCATTTTGGCAAATAGGCAGATACAGCTGGGATACCTGATAAGCCTTTGGCAGATCCGGATAGAAATAATTCTTCCTGTCAAATTTGCAGCTCTGAGTAATGGTACCATCCGTAGCTAAGCCCACTGCCATGGCATATTCTACCACCTGCTTATTTAGGACTGGTAACGTCCCGGGCATCCCTGTACAGACCGGGCAGCAATGCGTATTCGGTTCACCGCCAAAGGCGGTCGTACATGAGCAGAATATTTTTGTTTTTGTGGCTAATTCGCAATGGACTTCCAGACCGATCACGGTTTCATACTGCTTCATCACTGATTTCCCCCTTCCCATGGATAACCAATTCCCGGCACGTTTTGCTCATATGTGTAGGCGGCCCTGAGTATTTTTTTCTCTTCAAATAAATTTCCAATCAACTGCATTCCAATGGGGAGTCCTTTACTGTCTTTTCCACAGGGAATACTAATCGCCGGAAGTCCCGCCAGGTTAACTGCTACCGTATAAATATCTCCCAGATACATCTTGAGCGGATCAGACAGGTTTTTTCCAAGCTCTAAAGCTGTGGTAGGCGCCGTAGGGCCTAAAATTAAATCATAGGTTTTAAATACCTCATCAAAGCTTTTCTTAATCAAAGCTTTCACTTTTAATGCCTTATTATAATACGCATCATAGTAGCCGGAGCTTAATACAAAGGCCCCAATCATCATTCTGCGTTTTACTTCCGCTCCAAAGCCTTCACTTCTAGTCTTTTTATAAACCTCAGAAAGATTTTCAAAGTTTTTTGTGCGATAGCCATATTTAATTCCATCATATCGGGATAGATTGGAACTGGCTTCTGCCGATGCAATCACATAGTAAGCAGGAATTGCATAATCCACCATGGGCAAATCAAAGGTTTCCACGATTGCGCCCTGCTCTTTCAAGACCTGAGCGGCTTTAAGAATTCCGTCCTTGACTTCCTGATCGATTCCTTTTCCAATATAAGCCTTTGGAATCCCTATTCGTATCCCTTTTATATCATTGACTAAGGCTTCCGTAAATTTATAATCTTCCCGTTTTACACTGGTACTGTCCTTGGCATCGTAACCCGCCAAAACTTCTAATAGGGCGGCACAGTCGGACACATTTCTGGCAATCGGTCCGATCTGATCGAGGGAAGAACCATATGCAATCAAACCATAACGGGATATCGTTCCATACGTCGGCTTCAGACCGGTAACTCCACAAAACGCACTGGGCTGTCGGATGGAGCCTCCCGTGTCCGAACCCAGCGCACAAAAGGCTTCTGCGGCGGCAACTGCGGCTGCCGCTCCTCCGCTGGAGCCTCCCGGTACATGATTTACATTCCAGGGATTCTTTACAGCGCCAAAATACGAGGTTTCATTCGTACTTCCCATGGCGAATTCATCCATATTTAATTTCCCGATAATAACTGCTCCTGCTGCCTCGAGACGGTCAATGACTTCCGCATTGTAAGGTGGCTTAAAATTTTCTAACATTTTGGAAGCACAGGTAGTTTTACTACCTTTCGTGCAAATATTATCCTTTACCGCCACCGGTACTCCCGCCAGCGGAGAATCCTTTAACTCTCCGCGATCAATAAGAGACTGCACCTCCTCTGCCCTTTTTAAAGCAGTCTCTTCCATTAGGGTAATATACGCATGATAGGTATCATCATTTTCTTTGATTTTTTTTAACTGAGCTTTTACAGCCTCTTTTACAGTGACCTCTTTTTCTTTTATTTTCTGTCCCAGGCTGAGGGCAGTTAATTTTGTAATATCCATTATGATACCCCCTCCTATTCCTCTACTGTTCTCGGCACCTTAAAACATCCATTTTTTTGTTCCGGTGCATTGGCTAAAAGATTTTCTCTATCCGGTTGATTTTTGACTCTATCATCACGAAAAACATTTTTCACCGGAAATACGTGGGACATGGGATCCACTCCGGTGGTATCTATTTCATTCATGATCTCCATATATTGGATAATGTTTCCTAAATCTTCTTTTGCTTTTTCTTTTTCCTCCGCTGTCAGCTCCAGCTTTGCCAGCGCGGCCACATACGTAATGGTTTCATCATTAATCATGGCTCAAACCTCCTTTATGGTTCTAATCGGGTCACGTCCCTTGGAAAGAGAGTCGTTTCCCGGACATTTGATTCCTGGATCAATTTCATGGTTAAGCGCTCAAGGCCGATACCCAGACCACCATGAGGCGGCATTCCATACTTAAATATCATCAGATAGGACTCAATATCTTCCGGATTCATGCCCCTGGCTTCCATCTTAGCCAAAATTGCATGATAATCATGAATTCTTTGTCCCCCGGTAGTAATTTCCATTCCTCGAAACAGTAAATCAAAACTTAACGTGAATTTTTTATCTTCCGGATCATCCATAGCGTAAAAAGGACGTTTCTTAGAAGGATAATGGGTTACAAATACGAAGTCACTGTCATATTCTTCTTTGAAATAACGGCTGATCAACTGCTCTTCTTCCGGTTCTAAATCATAAGGAGTTTTTATTCTACGATTATATTTCTCACTAACCAATTCTTTCGCCTGGTCAAACCGGACTGTCGCAATAGCGTCAGTCTTTGGAATAATGACATCTAAGATCTGAAGTTCATGGGAATATTCCTTTACCAGAAGTTTCATGACAGATTGAAGCATAGCCGTTTCCATTTCCATAATTTCATAAAAACTATCAATATACCCCATTTCAAAATCCAAACTGGTATATTCATTCAGATGTCTGGTTGTATTATGTTTCTCCGCCCGAAAAACAGGAGCTGTTTCAAATACTCTGTCATAAATTCCAACCATGGTCTGTTTATAAAATTGCGGACTTTGTGCCAACTCGGCTTTTTGCGCAAAATAATCCAGTTTAAAGATGTTTGCTCCGCCTTCGGCGCCTCTTGCCACAATCTTAGGAGTTCTGATTTCCGTAAACCCCTGGCTCCAAAGAAAATCCCGAAACCCTCTGACAATACCCTCCTGAAGCTTAAATTTCGCCCTTTCTTTGATATTCCTAAGGATTACGGGCCTTAATGCAAGCTTCGTCTCTAAAGAAGTATTCAATTTCCATTTATTGATAACTACCGGCATTGGACTTTCCGGTTCAGAAAGAACCTTAAGTTCTTGTAAACGAATCTCAAAGCCATTGGGAGCTCTGTTCTCTAAGGTGACCACTCCACTAATTTCTACAGCAGATTCTTCTTTTATTGATTTTAAATCAAAGTTTGCTTTTCCTTCTTCATAAACGCATTGTACCAGGCCTTCTGCTTTTCTCAGAATCAAAAAAGCGATATCACCCATATCCCGGATACTATGAACGGCTCCTTCGATTCTCACCGTTTTCCC
>Ga0154000_1000255_pt1 | contig 14835 bp, 14 predicted proteins | sample TSNC084MetaG_FD_104674 | JGI IMG/M metagenome (GOLD analysis project Ga0154000, IMG submission 104674) | Attine ant fungus gardens microbial communities from North Carolina, USA - TSNC084 MetaG | ecosystem: Host-associated > Fungi > Mycelium > Unclassified | place: USA: North Carolina, Lumber... | reverse complement strand
TCAGGAGGCCCGCGGGGCGATGATGGTATCCGCTCTGGTCGCAGGAGTGGCCTTTAGCCAGACGCGAACGACAGGTATCCATGCCCTTAGCTTTCCGCTTACAGCGGAGTTTGGTGCAAATCATGGAACCGCCTGCGCCATTACCTTGCCGGCATTTATTCGAAGCGTTGAAAATAACGCTAAAATGAATGGTCTGATCAGCTATCTTGGATATGGCTCGCTGGTGGAATTTGCGGATGCCATAGAATCATTAATGAAAAGCATGAAGATGCCGGTGCACCTTCGCGAAATCGGTGTTAAAGAAGCAGATCTGGAACATATTGCGGAAGTTGGGCTGGGAGCGGCAATCATTCAATTAACGCCGGCAGTGATGAATGAAGAGACAGTATATGCTTTGTTAAAATCTATCTTATAAAAAATGGAGACGGCTATGAATAAAATCGATATGCTGGAAGAAAAAGCAAAAGAAATTCGGATCCAGACGATTAAAAGCGTTGGCGGCCTGGGGGTGGGCCATATTGGCGGTGCATTATCCTTGTGTGAGGTGATTGCGGTCTTGTATTTTGATGTCATGAAGATTACCGCCAGTGATGCCGGGAAGGCGGACCGTGACCGTTTTGTCTTGTCCAAGGGCCATGGCGGACCGGCATTGTATGCGGCCCTGGCGCTGAAAGGGTTCCTGAAAATGGAAGATCTGGCCACCCTGAACCAGCCGGGAACTCATTTGCCCAGCCATTGTGACAGGCTTTTGACCAATGGGATTGATATGTCTACGGGTTCTCTGGGGCAAGGTTTTTCAGTGGCCATGGGGATGGCTGTGGGTGCCAAAATGGATAAAATGGATCTTTATATTTACACCATCATTGGTGATGGCGAAAGTCAGGAAGGGCAGATCTGGGAAGCAGCGATGCTGGCAGGAAGCAGGCGGCTGGATAATGTCATTGCGTTTACGGACTACAATAAAATGCAGCTGGATGGATATGTGGAAGAGGTCAACGGATTGGAACCGCTGGAGTTGAAATGGCAGTCTTTTGGCTGGCACACCCAGACCGTCGACGGACATGATGTAAAAGCTATTTTGCATGCCATTGATAAGGCCCAAAAATACAAAGGAAAGCCGTCGATGATTATCCTGGATACGATAAAGGGAAAAGGTGCATTTTTTTCGGAAAATCGCGTGGCATCTCACAATATGTCCATCAGCGAAGAAGACTGGAAAAAGGCCGTGGATTTACTGGAAAGGGGAGAGGTGAAATGCAGTTAGAGGACAGATGGTTAAGAGAGACCTATGTCGATCTGTTGATGGAATCGGCGCGGCAGGATGAACGGATCTGCATTGTGGAAGCCGACTTGATGAAAGCGGCGGGGACAGGCCGGTTTGCGGAACAATTTCCGGAACGGACCGTCAATGTTGGCGTTGCCGAAGCGAATATGATCGGCGTTGCCGCAGGCTTGTCAAATATGGGAAAAATCCCTTTCACCCACACGTTTACGCCCTTTTCAACCCGGCGTGTTTGTGACCAGGTGACGCTGTCGGTGGCTTATGCGGGATTAAATGTGAAGATTATGGGAAGCGACCCTGGAGTGACGGCGGAATTAAACGGCGGCACTCATATGAGTATGGAAGATGTGGCGATCATGCGTAATATTCCGGGCATGATTATTTTTGAGCCGACAGACTCAGCACAGTTAAAAAAAGCATTTCCGCAAATATTAGAACACTACGGTCCTTTCTACATACGTTTGCTGCGTCGGAATGCAGTCCGGATATTTGATGATCATTGCGAGTTTACGTTGGGAAAAGGAATTGTGTTAAAAGAAGGTGCAGATGTGACGATCGTAGCAAGCGGTATTATGACAGCAGAGGCGCTGGAAGCCGGTGAAGTGTTAATGGCGGAAGGTATCCGGGCGGAGGTCATCAATATTCATACGGTAAAGCCTTTGGATCGGTCGCTGATCATCAGCAGCGCCAGGAAAACACGGGCGGTGGTTACGGCGGAAAACGGTTCCATTCTTAATGGTCTTGGGAGTGCAGTGGCAGAATGTCTTGGCGAAAACTGCCCGACAATAATGAAGCGGGTCGGTGTGCAGGACTGCTTCGGCCAGGTGGGATTAACGGAAGATCTCAAAAAAGCATACGGATTAACAGCGAAAAATATCATCACGGCGGCAAAAGCGGTTATTTCACAAAAATAGAGGGAGAGGTTTCAGGATGAAAAAGATTTTAATTGGTTCTGATAAATCGGGATACTTTTTAAAAGAAGCAATCAAGGCATATTTACTGGAAAACGGATATGCAGCAGAAGATGCGGGACCTTATGGCACGGAAGAAGCAAGACCTTATTATGTGACGGCAGATGCGGCGGCCAAACGGATCGCAGCGGGAGAATTTGAGCGTGGCATCCTGATCTGCGGTACGGGCATGGGTATGGCAATTGTTGCTAACAAATATCCGGGTGTCTACGCGGCGGTATGTGAGAATACCTTTGCGGCGGAGAAAGCCAGAGCCATTAACGATGCCAATGTTCTGACAATGGGGGCATGGATCACCGGCGAATTTGTCGGATGTGAGATGGCAAGGATCTTCCTGAAGACAGGATTCACTGAAAATCTGGAGGATTGGCGGGCTAAAAATCTACATATTGCAAGAGAAGAGGTCGGAAAAATAGAAAGTAAAATTTATGGAAAGTAATCGGAGGAAGGTATCGTGAAGTATTTTTTAGACAGTGCCAAAATAGATGAAATAAAATATGCCTACGAGAATTATTGTATTGATGGCGTAACAACCAACCCGAAGCATATTAAACTGAGCGGAAAATCATTTATGCAAGTGGTGAAGGAAGTGGCTGATTGGATTCGGGAAGAAGGACTGGAGGGGATGGAACAATTTCCGGTTTCCTTTGAAATCAATCCACACCTGGAAAAATGGGAAGATATCGTTGCGGCGGCAAAAGAGGTTGCCTCCTGTTCACCGAATTATGTTATCAAGATTCCCTGCTGTGCACAGGGGCTGATTGCTGCCAAAAAGCTGGAGAAGATGGGGATAAGAACGAATGTGACCCTGGTATTTTCGGTCTCCCAGGCAATACCGGCCGCCAAGCTGGGGGCAAAGTTTGTGTCGCCGTTCGTCGGCTGGAAAGAAAACAGTGGTGATACTGCAGACTATATCAGAGATATTATTGAGACTTATAAAAAAACCGGATATACGACAGAAATCATTGTCGCGGCGGTGCGCAACGGCAGGCAAATCGGTGAATTTGCGGCTTGGGGAGCAGATATTGTCACCTGTGGACTGGAGGTGTACGAAGCCAGTTTTGAACACCCATTTACCGATTTTGGGCTGAAGGTGTTTCGCGAAGCCTGGGATGGTACGGCAAAGGAATAAAAGGAGGAGCGGTATGATTCAGAACATAAAATTGGGTGTTGTTTGTCTGGCGAGAACGACATACGAATATAAAACTGCGCAGTCAATGTTTTGCGGTACGATGAAAGCGCTGCAGAAGATTCCGGATATTGATTATACGTTTATTGAAGAGACGGTCATCGAAGTGGCGGAAGCAGAAGCAGCAGCCGAAAAAATGTTGGCAGCCAACGTGGATGGGCTGGTTATAATCAGCGGAACCTTCCATCTGGGGCATTTGGCCCTGGTGTTTGCCAGATATATTAAAAAGCCCTTTTTGCTATGGGCACCCAATGAGCTTCCTTATGATGGCGGAAAAATACGCCTGAACTCAGTTTGCGGTTTGAATCTGAACGCCTCGAATTTGTTTAAGGCAGGAAAAGACGATTATCTGGCAACGATTGGTGAACAGATCAATATGGAATGGATTGCCGCCCTGCGTGTAAAAGTGGCACTGGAAACGGCACGGGTTGGTATTGTCGGATATCGGGCCCATGGATTCTTTAATGTGGGCGTGGATGATCAGGATATGTATCGTAAATTGGGCATTTTAATTGATCATTATGAAATATCCGACATGTTTGGGCAAGAGGTTGGGGACGATGAAGTCTATGCCGTCATCAAGGAAGTCCGGGAAATGTTTAACTGCACCGGAGTCAATGCAGAACAGGTCAGAAAAGTGGCGGCTCTGTGTGTAAGTGCGGAGAAGTTTATTAAGAAGAATCATCTGAATGTAGTGGCCGTGCGGTGCTGGCCGGAGTTTGCAGCAAATTATGGGGTGTCACCGTGTGCGTCGATGTCGGTTCTCCAATCAAAAGGATACATTCTTTCCTGCGAAGGAGATGTTGAAGGTGGCTTGTCTATGCTTGCGGGGGCGGCAATGGGCGCTGAAACACCATTTTTAGCAGACTTGTCGCAGGTGGATCTGGAAGAGAATTTCGCCCTGATGTGGCATTGCGGTGTGGCCCCGGTCAACTTATGGGACCAAAAGAGTGACCGCACGCTGGATACTTATTTTGCCGGCGGCAAAGGGGTGACGGCAGGGTTTGTGATGAAGTCCGGCCATGTGAATGTGATGCGCATTGACACGGCCAGGGGAAAAACCAGAATGTTTATGGGCTCCGGGGATTGCATTGATATGGAAAAGCAGTTGTGCGGAACCTATTGCAAGGTGCGCTTTGAGCAGCCGATAAAAGAGCTTTTAGATACCGTCTGCGAGACAGGCATTGCTCATCATGTGGCGATGTATTATGGAGAATATCGCAATATTATGAAGCTGGCTGCCAGGATGATGAACATGGAAGTGATTGAATAAGGAGAATGACCTATGGACAAATATTTGGGAAAGCTGCATGAATCGGCACGGGAATTTCCGATGACCGATATCTGGATGGATTCTTGCGGCGAAGCAGAATTGAATTACGGAATCCAGCGGGGGATTGTCGGCGCGACGAGCAACCCGCTGATCGTTGGCGCTGTTATTAAAAATGAACTGGAAATATGGGAAGGCAGAATCAAAGAACTGATCAAAGGGCTGCCGACAGCAACAGAAGATGACATTACCTGGGCATTGATTCATGAAATGGGTGCCCTGCGGTCGAAAAAGCTGCTGCCGATTTTTGAAAAACAGGAAGGATTAAAAGGACGTTTATCGATTCAGACAAATGCAAAGTATTATCGAAACGCCGGGAAGATGGTAGAACAGGCGATGGCTCTGAATGCGCTGGGTGAGAATATGCAGGTTAAGATGCCGGCCAGTGCGGCGGGGCTAGCGGCGATGGAAGAAGCCACCTACCGGGGGATCAGCATCAATGCCACCGTTTCCTTTACGGTAGCCCAGGCGGTTGCAGTAGCGGAGGCCGTAGAGCGTGGACTGGGGCGCCGGACATCCGCCGGGCTTGATACCTCGATGATGGCTCCGGTCTGCACCCTGATGATCGGAAGAGTTGACGACTGGTTAAAACATTCCGTCAATGCAGCCGGTCTGGTGGTTGACCCGGAATGCCTGGAGTGGGGCGGCGTGGCAGTTATAAAAAAGGCTTATGGGATTTACCGGGAACGTGGATATAAAACCAGACTGTTGTCGGCGGCAAATCGGAACCATTATCATTGGTCGGCTTTGGTCGGAGGAGATCTGGCTCAAACGATTAATTACGATTGGTACAGGCGATTAGATAACTGTGATCTGGAAGTGAAAAACCGGATGGATGAACCTGTTAAAGCAGAATATATGGAACAATTGAAGAAGATCCCGGAATTTAAAAAGTCATTTGAAGAACGGGGAATGGCGCCGGAAGAATTTGAGCGCTATGGCGGCTTTAGAAGCACCTTATCGGCATTCATCGCGGGTTATGATGACCTGTGCAGGTTGATCAGAGGCTATATGGTATGAAAATAAAACAAACGATACCGCTGTTTGCGCTGGCGTTTATCTGGGGCAGCTACTATGTGGCCAGTCAGCGGGCGGTGTCAGAAATGTCCGTATTCTCGGCGGGGGTCGTCATTCGCCTGATTACGTTGCTGCTTCTTACCGTGATCATGTGGAAAAAAGGAGAGCTGCCCCTGCTGTTAAAAACAAAGGGCGTAAAAAAGCGTCTGCTCTTAATCGGCGGGTTAGGGTTTTTGCTTGACTTAACTGGTTTTATCGGGCTGAGTCTCTCCTCGGTGGGCAGCGGCGCAGCCTTGCTGAAGTGTGATATATTATTTGTAAATCTGATTTCGGTTATCATATACAAAGAAAAATTTTCAATAAAGGAATGGATTTGTACTTTTGTCATGCTATTTGGCGTGCTGCTGGTGATGGGGATCGATTTCAGGCATTTCAAGCCCGGGGGCAGCGGAGACATTTTCTTTGTTTTAAGCGCGTTGTTTATTTCGATAAATGCATTTGTCATTAAAAGCGTCCAGCTGAATAAAAAAAATCCAACCCCGGATAATGTGATCGCCTACTATAATAATGGTATTACAATGTTGCTTTTTGTAGTGACCTCAATGATTTTGGGCACTTTTTCACAGCTTTTTCAACTGTCAGATGCGCCGGGGACGATGACGGCGCTGGGGTTTGCCGGAATCGGACAGACGCTGATCTACATTGTATACTATTATAATCTGCGAAGAAATCCGGTTTGGATCGTAAAAATATTTTTGCTGCTTATGCCGATTGTGTCGGCCTTACTTGGCTTTCTGCTGTTTAACGAAACGATGGTATTCAATCAATCTATTGGGGCGGTCATTGTGCTTGGTGGTGCGCTGGGAATCTTGCTGGAGCAGGGGAAAACCCGCCCATTTCGAAAAAGTGACTGACGATGGTGGAGAGTGGCCCGATGGTCTCTAATTGCAAATTGAAATGACTGAATTGAACCCGGTCGGTTTCGGTGTATTTGCCTAGTTCGTTGATCAGCGTTGTTTGAAAATCGGAAATTTCAAATAACTCCCCATATAAGATGACGAGTTCTGGTTCAATGACCCGGATGGCGTTTTGAATGGCCAAAGCCAGGTAAAAGATGGTTCGGTTAATTGCCGTGACCACCGGTTTTTCGTTGGCGGCATAGGACTTCATCACCAGCTCCATGGTGAGGCTGGCGGGGTCGTTGTTGGTTAACTCATGGAGCAGTGGTGTGGTCTTTGGTGAAATCAAAGCGGACAGTGATTTCTCGATGGCATCGTAGCCGGCAATGGTTTCGAGACAGCCATGATTGCCACAGATGCAGGCTGCTCCATTGGGATCCATGATCATATGCCCTAATTCTACAGAAACAATATCATAAATACTGAAGGAATTTTGGGAACGGTTTCGGGCGGCGCCGATGCCGGGTCCATATTTAATGAAAAGTGTTCTTGAGGGATGTCTTATTTTGGAACAAAAGCTTTCCCCGTTTGCGAGTGAACAGATATTGTTGGTGAGAATAACGGGAAGCTGCATGCGTTCGCTGACATAGGCGGTAACCGGGACATTTTCTTCCCAGATATTATAGGAATTTACACTGATGCCTTCCATGGTATTGACAATTCCGTTGATGCTGATGCCGATGCCGAGCATCTTGTGTTCGCGCAGTACATCGTATGCCTGCATGTGCTCTTGTAAAATAGTGCAGAGCTTTTCGAGAATCAGAGCAGATTGATTGTGGCAGTCGGAAGTATAGACCACATCCTTAAAGAGGACCTGGTTATCCAGATCGGTGCAAATGATGCGGCACTTTTGTCGGCTGATATACATGCCGACAGCGGCATATTTCGTTCCGTTTATTTTTAACAATACTTCCTTGCGGCCTTTGTGATTGGAGCTTTGTTCCGTATATTCCTCTTCAATCAGACCCTCGGCAATTAAATCGGTGGTAATCAAAGTGATTGCGGCCGGGGTCAGGCCGAGCTTGGTGGCGATTCCTTTTCGGGAAATACCGCTTTCCTGAAAAATCAGATTCAAGATGGAACTGCGGTTGCGCCGTTTGACATCGACTAAGTTAATTCCGCTTTCTCTTGGCATTGCCTGGTTCTCCTTCCTGGCGATTAATAGTTGATCTGGATGTTTGCCGAGGTGATCCCGACCAGAGCACCGGCGGCAGCGGGAGCGCTTTCGGGATGGGCAATAAGCCACTTGTTCTGCATCCATAAAAGCTGATCTTCTTCACTTAGGGGAGAAGGAACAACAGGAAGCGGAAGATTGGTACCTTTTGTTAAAACGATAATGCTTTTGTAGCCTTCATCCGATACCTTGCATGGGGCAAAGTGGAGTGTGGTGGCATACAACTCACAGGCGGTACCCCTGGGAATATAAAACGCCACTATTTCGGAAGCAGAAAAGGTGTTATGCTGGATAAGCCGGAGGTCGGATAACAATAACACCAGGTCGGTCACGGCAACATTAATCTCCGAGCACTTATGGTACTCCAAAGCATTTAGTTTACTGCTGTTGCCATTGCAATAGCCGATTTGAATATCACTTCCGCCATATAGGCGGAGTGCAAGTTCGGAAGCGGTATGGGTGCCCGCCATATCCTCATCGTTTGGAACATACCGGTTGCCGGAAGGAGGGATTTCCCGTTCTTCCATAATGGCGAGGCAGGGAGCAAAATCAATGGTGTTGACGATTTTGCCGTATTTGGAAAAACAGGGATCGTGTACGGAGTAGAAAGGGACATCTGGATTTAACGCTTTTAAGTGGGATAGCATATGGACCTCCAATTTATAATTGATTAAAAAAACAAACAAAATGATTATAAGCTATATTAGCACATATACAGGGACTCTGCAAGGAAAATAGTAGGCCAAAAAGAAATGTTAAATACAAAAATTAAAAATATTAATTAAATCATAAATTGAAAGGTGGAAATATAGAAAAATACTTTACAATTTACATTAAATAGTATATGATACATATCATATAGAATTGATGTGGGCATAATACACAAATAAAAAGTGGAAACAAATCTCTTTGTGAACAAAATGCTAAATCCGGAAAAACAATACACGAAGAGAACGACGTATTTTCTGACGATATAATTAAGAAAGTTAAAAAATGTAAAGACTTGAATTTGTGTCTGTGTTTTTGTTAATTCGGTAAATATTAATTGATCTTTAGAAAAAGGGAAGGGAAATCTTATGAAAAAAAACAAAAAATTAAAAGCTTTAATTTTGACTTGCGCATTAGCATGTTCGACCTTGATGGGATGTTCTTCAAACGCACCAGAGAAGACAGAGGCAGCAAAAGGGAATGAGGAAACGTCTGCTGCAGCAGGTGAGAAGGAGGTCGAGCTGACGTTTCCTTGTATCTGGGTCGGAAGTGACAGTAAAGCAGCAGTATTTGGGCAGATGGTCGAAGCATTCAATACGGAGAATGCAGGTAAGTACAAAATTAATATAGAAGAGCAGACCGATTATGACAGCTATGAAGATAAGATCAGAACCCTGATTTCAACCGGAACAGCACCGGATCTGTTTACGGTTAAGAATTATGGAGATGTACAATTATTTGCACAGTCAGGGAATCTGATGGATCTGTCAGCGATTATGAGTGACACTGATATGAGCGGCCGCTTTATTTCCGGTATACTGGAAGATACCATGATGGACGGTACACTGTATGCCATGCCTTATGAAAATGCCGTAATTCCGATTATGTATAACCAAAAGCTGCTGGATACAGCCGGTGTTGCAGAGCTTCCGACAAGCTTTGAAGAGCTGTTTCAGATCAGTGAGAAAATCAAAGAAACCGGTATAGCGCCATTGGCCCAGATGACCGGAAACAATGCCTGGACATCGATGCTGTGGTATTCTTATGCGGTTGCAGCTTGTGGCGGTGCAGATATCTATGAAAAGGGACTGGATGATCCGGCGTTTGTACAGGCGGCGGAGTTGTTACAGAAAATGTTTGATTATACCTCATCAGATGCGATTGGAGCAGATGCGACCGTTGTTAACGGCCATTTCTTTAATGAAAGAGCGGCTGTTTATCTGAACGGTACCTGGATTCTTGGAAGGATTAAGACAGAAGGTGTGGAAGGCTTGTATGACAATTTGAAACTGAGTACCGGTTTAAGTCAGGATGGTAAGAATGGCAACGCCTCTGTTAATGCAGTGCAGGCTTATATCTGTGCCGGCAGGCAGGACGATCCGGCCAGGCAGGAAGCAGTTATGGCGTTCCTTAACTTCATCACGGATCAGGCGAGCGTGGCAGAATTGGCAAACTCTTCAGGCGCATTATTTGCAGTGGATGTGGATTCCACATTGATTACAGATCCGCTGCAGGCTGAGATTGTGAAACAAAGCTCGGAAGCATCCTTTATCATTAAGAATTTTTCCGCGGCAGTGCCAACGGCTGTCGGCAATGCATTCCCGTCGGCATTGGAGGAATTGATACTTGGTGACTGTACTGCTGAAGAATTTGTTGAGACATTGAAAAACGCACAGTAAATAAAGCGAGGTATCAGAATGAAAGTCAGCAAAAAAGAACGCCTGGGTATTGTCATTTTTCTTCTTCCGGCATTAATATTATTTGCAGTATTCTTTATTTATCCGATTATGAACGTTGTGTATATGAGTTTCTTTAATTGGAACGGAATTTCTGATGCAACATTTGCCGGATTTAAAAATTATATCAGGATTTTTTCGGATAAAGTATTTCTTAGAAGTATTAAAAACAATATTGTGTGGGCGCTGGCTGCGAGCTGCATCCAGGTGCCAATGGCGCTTTTGATGGCCTTGATTTTATCCAGAAAACCCAAAGGATGGAAACTTTTCAGAACCATATATTTTTTGCCGCAGGTGATCTCGGGTATCGCGTTAGCGATGCTGTGGTCGGCAGTGTATAATAGTGAATTCGGGATGCTGAACGGGTTGCTGAAGCTGGTGGGATTGGGTAACTATACCCGAAATTGGCTGGGAGACCCTAAAACAGCGTTGATCTGTGTGCTTATATATGGTTTGTTCTATATTGGATATTATATGGTAATCATGATGGCCGGAATTACCGATATTGACGAAACTTATTATGAAGCGTCAAGAGTGGACGGCGCGAATGCGATTCAAACAGCGATCTATATTACCGTTCCGCTGATCCGTTATTCCATTGTCACCTGTGTAACGTTGGCGGCGGTATTTGGCCTTAGGACATTTGAACAGGTCTATTTACTGACCAATGGGGGGCCGGCAAACAGAACTTCGCTGGTGGTGCTATATCTCTATAATCAGATGAAAAACAATAATTACGGTGGTGCAAATGCCTCCAGTGCGGTTTTGATTGTCGTTGGTGCATGCGTCATTGTGTCGATCCGGAAACTATTTACGAAAAACGAAGATTAGGGAGGGAGGTCTGTATGGAGAAAGAAAAAACTTATTCCCGTGTCCTTTTGACGGTGGGCAAGTGGGTTTTGATTCTGTTTTTTGCGGTCTATACCATATTTCCCTTGATTTGGCTGGTAATAACATCGTTGAAAACAAATGCGGAGTATTTTGCCAATCCATTCAGTTTGCCGGCAGTGCCCCAGTGGGGCAATTTTGCCAATGCGTTCAGGCAGGCAAACCTGGGCCAGATGATATTTAATTCGGTGACGGTTTCCTTTGTGGGGACAGTACTCAATGTTACCATAGCATCCATGGCGGCTTATGCAATTTCCCGTTTTGAGTTTAAAGGGAGGGAAATTATCTTTGCAGCCTTTTCAGCCGGTATCATGGTACCGTTAAATGCATTGATGGTTCCTTATTTTACAATTTTTAACAAGATTGGCCTGATTGATAATCTGATGTCCTTGCGGGTGCTGTATGCAGCAATTGGTTTGCCGATTTCAATGTTTATTATCCGCGGGTTTATGGATTCGTTTCCGGTTGAGATTGAAGAGGCGGCTTTGCTTGATGGTTGTGGATTTTATAAAAGGTTCTTCTATTTTGTCCTGCCGCTTGTAAAGTCCGGTCTTATTACAGCCGCTACTTTTCAGTTTATTACCTGTTGGAATGAGTTTGTATATGCCAACCTGCTGACATCGTCACCGCGGCTGAAAACAATCCAGATTGGGATCCGATATTTTACAAATCAGTTCACAACGGATTACGTATCAATGTATGCGGCCATTGTGATTGCCATCATTCCCAGTATTTTAATTTATACCATATTTCAAAAGCAGGTTATTTCCGGTTTGACAGCCGGGGCAGTGAAAGGGTAGTTACGACACGTGGTCGCACTGCCTGAAAGAGCAGGAGGCGCAAAGAATGAAATTAGAGGTTGGAATAGATTCCTTTTCTTTAAGCAGCCATAATGATGAGTTGATTCTCCGGCATTCCCCGGAGAATCCCATGATTTATGTGGGTTATGGCGAAGAAAAGGTGGAGATGTACAGGGGAAACTTTGACATTGAAGATTATGTTGTGGAACGTTATGGGCTTGTTGATGCAGACATTCGGGAAATATCAGGGGGACTTCGTATTGAATATGCAAATGAAATTAGTCTGGTGATTGAAATCCTGGACGAAACCGTACAGATCAATATTGTCTGCATGAACCCTCGGATCAATCGTTTTTGGCTGCGAATCGCAGCAGACCCGGAGGAAAGATGCTATGGTTGTGGGGAACAGATGTCTTATTTCAACCTGCGTGGACGAAATTTTCCGATCTGGACTTCTGAGCCGGGGGTGGGGCGGGATAAATCTTCGCTGATGACCCTGCGTTATGATCTGGAATGCCGTGCCGGCGGAGATTATTACAATACGAACTATCCTCAGCCTACCTATGTTTCCACCAGGAAGTATTATCTCCACATTGACAGTACGGCATATGCAGAATTCGATTTCCGGCATGAGGCTTTTCATGAACTGCAGGTTTGGGAAGTGCCACAGAAAATTCGCATCGAAGCAGCGCCAACCTATGTGGAGCTGGCTGGAAAAATCGCCGATTACTTTGGTCATCAGCCAGAATTGCCGGACTGGATTTACAACGGTGCGATCCTGGGTGTTCAGGGTGGAACAGAGCGGGCCTTTCATTTGATTGAACGATCCATCCGCAATGGGATTGTCGTCGCAGGGATCTGGTGCCAGGACTGGGTGGGGAAACGCGAGACCTCCTTCGGCCGTCGTCTGCATTGGAATTGGCAGTGGAATCAGGAGCTGTACCCGGGACTTCCGGAGAAAATAAAAGAATATCGGGAAAAAGGAATACGCTTCCTGGGTTATATTACGCCCCATCTTATTGAAGGGGGGCCACTCTATGAAGAGGGAAAGAAAAAGGGCTATTTCGCAACCGCGGAAGATGGCGATACCTATCTGGTGGATTTTGGTGAATTCAATTGCAGCGTCGTGGATTTAACCAATGATGAAGCGTATGAATGGTATAAAAACAACATAAAGCGAGACTTGATTGATTTTGGATTAGATGGGTGGATGGCTGATTTTGGAGAATATATGCCGGTTGACCTAAAACTTAAGAATCATGTATCCCCGATGGTGGAGCATAATAAATGGCCGGTGCGCTGGGCCAGGTGCAATTATGAAGCAGTGCAGGAAAGCGGTCGTCTCGGGGAGATTGTCTACTTTATGAGAGCCGGTGGGGCAGGAACACAAAAGTACTGTCCCCTGTTATGGGCGGGGGATCAAAGTGTGGATTTTTCAATGCACGATGGTCTGGCAACCGTTATTGTCGGGGCACTAAGCGCAGGAATGATGGGGTGTGGCCTGCATCACAGTGACATCGGCGGCTATACGTCCATTTATGATAATCTGCGCACCAGGGAAGTCTTTTTGCGTTGGGCGGAAATGGCCGTCTTTACCCCGGTCATGCGGACCCATGAAGGGAATCGTCCGGCGACAAATTTTCAATATTATGATGATGCGGAAACGATGGAAGAATTTGGCAGATTGACGCAGATACATGCAGATCTGGCTCCTTATATCAAACAGGCGGTAAGGGAGAATGCCAAAGCCGGTATCCCGGTCCAGCGGCCATTATTTATGCATTATGAAGCCGATGGGAAAACGTATGATATTCAGACCGAGTATTTATTGGGCCGGGATATGTTGGTTGCACCGGTATATACATCAGGGGAAGAGGTAAAGCGTGTTTATCTTCCGGAGGACGAATGGGTACATCTGTGGACCGGTGATGTTTATGGCGGAGGAATAGTGGAAATCGGGGTGCCGATGGGATTTCCGGCGGTCTTTTATAGAAAAGAATCGTCTTATGATCCGTTGTTTTGTGAAATTGGAAACAGGTATCAGGCCAGGTTCTCCTTTTGACGGCATTGACATTTTAGGGCGTCAGTGCTAAACTAGTGCAGTATCAGGGGCATTCGAAAAGGAGAACGTAGAATTATGTTAGATGGGAAAAAAGTACTTTTCAGCGGTATGCAGGCAACCGGCAGCCTGACTTTGGGCAATTACCTGGGAGCGCTTAAGAACTGGGTCAGCATTGCTGATGAATATGAGACCTTTTACAGTGTGGTAGATATGCATTCCATTACTGTTCGTCAGGATCCGGCGGAGCTTCGAAAACGCGCCCGGACACTGCTGACTTTGTATATCGCGGCCGGACTTGATCCGGAGAAGAACTGTATTTATTATCAGTCGCATGTATCCGGTCATGCGGAACTGGCCTGGATTCTGAATTGCTATACTTATATGGGCGAGTTGAACCGTATGACGCAGTTTAAGGATAAGTCGGCAAAGAATGCCGATAATATCAATGCCGGATTGTTCACCTATCCGGTTCTGATGGCAGCCGATATTCTGCTGTACCAGGCGGATGTGGTACCGGTGGGAGTTGACCAGATGCAGCATCTGGAGCTGACCCGTGATGTGGCGCAGCGTTTTAATGGAATCTATGGGGATGTCTTTACGGTTCCGGAAGCATATATTGGTAAAGTAGGCAGCAAGGTAATGAGCCTGCAGGATCCGGCCAAAAAGATGTCCAAGTCTGATGAGAATCCTAATAGCATCATTTATCTGATGGATGACCC
>Ga0154000_1000252_pt1 | contig 14957 bp, 14 predicted proteins | sample TSNC084MetaG_FD_104674 | JGI IMG/M metagenome (GOLD analysis project Ga0154000, IMG submission 104674) | Attine ant fungus gardens microbial communities from North Carolina, USA - TSNC084 MetaG | ecosystem: Host-associated > Fungi > Mycelium > Unclassified | place: USA: North Carolina, Lumber... | reverse complement strand
GGTATGGCCTTGTTGAGGTATAGTGGCCTCGAATGTGTCATTTCGTTCAATCACCGATGCTCGTTTTCTTGGTGCTTCTCGAATTTTGAATGTATCGTGCTCGGGCTTGGAATCAAATATCTGACGAGACAAGTCGAGTTCGTCGTCTCCTGTCAACAAGTCCCTTGACCTGTTTGCTGGAAGACGGGAGTTCGCATTATTTCTAGATTTGATATCGCCTGAAACGACAGTAGATTGTGAGTTTTTCTCTCTCTGTAATTGTGTTCGTGATAAATCAAAAGATGGAAATTGAAGTAGCCCTGATGAATTTCGCTCATCACGATTGCCAGTCTTGAATGAAAGTAGATCTTCTTTTTTCAGCCTTCTGGATGAGTCTTCTACCGACTCCCGCATCCGGAGTCCCGTGACTTGCTCGGAACGCGTCCCACCAGCATCCGCCAATGATGGTCTCAGCGACTGCAAACCACTGTTAACCCCAGTCTCCAAACTTCCCGTCTTGGGTTGAGGTGACAAAGTAGGGGGCTCATGGGCAGGTAGGATTACTCTGTTATTATGCCGATCCAACGAAGACGCACCAAGAGGAAAAGTCGCATCGAGTTCTTCCAATGTTGGGAACTTTGTTTGCGCTGGTGAGCTTACTCGCTCAATGGGTGACTTCGATGATGGGCTAGATATATCTGCCTCTAAGGGCCGTGTAGGTGGGGTTGGAGATACACGCTGGGTATGTACCTTCGGGCGTAATCGAGGCGAGGGAGAAGGCCCAACTGGCCGACTAATGTTTACACTCATTTTTGCAAGTCCTGTACGTAATTTCCTGGCCTCTCCTAGAGTTTGAACTGGCTTCGAACTGGGTATCATCAAACCAAGGCCCTCGAAGGCATCTTTCCCTTGGTTCACTTGGATATTCGAGTCATGCTTGGGTTTAAGGAAATTACTGCTTGGCGTCTCATGAAGCTTAGGGGAGAAAATTCGGGGTTTGGAGCTAGGTGTAGGAACAGAAGATTGGCTCACAATCGAGCTTGCAGTAGACGCCCACAATCTTTGCGCAAAGTTATCATCAAATCCAGCATGTGAGGATAATGGAGATAATTTGGCAGCCTTATCCATACCCTTAGGTATGCTCCATGGCTCGCCACCGTTTGAGTCATTTTGGACTGTCAAGGATGCCTGTTCGACAATGGCTGAATTCCGAGCTGCATTGTGATGAGCTCCACTGTCATCAACGAGCTTGATTTTATCTATGTGCGCGTCGGTCGCTGGATTTATTGAAGGAAACGGTAGAAGTGGCACCGGGCCAGTGGTGGACTTGGGACGCCCACGCCGTTCAGGGGGTACCAAAAACTCTGGAGCTTTCGTTGATTGTACTTTTGGCGCAATTTGAGCAGCAGATTGCCGATATGTCACGACTCCATCCAGTGGATTGGACTTGAAGTCTGAGTTTCGTAGAGCAAGGGTCTTCAGGGTCGGAAGTGAATAGCTATATGCAGATTTTGTTCCTCTCACGCTGTGCACATTGTGCAGAACCTCGAACACAGTGGGTCTCTGAGACCCGTACTCCTGAAGCATGGAACCTAGTCAGAGCAAGTTAGAAAAATAGATAAAGACAATATGATGCGACGACTCACTGATGAGATACGTCATTTTCTTAGAATAAACAGGGTATGCAGGGAATTTATACTGGACATTCAGTATAGCGAGAGGTCCATGCTCCTCGAAAGGCGTCGTGTAGTAGCATAGTTTGTACAACAACACACCCAGCGCCCACACATCACTCTTCTCGTCAATCGGTCTTCGAGAAGGCAAATCAATCATTTCTGGTGCCCTATATTGCAATGTCGTATGACGATTGAGATCAAACTCAAGGGCACGCATCTCCTGTGAGTTGGCTGGCGGCCTTGACACTGTAGTAGTTGAGCCAAAATCACATAATTTGAACGAGGTTGCTGAGGATTGTAGGATATTCTCGACCTTGAGATCACGATGCAAAAGAGGAGGACGCGAGTTATGCATGTGGGCAACTCCCTCACACACCTCAGCGAACATTTGAAGAACTTCAGCCTCAGTCAAGCGTTCACGCAGTCGACGATTCATCATATCGATGACACCACCACCTAAAGCGTCCGTTAGATGAGCCTGGCACCAAGAAGTGTTTCAACAGACCAGGGCAATATTCCATGAGTATGTAGACCTCGAAAGTGCCACTGGGCATCTTTGCCCATGCAGCATCGATCAGATAGACAATGTTTGGATGTCCTCTGAGTAATCTCTGTGGAATAGCGTGAATAAACCCCACAGGAGTGAGCATAAAATATGCACCATGACATCAACCTCCTTTTTTACTTCTGTGAGCATGGACTCATCGGCAACAGCGATATGTTTGAGTACATGATGTGTAGTGTTGTAAACAGGTGTCTGCGTTCGGACCAGGTATACTTGCGCAAAACCACCTATTGTAGTGTCATATACCGAGAAACCACGTAACCATCTTTCACTTGCCTTGTGACAGGTACTGTTCAACTCGGACCGTATACTTGTTGACGGAGATTGTCTGGCCTGTAACTAATGTTCCCTTACTGTGTTGTGCGTATAGATGATATGGTTGTTGGGTAACCATTCCGCCGAGTGTATCAAGATAAATACACAATATGGGATCAGGCAAAGTCAGGGAGCATGGAGAGGGTTGCCGGCGATGTGCTGTGGGCAAGTGTTGGTGCTGTTCATGAACAAGATCATTTGGAACTTGATCATACACGTGATGTAAATCAACTTGCAAAGAAAGACGCCAGTCTCAAGGCCCGAATAACTATGCACCCTTGAAACAGAGTAGAGACCAAAGCGTATCACTTAAATGACTTGTTTGTCTTCACAGCCTCAATGAAAGTTTCGTGAGCGAAATTCCGATGGTTTTAGTCGTTAATTCTCGCGATTGGTTAGCTTGCTGGGAGAAGGGTCCGTATCAAAGCCATATTTCTCGCCAAATTGACTGAATTGTTCCAGAAAAACTCAAGTTTTTGGCAGATACTTTTCATTTTGACTGTGCGACAGGGGTCAATATTGTATCAAGTGTCGTCAATCGTGCACAGTCCTCAGCGATCTTTCCACTTCTAACATACAACTCAGCATTGAAAGTCACTATCAAGGATTGTGCCATCCGACTGGTATATCCCTTCTCGATAGTGCTTATGTTATATAAATAGCCTTTCGACGTCCCGTGCCTTTCATAAGCAAAGCAGAGAATCTGATAGTTGGAACGAGATTATGCGATCCACTCATCTCTTAGGTCTCGATCACTTCGAGGTACACCTGTCGTGGTGTATGAGTTGATCGTTGAACCGCCCAAAGGACCCATCTATCTGAGAATAATATCACCCAGAAATACGATTGAAGAACTTCACAATTGTTTTTATGTTGCCAAGTGGTTATGGCAAGACTGCAATACACTCGATTTCGACAGCTGCCTTTAGAGGCAGTGCGGCTACCTGCACACACGTCCGCGCTGGCATAGCCCCTGGATTGAAGTACTATACATGGAGTTGAGGTTTATGTACCCATCGATCTTCTGCTCTTACCTCCTGATATATCTCATTCAACGCCTCAAAATCCTCAAAATTTGTAATGAATATGTTAGCTTTGACAATGCCCTCCAAAGTTGTACCAGCGGCCTTGAGAACTTTCTTGATATTCTCGAGGGCAGCGCGCTGAGTACATGACTTTAATACAAACTCATGCAAGTGATAGAGAGAACCTCACTGTTTCTACTTTGATTCCACCTTCGCACAGCTTGAGATTGTGATCGTGCCCGACGGTTCCAGAAACAAACACAAAGCCTTTCGAGATAATTGCCTGGGCTGTGGGAGATGGAGCGTTAATTCATCTATTTTATCTATTGTTCAAGACCACAAACAATATACAGGCAAAGATGGATTCGCTTCAAGCGAGAATACCTTTTGCTTAACAACAGTCATGATGTGACTGCCACAGATTTGACACAGGGATGACCCACTTTATAAACCAGAACCTGAATCCTCGTGACCTAAAGTAGGATCTCACAACCCATCATACATGTGCTCTAGATCAGAAGCCTAAAATAACCCAACCCAATATCGGAATCAATTTGGCAGAGCAGCTACGCATTCAATTTCTACATTTGCCTTTAGGGGCAGGGCAGCAACACCCACACACGTCCTGGCAGGAGGTACATCTTTTCCAAAGAACTACATAGTTGTAAGATCAGCAAAGGTCAAACAGAAGATCGATATTGACTATCCAATACCTCCAGATAAACCTCGTTCATGAGTACGGCATCTCTCTCAAAGTTGGCTAGGTAGACGTTCACTTTAACAACGTTTTCAAGGCTCGTTCCAGACGCTTCGAGGACTTGAGTCATATTCTCGATGGCTACGCGCTAAATAAAGATTCAATAATGATGATGGCAAGTTTAATCTAAATGCCTTTTGAATACGAGCACCTAGATGCTTACGATCTCTGCTTGTACGCCACCTTCCACAATCTTGAAATCCCCTTTACTGCCAATATTACCGGACACATACACAAATCCGTTGGTAACTACTGCCTGAGCTGTTAAAGGGAGTAGGTTAGCATCGATAGCCTTGTATCATAGATTGGCTTACAAAAAACAGGCAATGGAGCAGGGGCCTCGAGGGTGGACACAATTTTCTTGAGAGTGTTAGAATCAGTCATCGTGGTAGAAAGGTCGAGAGCTTGTGATCTCCTTGTGATCTCACGTGATAACACTTCTGATGATTGTGGGCGATTCTTCAAGAACAAGATCGTAAAATCAGAATGACTGCACATAACACAAAGATTATCCAGGGAACCTCGAACTACCAACCCAAACGCCTCCGATATTTTATAAATGCAATCAAGTTGCCCTGTACCTCGTCTCCCCTCACCCTTAGCTCCTTGCCACCTTCCTTTCGGCGGTCAATACTCCTAACGGCTTTTCTCGTACCTTCTACACTAGATATAAGACGATTTAGATATTGACCCTGGCGGAAATTAACATCGTATGACATATCCTCGTTAGAGTAAATGTCAATGAGGGCTGAAATTGCCTGGATCAAGGGTTCCGTATCTATAGAGGATGGCTGGGACCCAGATGGCAAGAGAGATATAAAATAATCTGAGATAATCTGAGAACGCGAGATCAAAATGAGTCCAAGCATTCCACATGAAATATATACACCCACTCTATTAGCCGCTATTGAATTAGGATGCAGGGCAAGGCACTCCAACGCGCCGATACACTGTGTTTTCACTTTTGCATCTGCAGACATATCACAAAACTGGATCAAGAGTGATACATGTTCCTCATCAGGTTCCTGTGCTCCTATCAGCTGGTGTACGTTCTCTTAAAGTCGAGCGACCTACTAAAGAGCCTTTCCAGACATTGCCGATTCCCCAAAGCACTCCAACTGCCTTCTCCCATACCTCTTTTCTTCGCTCTTGGCCCAGTCCCATTTGAATACCAACAGCAGCCAATGTATACCAGATATCTTTCCAAAATTTCATCCCACTCATTACGTCCATCGCGATTTCTGACCCCCTTGAAGTTGCAGTTGACAGAAAGATGTTGTTCAAACATTCAAGAGCGTTTATATGGACAGCATTGAGGGCACTTGTAGTAGGTGGATGGAGTGATGGAGCAGCCAGGGGAGGGAATGATAAAGAACAAGGTTGTATCAGTGCGAGAAGAGGGTTGACCAGAGAGATCATGAAAGCTGGGATAGGTGGCCTATCATCACCAATCTCGTTGACTTCGACGTCCATATCACATCCATCGTCATTTTCTAAAGGAGTATCATATATCCGGTGAGTGTCTGGCGATTGGGAAAGCGTACCTTCTCCATCCTCTTCAATCTCTTCGCCAGCTGATCCATAGTCAGGATCAGGTAGTGTTGCACAAACACCAGTCAAAATCTCCAATGACAGCTGCACAGTTCTTAATTGCATTTCTATTTTCTCCAGTTCAATTTCAGCTGCAGTTTTGTGATCGGATTTCGGCGTATGCTTAAGCAAAAGTTTCTCAATTTGAGGCTCATTATTCTGTACAGTTATCAGGTTTTGAGCAGCGGCAGAGATATCTGGGATAGTGATAGACGAGATAATTGGTTGTAGAAGAGGAAGGATGATGTCCTTGTCAAGATCAACCAACGAGAAGACAGTCGGAGGAGGAAGTGGGGATATGTTGCGAAGGATACCTGGTAGGCAGTTGTGAGATCATCTCAATAATTTAATTCTGAGCGACCGCACCTGCGGCAAGGACACTAAGGATAATTAACTGAGAGTTTTTCTGGTTGGAGTGGAACTTCTCAGGCCGAGCGATATCGAGTAAACAGGACAAGTAGCTGGGATCTGATCTGATGTCTGAAATGGCTGGTTGGTTATCGTCAGTTAAGACATACAAACACTGGGCTAGGAAAGAATTCCTCAGGGAAAAGACATCGATGAGATTGAAATGAACACACCGGCAGAAACAACCGGATCCAGTGGAAGTCTATCCCTTGAAGACAGGAAGGACATCAAGAAAGGGATTAAATGGATTGCATTAATGGCATTTAAAGCTTTACTCGATGTTTCTCTTCGAATTTTAGAAGGGCGAATACGATTGGCGTTGAAGTTGGACTCACGAGAGACACCAGAGCACAGTTATAACATTATCAGCTAATTCGTAAACCAGCTTCCGGACATTTTGAGGAGCTGGTTCTCTGTCGGAAAGATATTGGGAGAGAACACTGGAAATCTGGGTGGACCATTTTCATTGAATTACGATAGCAGTAGAAATAAAATTTCTCCTCACCTTGGGCACAAAGGGGGTCAGGGGTGTTAGAATATTCTTGTTATACATCTCGGCACAGATCTCGTATCCACCATCGATGCAAAGGTTCCTTGATTTATTATCAACATATCAAATTGTAGATTCTGGTAGAGCTAAACGTACGCACCGCAGAGCACCAATAGCCTCAAAATTCACTTCTTCCTCAGAATCAGTCAACCTCGTTATCAACGCTCCGACAACATTCTTTCCCTGCAGTAATCTTCTCGTAGACGAGTCGTTTTGAATCAAATTGGCCACAGCGACACAAGCCCATTTCCTCTCCATGGCATCCGCGCTCTCCATCTAAAATCGCGAACCCGACATTGTTCGATATCAGGAACCATGAAGTGCACCGTAGGAAGAGGATCCCAGACCTTTTGAAGAATAGGCAATATCGCTGCGTTTTTAGATGAGGATTGCTCCGCTGACACTAGACCTTTTGGAAGATGCGTATCGGGCACACGAACGGGATTGTGCCTCCGCATGGATTTTTTCTTCTGAGACTTCCCCATTATTTCAAGGGAAGATAAAAACTTCGACAAATTTACATAGGGTCAATTTCCGAACTCCCTGATAGTTAACACGGATAAACAAATAAATTACATTCAATCAATGACAGTGATCATATAGGAAATGGACTATATGTAACAAGGTATATATCATCCCAAGTTCTCTCATAAATCGGAATGTTCAGAGCATTCTAAATACACATTTGCCATGTTTTCATACTGGAGATTACCTATGGACCCAGTGGGTTGCAAAAGTGCTGTAGTAAGGTTCATTAATATTTTTGGAATTGATGTATTCTGGTCTCTATATTTTTAGATTATTTGGTCGTTCCGATAACAGATGTCACCTTTTGTTAGCGTGTGTTTCATGAGCATTTTGCATCCATTCAGCGAGCCAACAATGAGTCTGTCAAGCCAATGACGGAGATAAGTATCAAGATCAGAACCGGCAGTACTGGACTCTCGAGTAAGGTTATTGGTAAGGTTGCTTCACCTCGAAGGTTACATATAAGGAAGATGATCGGCATATTTATTCCGAATCAGTGAAATCGGACCAGTGACGAAGGCTTCGTTATCCAAGCAACACGAATTATAAACCGCATTACCACGCCAGGACAGGAGCACATTCCTGGCTCGGAATTTGTGTGAGCGCTTAACACTCGTGAAAAATTGTATACATATCAAACCGTTCCACAGAAGTTACAAGAGGGAAAAGCCATGCGTCGAGAGAATGATAGATGCAGCAGGGTAACGACGAGATAAAATCGAAAGTCCAAGAAGCCAAGTCGAAATCGAGATTATGGATGATAACCGGGTAACATTCCTTGACTGGAAGGCCTTGCCGTGAGTGCTAATTGATGGTCATTGCTTCTGTCACCATCTATGGCAGCAGATATTGGTGCACCATCATTTTCCGCAGCTGCCTCAAATTCCGGGGCGCTGAAACACTCTTCGAGAGGAAATCCATTATCTGCTAAAGGTGGTGCAGAGGGAAGCATAGTCATTGCATCAAGACCTGGTGCACTAAGTGCTTCAAAAGGTGGTGCAGACGGTTCCAGTTCGGGGTCAATCAGTCCAGAAAACTCTTCAAAACTGGAGCGGTAGGCATAGAATGAAGATTCCGCCATTTTGCCTTTGGACGGTGGAGGAGGGAAGGGAGATGAGCACGAAGTATCGACTTCCGAGGATTCTGACATCCGATGGAAGCCATCCAGTTGCTCGTCTTCCCAAAGGGGAACCGAGACTTGGTGTGATGACCCCACGTCAATGGATGTCTCAGGGGGTCGCTCTGCAAGGTCCGCAAGACGAGCAAGTAGAGCCTTGTCATCAGTTGCGATATGAGCAGCATGAAGCCCAACTACATGGGGGAACTCGGGTCTCTGAGCTAACTTGATATTGCTCGGCGAGACGGGACCACGACTAAAGGTGGAGCCAACAAGACCATCAGGTTGTTCAGTAGACACAGCTATCGAACTGAGAACATCAGGGCGGTAAGCAGGAGGAGAAGACGAAACATGAGAGACTGGTTCAACTGTAAGAGATGGTGAAGGGTCCGAGCTATCAGAGGTTTCTTCGGATACATGTGAGGAAGAGCGTGAATAGTCGGTCAGGGAGGCAGAAGGTTGGCGTGAAACCGATCGGGAGGGAGTCGGCGTTAAAGATTGTGGGCTCAGAACGTCGTCATCAGGGATCTCGACAGGTACTGTAGGGTTAAGTATAGTGGACGAATTGTACCGTCTTAAGTGGGAGTTAGATGATCGGTTAGCTCTGCGCAGTCGAGCTGTATATCGAACACGTTCCCTCCATCTCGCAGAGGCCCTCGCCCAGATTTTCTGCTTGCCTCTGGCATCTTTCTGCTCTTCTGCTGATGATCGAACAGAAGAGGACATTGCAGATGTTGATGTCCGCTTCCTGCGCGCCTTCATCTCCACGTCGCCTACTTTGCGTCTTCTTTTTACGGTTTTCCTCCAAAGCAAACAACCGATCATGAAAAAGCAGATGAAAAATGCAAGGACGAGGGACAGAACGAGAATAAGGGTTGTTCGGTTGTCGTCATGTGTGATTTCAGTAGTCCATCCCACAGGCATACTGTCGTGCAAATCAATGCTGTCGGTTGTAATGGGGCTCGTCGAAACTTCATCTGCAGTGGTGACGCTTGTCGGTTGTTCGCACGAGTTCTTGCAAGGCTGTGATGAGTAGAGAGAAAGTCGGAAGAAGAAACAACTTACAAGACATATTGTAGAACCATAGAGAGAGTAAGAGTCGACATATTTCCATATACCGTCGTCGTCCGGCTCGAATTTGTAGGGGAGGAGATGGGTGCGCGTAGGGGGAGCTAGAGAGCGGCGGTAACGGGAGCGGAGAGGCGAAGGAACGAAGGAACGTCGAGGAGCAGAAGAGGGACCGGGACTTGCGGAGGGACAGAGAAAGGAGGGTGGGGCAGGGTTGGGGGAGATGGGGGAAGCAGCGACGATGCCTGCGAGGGCAGAAAGGAGGGCGGAGGATGGGGCGGGAGATGAGCGGGGGGTCGGGTGGAGGATAAGAGGAGCGACGAAATGGCTTGGCCATGATGCAAAGTAAAGGGACAGAACTTGCCAAACAAACAACAACCTCGCAGCCTGTAATCAATTCCTTCCCACGCATTATAATTAGATTATATGTTATTATATCTACTCGTATTACACCCACTGGCTTCTTTGCCGCTCCTCCTCCCGTGCACGTGCGCGGTCTTGCAGCACATCTTCCTCCCTGTCTGCACCCCGCCAGATCGTTTCCTGGCCCCCAGCTTCGTATATGAGCTTGTATGTCTGCAAATCAACCCGGATCTTCATCCAGCTCTCCTGATTCGGTGCCGTATTTCCCTCAGCCAGGCGCATGCATCTATAAATACAATGTTTCTGTCACCGACCACCTGCTGAGTACTCTGGCAATGCTCGCCTTCGCAGAAATACTGGGCTCATCCCTGTTCTCCCACATGGCGCCCATTCCGTGGGTACCTTCATTACATACGTATTCACATAGTCTCGCCACCGGTCAGTCGCCGACTGTGTGATCTCGGTGCTGGGATCTTCCAGTCCCAACAGAGAAATCCGCATGCTCTTGGACTCACGCACCTATCATACCTCAGCCTTTTATCTCCTGCAAAGATTGGACTCACCCATTGTAATTTGTACAAGTTATCATCCTGCCCTACATGTCGTTCTGCTTCCCGCCGGTATCGCACGATGTCTTGTCTCGTCACATATTCAGAACCTTGTGCTGCTTGCAATAACGACCATAATTCCTGGCACCTGGTGTCCAACAGCACGGTTTGAACCTATTCCCAGACTGCGTTGTTAGACCTTGATCTGCATCTTCCGGAGCCATTTCTGACCTGTTTCACGAGTGCAATGATCAATTTATCCACTGTGAACAGCAGATAAGCCTGAAAATAACATGGAGTCAAGCTATATTCAGTACACAGAATAGGGATAACAATCTTCCCACCTTATTGCTGAAGAACCACCGCATATGTTCCTCAAATGTTGCCTGGTCAAGTTCATTGTCGAAGAGTTTGTCGCAGGCGTGTATGAGATACAAGTAGACCACATTCGCCTTTTCAGCGGTACCATGCTCCCCAAGAACATCTGTCGTTTGGGCAAGTACTGCCGCTGGGCCGTTGGGATCATCCAATCCCAACTCAACAGCCACGCGGTTTGCAAGCAAGGTACTATGCTTCTCGGCAGCTAGCTCCGCGCCGATTTCTTTACACATCAGCAGTCGACTGTAAAGTATCTGACGTTTAGTTGCAGCGATATCAGGTCCGAAGTGAATAAAAACAGTAACCCCTCGCACCTGTAATAGCCGCATCAATGTATAAAAAGTTGTATTGGCAAAGAATGGCCTTTCCAGCGCGTGTACGCGATCAGTCCCTTCAATGGTGGCTTTCGATTCCTTGATCCAGATGTCATATGTTCCTCTGTCATGACCAGCTCGGGAAGGTACCGGTGAATGATCCAGCATGGGTGATACTGCACGCGATCCAATAGAGGAACCCTCAGACACTTTCCGATGCACTTTTTCTTTCTCGTGTTCCCTCCCTCTTTCTTTCTCCCTCGCCATCCGCAGTAACTTCCGCCGAAGGTCATTTGCCGGAACCCCATTAGTGTTCATGGGTTGTGAATGTGAATAGGCACTTCCATTGGATCGCGGACCGCTCCGCACTTCTGAGATACCAGCATCGTGTAGCCCCTCCTCTTCCAATAGTCCATATGAGGTGTTGAGCTCGGCAGAGGGGCACATACCAACCAAATAGACAAAAGTCCTGAGGAATCTCTCAATGTTGCGGCGTTCCTGGGGGCTATACTGGGTTTGAGAACGGTCCAAAAATGAATCCACGACCTTGAGTGAATCTATCAATACGCTAGTGTCATGAAAGGTGTACTCTAGCTGATGCCCAACTGAGCCATGCACAAAAGCTTTTTTGCCGCTCTGGTCCCACATCTTTCGTTGTTCTGCCTTGATGCTTTCAATGTCCCCCACGAAATGTCGTGTAGTAATCTGTTTCTTGTCATTCGCCTTGAACGTGATTCCTTGATGGTCTAGTGACTTGTAAAAATTCTTTGAATCAACCTCCCTCCACGTGCGCGCGAACTCCCGTTGGAGTTTACGCCACTCCTCATCTTTGGTTTTGAGCCGGTGTAGAACCACAGGAACAGCGACCGTAGGGCATTCTTGAAGATTTTGCCACAACTCGTGAAAATTCTCCCTCCCGTAAATCTTCTTGATCGTCCTTTGATAAATGGCTTTGCAAGTACCTCCAAGATCAGGTCTCAGTCTGAAATTGGCGCGTTCCTCGCCACTCATATCCTCTATACGATTACAGATAGGCTCTAGAATGGCAATGGTCCGCTCAAGCCCAGCCAGGAGGACGTGATACTCGTGTCGCTCTTCCTCGCTTTTGTGAAGCGCTTCCTCGAAAGAGTTCTTCTTGTGTGCGACGAAGCCTGCTTCTTCCGATGCCCACGTCGGATGAGAAACCCACTCGTCGTTGAGTACAGACCGACAGAGCTCGTCTCTACCGGAACATGCCAACCGAATTTCCTACAGCAGAAGAAGCGTCAAGTTTACACTGCTCTGGTTGCTTGGTAGAACGCACACTGTCAGGCAACTGTCTATAACTTGGTCCTTCACCATCATCAGCCGGTAGCGCGAGCAGAGCTTCAGGTGGGCCTGTCCGAATGCTTCCAGGCGGCCCATTCTCTACATTCTCAGTTTTATCGTCCCAACCTACTAGGTTTTTGAATTCTAACATGAGATCACCATCTCCTAAAAATATTCTTGCTCGCTCTACCAGCGTTTTCACGTCTATGATCTCTTTCGAGAATAAACTCAAAAGTTTCAAGAACTCCTCGTAAACTTCGCGATTCTCTAATGACTTCTTTGCACGGTCGAAGAACAAGAGCTTGTCGGCCGACATTGTCCCACTAGGGCTTCGACCTTGGCCAGACGGTAGAAGCATATGATGAAAAGGCATACTTGAGCCGCCCGAGTGGTAAACAGGGAGTAACTGAGGTGACTGCTGCGGACCTAAAAAGGGCGAGTATGAGGGAGACCCTGCGTCTGCAGGAAGATGATGTGTTTTGGCTCTTTTGGCCTGTAAGGCCGGACGTCATTCAAACTAGACTTAGAATCAAAGTTGAGGAACTTTAACCTACCCTCGAGGGAGGTACTTGTTTCGCTTGGGGAACAGGTGTCGGTTCCTTTTCCATAGTACGTTTTTTCCGCTTAGATAACTGGGGCTTTCTGGCGGATGTTATAGCAGGGCTCGATACGGTTTCCCCTGATGGCAACCAAGGAGAGAGATCTCCGTTTGATTGAGGTAAAATGACGACTCCGTTTTGAGGACCAGCTACTTCTCCCAGGAAAACTTTGAACTCGGATAATAGATCAGGAGCGTCCCTGAATAGATGTTGAACTTGAAGATAAACTTGAGTTTGCAAAGCGGGTGTACTGATACGCCGTCAGCTGGACATGATGTAGTACAATTTGAGAAAGACATACGCAGCCTCCCTTTGATATGTCTGCAGGATATCCAAAAACTGCTTGTATGTATCTTGATCGTCATTATACCGTGCTTTGATTTTGTTGAGGTACTGGATAGCGTGATTGAACTGACCATGGTTTTCTGTATCTACTTGCACGACATTCGAGCTCGCGGAGGGTTCCGATTGACGCCCGCCAGGCAAACTTCCAAGAAACGAGGCAGCAGCCGCTGTGGCACCCTGAGCATTTTGCGAAGTTTGACTAGTTGGGGGCTGATCTATTGGATATGCTGCAGGTGGGGCATTGGAATCAAAGAGCACCTGGTTCGGGGGCGTTATTTGATATATCCCTACAGGAGTTTGTGCACGAGATAGTGTGCTTGTCAGGGGAAGTGCTGGCGTAGAATATAGAAGCGAATTGCTATGGCCCGAGAGTAGTGCGCCTTGTGTCTCTCTTGCAGATCGCGCCTGAATCGTCATATCGTTCGTGTTCTGGGTCATCGTGCCCTGGGGCGTTGTTACTGTGATGGTACTCGGGTTAGAAGGATCAACAGAGACGTCGATACGGTAGCCCATGGGAAGGAATGTGTTGAAGCCTTGGATAAGCTCTTGGCTTCCGTTGAATAAACTTGAAACACGGTTGATGACGCCTGGGGTATCAATACTGCACAGGGAGAGCTAACATTAGATACTACCAAAGAACAACGGCGAGGACATACGTCTGGCTCTTAAAATCCTTCATGATATCGAGAAACTGATTGTACACTTCTGGTCTCTCTGAAAATTGGATTTTAACTTCGTCAAGGTAGCTGAGCGCGTCCGTAACGTTGAGTGGTCTAACCATTTCCGGGACAAGGGCCTGCTCTGTGGTCTGAGGGAGTGGTGAACCAGCCCTCGGCACCTGGGACTTCATTGCTGTGAGAAGCTGATCTTGTAAAAGGAGGGGAAGAGAGAATGGGAGAGGCGTAGGGGCCGGTTGCAAGAGAGGAAGCGAAGCGCCGTCGTGTATTCCCGAGGCCAAATTAGATCTGTTCTCCGATGTCTTCTCGGCATCACCACGCTCCTTTTGCTCTCCAGACGTCGTCGGTTCAAAGGACTCTGTTGAAACATTTTCATCCATGTTCAACGTTCTCGTCGACGAAAGAACTTGCAATGTCCACTTTTCAAAACCACACCAGCGCTTTATTAACCCGTGGGAATATCATACGCATTTATTCTTGTCTGATAAGATAAGATGAAGATGCGTGAGAAGTGTCTAATCAAACGGTATACATGCTGCAAAGTATTGGTTCGGTTTACTGCATGAAATGCATGTCTATTGGACAGAACTGATCACATTGTGACATCATATTTTGTTTCTTCTTTTTCATTAATCTGAAACACTAGCCTTAGTATAAATACCTAGGTTATTGTAGGCTCACACTTAGTCATCTACCACACTGGGTGACGTCTGAGGTGAGCTTTAGTTCTCTAAATCACGTATCGGCTCTTATTACTGTATTATAGTTACTTTCTCTATAGGTAAATATATGAGCCGTCTACCACACTAGGTGACGTCTGAGTTACTTTCTCTATAGAACTTAAGTG
>Ga0154000_1000250_pt1 | contig 15021 bp, 11 predicted proteins | sample TSNC084MetaG_FD_104674 | JGI IMG/M metagenome (GOLD analysis project Ga0154000, IMG submission 104674) | Attine ant fungus gardens microbial communities from North Carolina, USA - TSNC084 MetaG | ecosystem: Host-associated > Fungi > Mycelium > Unclassified | place: USA: North Carolina, Lumber... | reverse complement strand
TTATGCGGTCGAAAAGCAAGAACTTTTTGAATTGGTTATTGAGCTTATGAGTCAATTGACCCAAGCTCCTCAGGACACGGATTACAATTCAGCCATTCCGGAAGGAGTCACTTTATTAGAAGCCAGAGCAGATAATTCTATCCTATATTTATTCTTTGATAGTAATTATTCAGAAATAGCGTCGGTAGAGGAAATTCTGTGCCGGGCGGCCATCGTCAAGACTTTGACTCAGATCCCTGGGGTTGAATATGTCAGCTTTTATGTCGGGGATCAACCCTATATAGATGCAGGCGGTAACCTTGTAGATGTTATGAAAGCTTCGGATTTTGCGGAAAATGTGGGTGATGTAATTAAGTCCTATCAGCGCACCTCTCTGACTTTATATTTTACGAATGAAGCAGGAGATAAACTGGTAGAGACTGGTCTGACCGTAGTGTATACTAATAATATCTCGATGGAGCGTCTTGTTGTTGAACAGTTGATAAAAGGCCCGGATAAGGAGGGGGTATATCCAACTCTTTCGGATAAAGTGAAATTGTTGGGAGTGTCCGTTTCTGATAATATATGTTATGTAGAGTTTGATTCGGCCTTTCTGACGGAACTACAATATGTCAATGATTATATCCCGATCTATTCCATTGTGAATTCTTTATCAGAACTGGCTAATGTGAATAAAGTACAAATCTCGGTTAACGGCTCAAAGGATGTAGTTTTTCGTGATACCATTTCTTTAAATAAGGCTTTTGAACGAAATTTGGATTATGTAGGAGAATAAGGAATGAAACGTCCGCTGATGACATTTGTGGGGGTATTTGTACTTGGAGAGGTACTGGGCCTTTGTCAATTTGCGGAGGGAGTATGGGAGATTTGGTGTGTATTTGCAGCTATCTTCCTGACGTTCTTTCTATATCATTACTTCGGTAAAGGCAACAACAAGCTATGGCTGCTTTTGCCGGTGTTTCTTCTGGCCGGGATTTTAAGAGGGAAGCACACGTATCTGCCGCCAATGCAAGATGTTTTTGACAGTAACTATGTGATGCTTAAAGGAGAGGTCTACTGGCAGGAGGAAAAAAACGATTCTTATCTTATTTATCTTAAAAATATCGCATATATTTCAGAAAATATTAATTCTTTCGATTCACGTATTATTATCTATTTGAAGGAAAGGCCAGATCTAAAAATAGGAAATATTCTATTAGTGGAAGGCAGATGGGAGAGTTTTCCCAAAGCCAGAAATCCGGGACAGTTTGACTCTGCGTTTTACTATAAAACTTTAAAAATAACCGGACGCTTATTTGTTGATGAATGGGAAATCATCAGCACCAGAAAGCATTTCTGCAGACAATATTTATATTCCATAAGGCAAAAATTATCGGAAGTTTTACGGCAGATAGGGGAGGAACAAGAGGCATCTTTGTTTGCTGCCTTATTGTTAGGGGATAAAGGACAATTAGATATGCAGTTAAAAGAACTTTATCAGAGAAATGGGATTGCGCATCTTTTGGCAATCAGCGGACTGCATATTTCGATCCTGGGAATGGGGATTTATAAACTTCTAAGAAACTTAGGACGTTCTTATGGATTTTGCGGCATTATCAGTACCGGGTTGATGGTGAGCTACGGTTTTATGACCGGCAGCAGTGCTTCGGTGGTAAGAGCATTAATCATGTTTTGTCTTCATCTCTTGGCAGATATCCTGGGCAGGACATATGATGTGAATACGGCAGTATCTGTTGCAGCAGCTTTGATTTTTATGGATCATCCATTGTTATTGTTATCTTCAGGCGTTCAGCTTTCCTTTGGGGCGGTTTTAGGTATTAGCCTGCTTTCTCCTATTCTCATTGATATTGTAAAGACAGAAAATAAAATATGGCAATCCTTATTGGTTAGTATCTCTCTTCAATTAACAACGCTTCCGGTCTGTATCTATCATTACTTTGAATATCCCCGATATACTCTTATGATTAATTTTATCGTGATACCTCTCATAACTTTTGTAATTTATTCGGGAACATTCGGTATTTTATTTGGTTTGTTTTCTATTGCTATGGGTAGCTTTAGCATAGGAATGGGCCATTATATACTGAGGTTCTATACTTTGGTTTGCCATTTATTTGAAAATCTTCCTTTTGCGGCGGATATTGTGGGAAGGCCCAAGCTGTGGCAGATCGCAGCGTATTATGGAATTGCCATTTCTTTATTAATCATCGCCTGCCGCTTATCTGAAAGGGAGAAAAAGCACCCTTGCGGGGATACCAAGATGGCTGCCTGGCCAATAAAGAAGAAAAAAAATCCGGTTCTGGTCATCGCTTTCCTTCTGGTATTTGTTTATATAGGTTTAGTAAGGATATTGGCTCCTATTGAGTCGAAAATGCTGGAAATTACCTTTCTGGACGTAGGTCAGGGAGATGGAATTTTTATTAAAGTACCAAACGGAGGGGCGTATCTGATTGATGGCGGAAGCCTGGATGTGAAGGAAATGGGGAAATATCGCTTGGAACCATTCTTGAAATATAAGGGGATTTCTTCAATAGATTACGCAATTATTACCCATGGTGATAAAGACCATATAAGTGGCCTGTCAGAGCTTATGGAGAATCAAAGCAGTTCCCGGATAGAAATTAAAAATATTGTAGTGTCAAAATTCATACCGGAAAGTGAAGAAGGAAGCAGTCTGCTGTTAAAGGCATCCGAGTTGGGGATACCGGTTCTGTTTATGGAAGACGGAAGACGAATCCAGGATGGAAAAATGGTATTGTCTTGTATTTATCCGGCAGAAGATTGCCGCCCGCCCTCTGCGAATGACGGCTCTATCGTTCTTGATTTACAATATGAAGGATTTCGGGGGTTATTTACCGGAGATTTGGAAGCTTACGGAGAACGATGGATTCTTACCAATGTTGAGTTGGAGACGTATCATTTATTGAAGGTTGGACATCATGGTTCTAAAAGTTCCAGCAGCCAATCCTTTATCGAAGCGGTTCATCCGGAAGTAGCGGTAATTTCTTGCGGAATTGATAATTCCTTTGGTCATCCGCATAGGGAGGTGGTAGAAAGATTGGAGGCTGTCAATAGTCAAATATTTCAAACATCTGTAAGCGGTGCGGTAGTTATTGAAATCCATAATGGATTGTGGAGGGTTCGAGAGTTCCTGGAAAAATCACAGGGGGAGAATTCATAAAGTCAAAAACAGCCGGCTGCTTCCGGCTGTTTTTGTATTCATAGTATTTAACTTTTTTTACATTTCTTTTTTTCTTTTAATATAAAGAATTGTTGGGGCGAATAACAGCATACCGCTTAAGCACAGGATAAAGCACCATTCTTTTTGGTCTCCTGTTTTTGGACTGGCGTTTAATGCCGCAAATGGAATCAGGCTCTCATCAATATTAATATCTTCGATTCCCATTCCGTCCGGGACAATGACATAACCCAGCGGGACTCCGTTCTCATCAAATACGTAATAAACATTTGGATAATCCGGTGATGGCTCTACTATCTTTCCATCAATTACGATTGCACCCGGTCCCGGTCCGGTTGTCGGTGGATTTACAGTAATTTCCGGTGCGGTTGTGCTGCTTTCCGGTACGGTTGCATTGGTTTCCGACGGGACTGTTTCTGTGGTTGGCGGGGTGGTAGTTGTTCCGCCGCCGCCTGTTGAGCCGCCTCCCGTAGAACCTCCGCCTGTAGGACCTTTTTTTGCATTCGTAACTTCCAGATTAACAAAAGCGGTTCCGTTACTTGTAGTAGTATCATCTATGGTAAAAGATATTTTTGCAGTGTTCAGTGTATATCCTACAGGAGCCGTCTTTTCTTTGAAACAGTAGCTTCCGTAAGCAAGATTATCTACTTCAATGACACCATCGCTGCCGGTGGTATAAGTTCCAATTAAGGTTTCCGATGTTCCATCCACTAAATACAGTTCAAAAACTGCTCCGGAAAGTTTAATTGATTTCGCCGTATTGTACTTTGTTAAATGAACTCCTCCGATACATTCATTTATGAATTCAATCATTCCATCCACATAAGTTGGGGTAGCTGTCATGGTTCCATCGCCATTGTCTGCCACCTTTACCTCTACTCTATATTCAGTCGTATCATAAGAAATTCCACTCAAAGTTCCGGCTGCTTCTGACACTGTATAAAAATAGGTTCCGGCCGTATGATAGGTGATCTGGTCAAAAGTAATCTTTCCATTTGCCGCATTAGTACCGGTAGCAACAGTAACACCGGCTGAATTTTTTGCTACAAACTTGAACATACCATCCGTCAGGGGTTTGCCTTTCAGGACCTTTGTTCCCATAAGCGTAATGCTTACGCTGTCAGGTGCTGCAGGGGACGTATAGGTATTATTAAACTCAATCCCCGTCACCGGATAAGTTACCGCCGCTTCTAACGTAGTACCGTCACTGGAGGTAGCTACATGCACAGTGATATCATAGTTGACAGAATCGTAAGTGATTCCGCTTATACCATCATCAATTTCCGATACTTGATAGTAATAATCTCCTGTGGCATTCAGAGAAATCTCATCAAAGCTAATGGTACCGTCTGAATTGTTCGTTCCGGTTGCTACTTGCTGGTTATTCGTTTTATCAATTACCTTAAAACTGAACATGCCATCTTCGAGAGTCTTACCGGTCAGATTCTTGGTTCCTTCCAGGATAATACTGGCGTTCGAACATGTCGCAATTGGTACGTAAGGATCAGGATTCCACTGGGCATAAAGCGTTACATCTCCCGTAATCGTAAACGTGTCGTTTGCATCATAGGCCGTACCATTGCCGTTCGCTTTCGTGTTCCAGCCGGTGAAGGTATAACCGGTCCGGCTGATGCCGGTATCGTTTAGCGCAAGAACGGTATAGATTTTGCCGTATTCCTCGGTTTCGCTGTAATCTGCTCCTGCGCCGCCATTTGCTTTATAAGTCACGGTAGATTTAAGCAGGGTGTTCTGTGCAAATATGATATGTCCCTCGGTCTCAAGGGATGTTACCGTGAAATGATCCTCACCGGTAAACACCGTTGTCAGATTTTCGTCTTGATAATATTGAACCGCATCAGCATCATAGCCGGTCGGTGCAATAATCTCCACGAAGCGATAGGTGCCTACAGGCAAATTAGAAAACATTACCTGACCATTTGACAGTGACGTCTTGGTGACAACATCTCCGCTCATTGTGTAGTCTGTCCACGAAGTATTACCGCTGTCATAATATTGCAGTTTAAATTTGGCGCCTCCCAAAGCCTTACCGTTTTCGTCATATTTGATCAGCGCACCGGCGGAAGCAGGAACTTTGAAGGTACCGTCTGCCGCCTTTAGATAGCCGGTGCTGGTTCTAGGTACATTTTGGACGGCGTTGTTTGTGTCGCGGTATTCAGCCGTTACTATATTTGTTACCGGAAGCTCACCCGTAATCACCGATTCATGGTGATCGACATTCGATATAACCCGAAAATAGAATACTGGTGTAGTATTGCTGTAGACCGTGTCATACCAGGCTTTGTCATCATTAGAAACGCCATATAGGTTTTGTAAATAGTTTCCCCAGCTGCTATAACCGTTGGGCACTAAATCGCCGTAGGTCAGAGTTGTTGTGGGAACAGTTACCCAGTATACGACGAGGGATTGGACGCCGGAAGCGTCGGTAAAAATGCCGTGGCTGCCGATTTGCGCTCCGCTTACCGCCGCCTTTAACGAGGCTTTAAAATCGTCCAGGGAGTTTTCCGTAGTCTGTGTTACCGCGGCCATATAAGTGCTGCTTTTCATGTTCACACCATGTATGGCGGCTCCGCTTATTGGCGGCGCCTCATAAGTGTCGATATTTTTATTTGCCGGAAACTCAAGGACTGCCTGGATCGTGTAAGATGTAATATTCGGAGAAGAGCCGCTTGCCAAAACATCCTGGCTCATGTCAAAGGTATCCACTAAAAAGTAATCGGTTTCAGTGGCTGAAAGCGCACCGGTATTCGGGAAAATACCACCCGCAGCCACAGCACTGTAATTATATACTAAATTAGGACCCACATGAAGCATCCACTGCAGTGAACGGTTGCCGGTAATATCTATCCCTTTCGTAATTGCCGGTCCGGACTGCACCGTACGCTCCATCTTATTATATTTATAATATTGCGATTTATTGCCGACTACCACTTCGTAAATGGTATCTTCCGACACTCTGCTGATCGCTTTGATATTTTCTCCGGTGTTCAAATACCCGCCGGCGCCGTTCTGTCCGGCGGCGTTTTGGTTAAAGGTGACGGTGACCACGCCAGCGCTGGTCATGGACCAGGAACCGATGACGTTGTTCGAAAGATCATAGAGTGCCGTGTTGCTGATTGCGAGATTTTGCCACCCCGCCGTAAAAGTCCTTGACGAAAACATAGTGAAGGTAAAAGTATCGCCATCTTGGATGGTCTGACCGGCGCTCAGAAGCAGCTCCCAATAGATGGTTACTGTATAGTCTTTGACATGTGTCAGTCCATTGCCAAGTTCAGCCGGGGTTACCGTTGAATTCGCGCTGCTCTCAATCGTAGTTCCGTTATTCGATATTACAAAATCAGTAATATTGAGATCACTGCTCCAATCAGATGCGGCCTGTGTATTTATTACCGGTATCAGACAGACCACCATAAGCATAGCCAATACAGCCGCTATAAAACGGCTAAGCTCTTTTTTATTGTTTTTCATTTTGCCTCTCCCTCTTTTTGCTTTTTCAAACAATGCCCTTTTGTTCCATATTAATACTGTTTAAATTCTGTCTTTAGTATAATTTGAAAATCAATTAAATGCAAGTAAAAAACATAGAAGACAATCTTTTGAGTTTACAAAATTTGTTGGCAGTCCCGCCTAACCTAAATTTTTGCTTGCATAAAAAAATATAGTATGCTATACTATGTTAGCTATTTATAAAGAGAATATATGGCAGTTGTCATGGTTCAATAGAAAGTGTTTGAGAGGTGATAGTTATGAAAGAAGCAATTCAACCCAAATATTATCAGGCAAAAGTTACTTGCAACTGTGGGAATGAATTTGTAACCGGTTCTACAAAACCAGAGATTCATGTGGAAATCTGTTCGAAATGTCATGCCTTTTATACGGGGCAGCAGAAAGCAGCAGCAGCTCGCGGACGTATTGATAAGTTCAACCGTAAGTATGGTGCTAATGCAGGTAAATAGGTATCACATAAAGATAAGGTTGAGTTTTGGTGTTTAGCACTTAAATCTCAGCCTGTTTTTAGTTTACGCGAAGGAGATTTCATGAAAACATCAGGAATTGGCGGTCAGGCCGTTATCGAAGGAATTATGATGAAGAATCGGGAGGAATATGCGGTAGCAGTCCGTAAACCCGATGGTGAAATAGAAGTGGAAAAATCTGCATATAAAAGTTTTGCTTCCGGAAAGAAAGTATTATCGCTGCCGATCATTAGAGGGGTATTTAATTTTGTGGACTCCATGATACTGGGGATGAAAACGCTGACACTATCCGCAAGTTTTATAGAAGAGGAAGAAGAGGCAAAGCCAAGTAAGTCAGAAAATTTTTTTGATAAAATATTTAAAGGAAAAGCAGAAGAAATTTTTACAGGCTTAATCATGATAATTTCTTTGATAATTGCATTGGGATTATTTATGATATTACCGCTTTTTATTGCTAATATATTAAGAAAATATGTATCGGCAGGGATTCTGGCCGTGTTAGAGGGTTGTATAAGACTTGGTTTGTTTATCGGATATGTTTTACTAATATCACGAATGGAGGATATTAAGAGAACCTTTATGTATCATGGGGCGGAGCATAAATGTATTAACTGTATTGAGCATGGACTGGATTTGACCGTAGATAATGTCCGCAGCAGCTCTAAGCAGCACAAAAGATGCGGAACCAGTTTTATGTTCTATGTAATGTTTATTAGTATTATATTTTTTATTTTTATCCGGGTAGATGGAATGTGGCTGCGGGTGCTGAGCAGAATTCTGCTGATCCCGGTGATTGCCGGCATTTCCTATGAAATCATCCGGATGGCCGGCAGCAGTGATGCTTTCTTGGTAAATCTACTCAGTAAACCGGGCATGTGGCTGCAGAATCTTACTACCACTGAGCCTGATGACTCCATGATCGAGGTTGCTATCCAGGCAGTTGAAGCGGTATTTGACTGGAAAGAATACCAAAAAGAGAATTTTCCGAAAGAGGCGGCCGTCAGGAAATTAAAAGAGGCGGATGCATCCTTATGAGTAAAACGCTGAGGCAGATTTTGGATTTGGGAATTTCGATTTTAAATCAAGCCTCTATAGAAGAATCCAAAATAGATGCGTGGTATCTGTTTGAAACAGCCTTTTCCATGAACCGGGCGACGTTTTTAATGGATCAAAAGCTTCCCATGCAAGAAATTTTATTTGAAAAATATCCAGTGTATATGGCAATGATAAAAAAGCGGGCAGAACATATGCCGCTGCAGCAAATTATCGGAACCCAGGAATTTATGGGACTGGCATTTTCTATTAATCGGCATGTTTTGATTCCCAGACAGGATACGGAAACTCTTGTTGAAGAAGTTTTGACGGATAATAGGGAAGATAGAATAAGCTTGTTAGATCTGTGCACGGGTTCCGGCTGTATCGCAATCAGCCTTAAGAAGTTAGGACATTACAGGGAAGTATGGGCAACCGATATTTCGAAAGAAGCAGTAGCATTGGCTGAAAAAAATTCCGTGAATCTAAAATGTCAAATTCAGTTTTTTTGTGGCAATATGTTTGAACCGTGTAACGGGAAACGGTTTGACGTGATCGTGTCAAATCCGCCCTATATCCCGACGGATGAGATCACCGGGTTAATGCCGGAAGTACGCGAATTTGAGCCTGTGACAGCTCTTGACGGAGGAAAAGATGGGTTGTCTTTTTATCGTCGTTTGGCGGCAGAGAGCAAAGCATATCTAAAGGAATCAGGGAAGATTTATTTTGAAATAGGTTGGAATCAGGGTACAGAAGTTCTTGAACTATTGAGAGAACAAGGATTTAAAAAGATAAAGATAATAAAAGATCAGGCAGGTTTAGAGCGGGTAATAAAGGCGGTATTACCCTGATTAGGAGGGATGATCGAGATGTTTGATAGATTAGAGGATATATTAAAACATTATGAAGAAATAATGGAAGAGCTTAATAATCCTTCTGTAGCGGAGGATCAGAATCGGTTTCGCAAGCTGATGAAGGAACAGGCAGAATTAGCTCCGATCGTGGATACTTATAAGGAATATAGGAAGGCGAATCAGGATGCAAAGGACAGCGTAATCATGCTGGAGGAAGAACATGAGGAAGAAATGCGTGAGCTGCTTAAAGAAGAGTTAGCAGAGGCGAAGAAGAGCATTGAGAAATACGAACAGGAACTGAAAATTCTGCTTCTTCCTACGGATCCGAATGATTCCAAAAATGTGTTTGTAGAAATAAGAGCCGGCGCCGGCGGCGATGAGGCGGCTTTATTTGCCGCGGAGTTATATCGAATGTATGTCAGGTTTGCCGAGAGAAACCGATGGAAGGCAGAAATAGTAAGTGTGAACGAAAATGGGATTGGCGGTTTTAAAGAAGTTGTTTTCATGATTAGTGGACAGGGAGCTTATTCTAAATTAAAATATGAAAGCGGGGTTCACCGGGTACAACGTGTTCCGGAGACGGAGTCTGGGGGCCGTATCCACACTTCTACCAGTACTGTGGCAATTATGCCGGAAGCAGAAGATGTAGAAGTAGAAATTGATATGAATGACTGCCGGTTTGATGTGTTTCGTTCCTCCGGTAATGGCGGGCAATGTGTGAATACAACGGATTCCGCAGTACGATTGACGCATCTTCCGACCGGTATTGTGATTTCCTGCCAGGATGAAAAATCGCAGCTTAAGAATAGAGATAAAGCTCTTAAGGTATTGCGTTCCCGATTATTAGATTTAGAGAATGCCAAGAAACAAAATGCGGAAGCAGAGGCAAGGAGAAGTCAGATTGGTACGGGAGACCGCTCGGAGAAAATTCGCACTTATAACTTCCCGCAGGGGCGTGTTACCGAACATCGGATTAAATTGACCTTATATAAAATTGACTCGATTATGGACGGAGATTTATTTGAACTGATTGATAGTCTGATTGCGGCAGACCAGGCCGCAAAGCTCAGTAAGCTTCAGGAAGAAGTATAATCTCCATTAAAACAGCAGATGATATACGAAGGAGGAAGTCATGAGGATAAGAGTTTTCATATGTCCGAACTGTAAAAAGACCAGAGTAGTCTCAAAACTATTGCAGGCGGAATGTTTCGGCTGTGGGAATGATATGATTGTTTGTAAACTTCCTTATTCTCAATGGGTCGAGTTATCACTGGAAGAAAGAGAAAAATTAGTGGAAGAATATCAGAATCATTCATAACAAAGATCTTTTTCAAATCAGAAAATAAATAATATTGTAAGTTTTCCATAAGCGGGAGTTCGTTGCTAAACTTGAGGTTCTATGTTATATTTACACATAAGACAGGAAGATGAAAATACTGTAAACCAGGAGGGAGTTATGAAAGGAATTATATTGGCGGGCGGCAGCGGTACAAGGCTGTATCCACTCACAAAAGTAACATCAAAGCAATTATTACCGATATATGACAAGCCGATGATTTATTATCCCTTATCGGTATTAATGAACGCAGGAATCCAGGATATTTTAATCATATCTACGCCTGAAGATACGGATCGATTTGAGGCTTTGCTCGGAGATGGGAGTCAATTTGGTCTTCGTCTTCAGTATGCAATACAACCGAGTCCTGACGGACTTGCTCAGGCATTTATTATTGGAGAAGAGTTTATTGGCGGGGATTCTGTGGCAATGGTTCTGGGAGACAATATTTTCCATGGACATGGTCTTACCAAACGTCTGGAAGCAGCCGCCAAAAGAGAAAATGGTGCGACCATTTTTGGGTATTATGTAGATGATCCGGAACGGTTCGGAATTGTAGAATTCGATAAAGAAGGAAAAGCGGTTTCCTTGGAAGAAAAGCCAATGCATCCGAAATCTAATTATTGTGTAACCGGATTATATTTTTATGACAATAAAGTGGTAGATTATGCGAAAAACCTGCAGCCTTCAGCAAGAGGTGAATTAGAAATCACAGACTTGAATAAAATCTATTTAGAAAACGGGGAATTGGATGTAATTCTGTTAGGACAAGGTTTTACCTGGCTGGATACGGGGACTCACGAATCTTTAGTAGAGGCCACAAATTTTGTAAAAACCATTGAAACCCATCAAAACCGCAAGATTGCGTGTCTCGAGGAAATTGCATATCTAAAAGGATGGATTACGAGAGAGCAGATGCAGAACGCTTATGAGATTCTTAAGAAAAATGAATATGGTGCATATCTGAAAGATGTTTTGGACGGAAAATACATTGATAATCTACGCTAATTAAATAAAAAGGAGATTCATAGGTATGAAAGTATTGGTAACAGGCGGGGCCGGATTTATTGGAGGTAATTTTGTACATCATATGGTAAACAAGTATCCTGATTATGAAATTGTAAACCTGGATCTCTTGACTTATGCAGGAAATCTGGAAACCTTAAAGCCGGTAGAAGACAAGCCGAATTATAAATTTGTTAAAGGAGATATTGCAGACAGGCCTTTTATATTTGATTTGTTTAAAAAGGAACAATTTGATGTTGTGGTTAATTTTGCGGCAGAAAGCCATGTGGACCGTTCGATTACCGATCCGGAGAGTTTCGTAAAAACAAATGTACTGGGTACGACGACCCTTTTAGATGCTTCCAAAGAATTTGGAGTTAAAAGATATCATCAGGTTTCCACGGATGAAGTATATGGAGATCTTCCGTTGGATCGTCCTGATTTATTTTTTACGGAAGAAACACCGCTTCATACTTCCAGTCCTTATTCTTCCAGTAAAGCCGGCGCGGATCTTTTTGTCTTGGCATATTTTAGAACCTTTGGACTTCCGGTCACGATATCCCGGTGCTCCAATAATTACGGACCTTATCATTTCCCTGAAAAATTGATTCCATTGATGATCAGCCGGGCACTGGCAGATGAGGAGCTCCCTGTGTATGGAACGGGAGAAAATGTCAGAGATTGGCTTCATGTGGCAGATCATTGTGCAGCAATTGACTTAATCATCCATCAAGGGGAATTGGGAGAGGTCTATAATGTCGGCGGACACAATGAAAGGACAAATTTAGAGGTAGTAAAGACAATCCTGAAAGCATTGAATAAACCTGAGAGCCTGATTCGATTTGTAACGGATCGTCCGGGGCATGACAGAAGATACGCAATTGATCCCCAAAAGCTTGAGACAGAATTAGGCTGGAAGCCGGTATATAATTTTGACACCGGAATCGCCCAGACGATTGAGTGGTATTTGGATCATAAGGATTGGTGGCAGCATATTTTAAGTGGTGAATATAGTCAATATTTTGATATTATGTATGGAGAGAGAATGCAATGAGAGTATTTATTACCGGAGTGAAAGGGCAATTAGGCCATGATGTCATGAATGAACTGACAAAAAGAGGGATATCGGCGATTGGGGTAGATATAGAAGAAATGGATATCACCGATCCGAAGGCGGTAGAAGCTGTTATTACAGCGGCGAATCCTGATGCTGTAATCCATTGTGCTGCTTATACGGCGGTTGATGCAGCGGAGGATCATGTGGAAATCTGCCGAAAAGTCAACGGAGAAGGTACGGCTAATATTGCGAAAGTATGTAAAAAACTTGGCAGTAAGCTGATGTATATAAGTACGGATTATGTATTTAACGGTGAAGGGGAAAGACCCTGGGAGCCGGATGACCGGAGGGAGCCATTAAATATTTACGGACAGAGTAAATACGAAGGGGAGCTGGCTGTGGAAAGCAGCCTGGACGAATATTTTATTGTACGTATTGCCTGGGTATTTGGTGTCAATGGAAAGAATTTTATCAAGACGATGTTAAATCTTGGAGAAACAAAAGGGGCAGTGAATGTGGTCAATGATCAGGTTGGTTCGCCTACTTACACCTATGATCTGGCAGTGCTCCTGGCGGATATGATTCAGACCGAAAAATACGGACGGTATCACGCTACGAACGAAGGTTTATGCAGCTGGTATGATTTTGCGGTTGAAATATTTAAACAAGCAGGAATGGATGTAAAAGTTACTCCAGTAAACAGTGCGGATTTTCCGGCAAAAGCCAAACGGCCTAAAAACAGCAGGATGAATAAAGATAAGTTAATTAAAAATGGTTTTACGCCCATGCCAACTTGGCAGGATGCATTAGGACGGTATTTAACAATAATTAGATAGTTGGTTCTTACTCAGGGGGATTTGAGGACGGACGAGCTTTAAGGAAGCGTTCTGCTTCGGGTCACATCAGGCTAACCGCTCCCATGAGCCCTTTTAAATGCAAGGTCTCATGTCCGCAACCTGAAAGAGTCCCCGAAGCAGAACGCTTCCTTAAATCTCTGGTGGTTGCAGATTGCCATTGATGAGTGAGAATCTCAATTTTCTTACAAAGGCTTTGCTAATGCGTTTTTAAAAGATCGGAATAATCTTTTATGCAGGCACATACGTTAAGAATAGAATGGAGGAAATTTATGGGTAAGTATTTTGGCACGGATGGGTTTCGGGGAGAAGCCAATGTTGATTTGACAGTAGAACATGCTTATAAAGTAGGGCGGTTTTTAGGCTGGTATTATGGGCAGGAGCATAAGTGCAGAATCGTTATTGGGAAAGATACAAGGCGGAGCAGTTATATGTTTGAATATTCATTGGTAGCGGGGCTTACGGCTTCCGGTGCGGATGTGTATCTTCTGCATGTGACTACCACACCTAGTGTCTCTTATGTAATAAGGACAGAAGAATTTGATTGCGGAATTATGATATCAGCCAGCCATAACCCTTATTATGATAATGGTATCAAGGTTATAAACGGCAAAGGTGAAAAGCTGGAAGAAGAGGTCATTGAGAAAATTGAGGATTATATCGATGGCAAATCCGGAGAGCTGCCCTATGCGGTAAAGGAAAATATCGGGCGTACTACAGATTATGCGGCAGGACGTAACCGGTATATCGGATATTTAATTTCTATTGCCACCAGATCATTTAAGGGAAAAAGAGTGGGATTGGACTGCTCTAATGGCAGTGCGTCTTCCATCGCGAAGAATGTTTTTGATGCTTTGGGAGCCAAGACGTATGTGATTCATAGTGATCCTGACGGAACGAATATCAATATGGCTTGCGGTTCTACACATATAGAAGCGCTTCAGGAGTTTGTTAAGGAAAAAGGCTTGGATGTTGGATTTGCCTATGACGGAGATGCAGACCGGTGTATCGCGGTAGACGAGTTTGGAAGAGTTGTGGATGGAGATATGATTTTATTTATCTGCGGCAAATACATGAAAGAACAGGGAGCTTTATTTAATAATACAGTAGTCACTACGATTATGTCGAATTTTGGATTATACAAAGCCTTTGACAAATCAGGAATCTCATATGAGAAAACTGCTGTGGGGGATAAATATGTATATGAAAACATGTCACAGAACGGAAACTGCCTGGGCGGAGAACAGTCCGGCCATATTATTTTCAGTAAGCACGCTACTACCGGAGACGGAATTTTAACGTCTTTAAAGGTGATGGAGGTGATGCTGGAGAAGAAAGAACCCTTAGGAAAATTAGTAGAATCTATCCACATTTATCCGCAGGTTCTGGAAAATATCAGGGTCAGGGACAAGGAGGCAGCTTCCCAGGATGAGGATGTGCAGAAAACCATTCGGGAAGTGGAGCAATTATTAGGAGAAGATGGACGGGTTTTAGTTCGTCAAAGCGGAACAGAGCCGGTAGTCAGAGTTATGGTAGAAGCAAATTCTGTTGAGTTATGTCAAAAATGCGTTGACATGGTGGTTACTGTTCTTGCGAAAAAAGGACACAAAATGCCGGTATGTTGCTAAGCGGGAATGATCAAGGTCAAAGGGTAAAAACCGCTTGCCACTGTTTTCACCGTATGGTATAATA
>Ga0154000_1000249_pt1 | contig 15046 bp, 16 predicted proteins | sample TSNC084MetaG_FD_104674 | JGI IMG/M metagenome (GOLD analysis project Ga0154000, IMG submission 104674) | Attine ant fungus gardens microbial communities from North Carolina, USA - TSNC084 MetaG | ecosystem: Host-associated > Fungi > Mycelium > Unclassified | place: USA: North Carolina, Lumber... | reverse complement strand
CGGAACCAAAAATAAAAAGAAACATATGATAGGCGCATTATCACGAATACCTTCCGGCAGCCAGGCTAAAAATGCTCTTCCCAATAGCTCACTTAAGAAAATAAGTGCTGATACTCCAAATAAAATCAGAGCCACCCCCACGGATGCTAAGGCATTGTTAGTTCTCAGCCTGGAGACGTATTCCTCCGCATCATCGTAAGTCAATGTTGGCATATCCCCATAGCTGTCTTCTTCTGGATATTCTGCATATTCTGGATATTCTGCCTGAGTGTTATCTTCCGAAAAATTAACGTCCATTTCTTTTAACAGCTCATCAATATTACCGAACTCTGAAATAACTTTTCCAACGGCTTCATTTTCAGTACAGCCCTGCAGCTTTAACTCCTGATATTTTTCCTCCATATTTAGCAGAAGTTCTTCTTTCATCCGCAAAATCTCTGCCGTCTGCGGCAATGTTTTAAACATTGTCTCCAGATAATTACTAATTGTCTCCATGCTTTACCTCCCGACAAATTTATTCACTACTCTTTTAGTCAAATCCCATTCTTCACATTTTTCCTTATACCAATCAATTCCCAATTGCGTGATTTTGTAATAGGTTCGCCGCTTTCCCTGTGGCGAAGTTCCAAAATACGATTCTATAAAACCACTCTTTTCCATCCTGCTAAAAGCTGAATATAATGTTGTTTCTTTGATGATATATTGCTCCTGCGTTATCACCCGGATATTCTTTGAAATCTCATATCCATATGAGTCACTTTCTAACAGGAGATAAAGAATCATAATATCATTATAGCCGCGTATTACATCGCTGCTAATCATTCGATCGCCCCCTGTACATTTATATTTCTAATTAATAATATACCACGTCAGTCATACTATGTCAAGCGTAGTATGTTGAACGTGGTAAAAAGCAGCTCACGCCTCGGATATTCTCCTATCGCAAGCTGCTTTTAGCTGTACCGACATCTAAGATATACTTTTGATATTTATGTTTGCAAAGCTTCTTTCCCCACAGTTTCATCTTCCAATTTGATACTATTAACTTCCTCCAGCGTTGCACATTTAAATGCAGGTGCCTTTTTTATTACTTTTACCCAAACAAATGCATATGCTGTCATTATAAAAAGCAAAGCGAAAAATACTTTAAATATAAAAATCCTTGTATCTCCTTCGGCAATATTCCATATCATAAATATATCACCAATGATACAGATTATCTGCGGTATTCCCCCAAATATCAATTTCTTATTACGCCCTTTGGCATCAGGATATCTTTTTCTTAATAATAAAACAGTAATGTTTACCAAAATATAGGATGTAAGCCAAAAGCAAGAGGCGGCAAGTAAAAGTGTTGTCAAGCCTGAGCTATTGGCAAGATTTAAGACTAATATAGCTGAAATGGCAAGAACCATAAGAATAAGACCGGCAACAGGCGCTCCCTTTTTATTTTTCTTATTGAATACGGCCGGCATCATTCCTGATTCTGCCATCCCGCTAAGAATTCTTGTCACACTTCCCAGCACGGTATTGATTGTGCTGACACCTGCAAGAATTGTGACGATTCCCATCCAGTAAGTTCCCATCTTCCCTAACAGGCTTTCAGCGAAAATCATATGTGGCACTTCGCTTATTCTCAATTCCTCCAATGAAACATAATTGTTCATTCCCACACCAATAAAGCTTTGTACAACAAATAGTATAATAACACCCAAAATCATTGAAAGTGGAACATCCCTTTTCGGATTTTTTAAATCTTTTGAAATCGGAATTACAAATTCAATCCCAATGAACAACCAGAAGGCCATTGCTGATAAAGATACAAGCCCCCATACACCCGTTACTATCGGCTTTGATCTGCTCGCTGCTTCAATCACTGTTCCTGTTCCTAATTTAAAAGCCCCCATAACACCCAAAAGGATTAAAGAACCTAATAATAAAACAACAACAGTATTTTGAATTTTGGCAAAGATATCTACTCCCATAAAATTAACAATTGCAAGAAAACCTAAAATACCTAAACTTATGACAAGAGATGGGATTGATTTAAAAAATGTCTGGTGAAGTACAATACCGCACATTGTCATTTCAACAGAGCCGGCCAATATGTTTGTAATCACATAAGCAGAAAGGTTCGATACTATGGATGCTACCGGTCCTAATCCAACTAAAGTATATTGTCCGAGACCACCTTCAACATCCGGCATGATACCATGCAGTTCACTAAATGAGAATGCCAGTAAAATATTTAAAATAACGACAATGAACATTGGAATAATAAATGCCGGCCCTGCAAGTCCTATTCCCTGACCTAATGACAGGAGACAGGTAGTCGCTACGATTAATCCAACACACACTGAAATGGCACTTCCAAGTCCTAACTTCTTTTTCTTCATAAACATTATCCTCCTTATATTTTCGCTCTAAATCTATCGTATCTTAATTCACTGATGTCCAGAACTGTTTCTTCCCCCACAACTAATTGGGATAACAATGTTCCCACTGTCGGCGCAATACCGAATCCATGTCCTGAAAATGCACAGGCCAGAATCAATCCCGGCACCTCCTCTACCTTACTGATGACCGGAACATGATCAACACAAACATCAATCCAGCCTGCCCACACTCTTACGATTTTTACATCTTCTAAACACGGGAAATATTTCATAATGCCTCTGCATATGCAAGATGCTGTAATACTGGTCGTCACAGGCATTCCATTATCTTTGTTCACATCTTCATAACCAGATGAACCACCAAACACGAAGGAACCATGTGTACTTTGATGTCCGTAAAAATCTGCTTTTGCAGTGCCAAGCATTTGATAAAACATTGGCGCCTGCGCTTCTGTTACAAGCACTTCCAATGCTGCCTGTGTCATTGGTATGTCAATACCCGTCGTAGAAGCAATTTTTCTGCTGTCATATCCGGCTGCTAAAATAATCGTTTCGCCTTCATAGATAGTTTTTGAAGTCACTACCTGTCTTGCCTTGCCTCTGATTTTTCTAATTTCAACTGCATCTTCACCTGTAATGAATCTGACTCCCAACTGTCTTGCTTTTCTGTAATAAGCAAGTGTTGCAAGCATAGGATTGGCATGACCATCTGTTGGACACCAGCTTGCCCCAATCACTTTATCTGAGAGGTAAGGGCAAATCTCTTTCGCCCTGAAACCATCTATCATCTGTACATCCAAACCGGAAGACACTGCTTTATCCGTAAGCCCCTGCAAAATGTTAATATGTTCGTCCGTTTTTCCAAGTCTTAGATTTCCTTCCTGATAGTATTCCACATCCATTTCCAATTCTTCGGACAATGTTGGCCATAAATTTTTGACACCGTACATAGCTAATGGTAATTCTCTTATATCACGCCCGGATTGTCTGACACCCCCGCCATTTCTGCTGGAGCCTCCGTTTCCAATATGATTACTTTTCTCAAGAACTATTACCGAACAGCCTTGCTTGGCCAAATAGTATGCCGTCGAATTGCCAATAATACCACTGCCAATAATTACCACGTCTGCACAATTTCCCATACTATTTGACCTCCTTTTCTTCATTCCCAAAAATCTTCATTTCAACCGGTCTCATTGGAGCCCTTGAAACTGCCGGTTCTAATTCCATCGAAGAGATTAAAAGCTCCCTTGCTACAATTCTTCTTACCATGCTTGCACAAGTCAATCCCTGGCAAAGTCCCATACCGGTACGAAGATATCTTCTGATTTCCGTCATTGTAAACATTCCGTCATGAACCGCTTTTCTGATTTCTCCTTTTGTAATTTCTTCACAACGGCAGATAATCAACTGATCATCCGGCTGTGATATAAATTCACCTATTCCACTCATACGCTCTTTTAGCTTACTCATCCTCACACCTCCTCGTTTACAAAAAATCTGGCTTTCATGGACATATCTGCCGGAACCTTCATTGTTATGAGATGTGTATAATCAAATGCTTTTTTCGTTTTGACATCAATTATTTTAGCCGCACATATTTCTTTACCGCTTCTGTCCAATGCTTTTCCTTGAGAGCCAACTTCTGGAAGAGGAAGAAATTCATAGGGAAGCGTAATAGCAGCATATCCCTGCTCATATTCTTCATTAACAAGGAAAATTGCCTGTCCTGAACAGGAGGCCACGCACATTCCACAGCCAATACACTCTTTTGTTTCATCAATAGCGGGTAATGAAGTAATTTTCTCACCAATTTTGATACATTTTTTAACACACGCCTCCTGACACGGGTTACATGGAATATTTTGGGTACACTCAATAACCGGATGTACACCTTTGCATTTCGTAAATCCCGGAAATCTTTCTATTTCTGTTTCTTCTATATAACCTTTCTTCAAAAGATTAATGGATAAGTCAATTCCTTCCTCTGTTTTTTTAATGGACCTTCCTCTGTTTTCAGGGGCGAACATCCCCTCCCTTAAACTGATTAATGCTTTTTCCTGTTTTTCTATACTTTTTTTCAATTCTTCTTTATCGATAAATCCTAAATATTCTGCTGCAGCAATGCCCGATATACGTCCTTCAATCATCGCCGAACTTGCTTCTTCAATGCCTGAAACATCACCGGCAACAAATATTCCAGGTACACTCGTAGCTCCCTTTTCATCACATTCCGGAATATACCCGCCAGGTGTATCTTTCATATGACAGCCTGCCATTTTAAGCAACTGTGACATCGGTGATAAGCCCACAGCAAGACAAATGGTATCCACATCAAAATGTTTTTGGGTACCGGATATCATTTCCCATGAACTATCGACTTCACCAATGATTACACCATTGACGAATTGTTCTCCTTCTGCCTTTATAATTGTATGGGATAGATAAAATGGTACGCCACATCTAGCAATTTTAGATGCATGCACGCCATATCCGCCAACCTTTGGCGCTGCATCCACAAGTGCCACCACTTCACAGCCTGCCTGCATCAATTGAAAGCTGACTACAAGCCCTACATTTCCTGAGCCTAGCATCAATATTCTATTACCAGGTTTTAAATGGTGTAGATTCATCATCGTCTGCGCCGCACCTGCGCCAATGACTCCGGGTAGTGTCCAACCATCAAAGGTAACCATATTTTCCGAAGCACCTGTTGCAACAATCAGGGTATCTCCTTTAAAATGTTGAATACCGTCACCAATTTTCACAGTTACTTCTTTATCTAAGTACAAACCTATGACAATCGCATTAAGTACGACTTCTACACCGCATTTATTAGCCTCTTCCAATAGATCTTTACCGATTTTAAAACCTCTGATTTTCGCCTTATGCTCTTTAGATCCGAAAAACTTATGTATCTGTTTAAAAAGCTGTCCTCCCGGTTTTGCATTTTCATCAAAAACGATAACACGCAGTCCTCTTTTTGCTGCTTCTATTGCTGCTGATAAGCCGGCCGGACCGGCTCCTGCAACAATTAAATCATATCTTTCCATGATCTCAGACCTCCCCTGTCTGTGTCTTGGCTGATACACCGAATTGTGTCTGTACATTCATTCCTGCTTTCAGTGATGTCACACATGTTCTTACATTTGGTTTTCCATCCACTACCATCACGCAATCAGTACATCTGCCAATCGCACAAAATATACCTCTTGGCTGATGCAATTTTTTCGTATATCTGTGTATCATAACACCTGCTGCTTTCAAAGCTGCTGCAATCGGTTCCCCTTCAAATCCCATAATTATCTGTCCATCAAGGGTAAATTCAACCACCCTTTTTTCTTCTTGTTTTCCAAGTATTGGATGTTCATCTATTCTCATCATTGACAACTCCTGTCTTTCGATTTTTTTATGCTAAATAAGGTTCTTTCCATAAATTAAGTTTTGTTCCTATGCCCTTTTTTAGTGCATTTCTATAAATAATTGTTCCCCATGCAACATCCTCAATAGGCATTCCGCCGATAGAATAAATGATGATTTCATTTTCTTTGCGGTGTACCGGGATTTTTCCTGTAAGTACATCTCCTAAATCATCAATATTTTCTTTTTTCATCTTCCCCTCTGCTATCAAATCCAAACAATGGACCGCCGGAATTGGAACGTAATTGTATGCCGGAAAATCCATTTCCTCTTCCCATGCTTCATAGAGCTGAATATTATCCGTTGTTATTCTTGCCCGATTTAAGATAAAATCATCATCAAATCTTGCCGCTGCGGGACAACAAAACAGCGTACCCGGTCTTATCCATTCTTCATTAATATACGGATATTGATTCACATCTCCGGTAGGACTTGAAGTCGCTATACTCACAATATCAGAATCTCTGACCGCTTCTTCCTCACTGCCAACAATGATAATCTCCTTAATTTTCGGATATTTCTCATGAATATATGCCACAAAATTCTTACAGGATTTCTTCGTTCTTCCTTTTACCTTTACTGTTTTAATTGAAGGTCTTACTGCCATAATTGCATCAAATACCGTTTTATTGATTACCCCAGGACCTATGATACCAACAACCTTGGAGTTCTCTTTTGAAAAATATTTAACACCGACTCCCGGAACAGCTCCTGTTCTATAAGCACTTAATACATTTGCCGACATATGTGCCAGGGGAGCGCCTGTATCCTTATCATTTAAAGTAAGCATTAAGATTGACCTTGGGAGTCCTTTTTTCTTATTTTCGATATTGGAACCATACCATTTCATACCTGACATGTTAAATTTGCCTCCGAGATAAGCAGGCATGGCCATAAATCTCCTGTCGGGACCATCTGTTGGCATATTCGGGAAAGGAGACTCTTCTGGAAATGTCATCATCACACCATGGGAATTTCCGTTTGCCCCACCCATTCGATAATCTCCTATTTTCAACAATTTAAACATTTCTTCCATGGTCTCCACACAACCCGCCATATCAGTAACACCTGCCCGAATCATATCTTCCTCACTTAAATACAAAAAATCTACACTTGGATATTCCATCATCAATTCCTTCCTTTCCTTTTGAATGAATAAGGCCTCATGAAAATCATTTTCATGAGACCCCTTTGTCTAATTCCTTTATTTGATTTCTGATTATATATGTTTATATAACATTAGTATTGTAAAAATCGGAACAAAACAAAATAGATTGACGTCATTTCACCTTAGTGCTAAGATAATAAAAAAGACACGAAGGCGTAATCATCATTGCTTTCGTGTCTTTTTTATGATTATATGAGGAGGAGCTGTGATGTCAATTTCAAATTTAAAAAATCCATTGGAGTTAAACCCCAAACAACCCGAATTTGTGCTTATCACATCAGGTTATGAAAAAAAAATTGTCATGAAGCATAATCTGGCACACTTCTATCAGTTTTGTAATACGGAATCAGATAAAATGACTATTATTCCCGATGCATGTGTGGATATTTTATTTTGGAAGAAAGACGGTCAAGTAAAAACCAAAATTGCCGGCACTCGTTTTGAAAGGGGATATTCTGGTTTAGAACCGGAAACCGAATATTTCGGTATTCGTTTTATGCCTGGCGTCAATCCTGTGAAAGGTGCGATAAATCTAAGCGAGCTTGCCAATAACGAAGAATGTTTTGAAGATTTAATTACCTCTTGTGATGAGAGAAAACAGTTATTAGAAGGCATGTTTTTTTCTGATTCCTTTGAAGATAAAATAAAAACATTTATGAATTATTATATGCACCACTATGATACACAGTCCATGGATAAAAACAGTTTAAACCATATCCTTTATCACAAGATCCTCCATTCCGGCGGAAGTTTAAAGCTTTCTGAATTAAGCAATTTTACAGGATATTCAGAGCGGTATTTGAATAAAAAAATTCATGAAGAATTTGGAATGAACCCCAAGAATCTGGTCAAAATTATCCGATTTCAAAAAGCCGTTGGTCATCTGACCGAAACCATTCAAAATATTAATTGTATGGATACGGCATTAGAATTCGGATACTACGACCAGTCACATTTCAATAAAGAATTCAAAAAGTTTACAGGCTTAACACCCATACATTATGCAAATAATCTGTTGTACAATTCATACGATACAAAATTGCATGTATTACACTGATTTATTTTCAAAAAGCTATTGACATTGGTAAAAAAAATGATATACTAATACCATAACAATCAAACAATCATTTAATCATTTTATCGATTGAATAGGATATTTTATGAGAAAGGGAGTAATTACTATGAAAAAAACTATTAAATTACAAGATTTAGATTGTGCCAACTGTGCCGCCAAGATTGAGGATTCAATTTCCAAACTGGACGGTGTCATCAATGTTAAAGTGAACTTTATGAGCCAGAAGATGATTTTGGAAGCGCAGGACGACCAATTTGATATGATCATCGCACAAGCCAAGAAAATAGCCAAAAAGATTGAACCCGATATGGTCATTATGGCATAAAATCATTCCACGAAAAGGAGGGTTACCACTATGTCCAAAAAAGAAAAGAAGCTTCTATGGCGAATCCTCATTGCAGGAGTTATGTTTACGATTTTATTCCCCCTTCACCTTAAAGAAGTTTTACCGGAATATCCTGAACTTATTCTATTCCTGATTGCATATCTCATTATCGGCATAGATATCCTTGAGAAGGCAGTTCGTAATATCACCCGGGGTCAGGTTTTCGATGAAAACTTTTTGATGGCCATCGCCACCATCGGTGCCTTTTGTCTGGGTGAATATGCAGAGGGTGTAGCCGTTATGTTATTTTATCAGGTAGGTGAATTATTCCAGTCCTACGCCGTATCCAAGTCTCGCCGTTCCATCGCCGACCTGATGGATATTCGCCCTGATTACGCCAATGTCATGCGGGATGGAAGCCTTGTACAGGTTGACCCGGAGGAGGTTCAGGTTGGCAATATCATCATTGTAAAGCCCGGAGAACGCATTCCCTTAGACGGCATTATCGAAGAAGGTTCCTCTTCTCTTGATACTGCAGCATTAACCGGCGAATCTGTTCCCAGAGAGGTTGGCGCCGGAGAAAATGTCATCAGTGGCTGTATTAACCAGACCGGTAGGCTGACCATTCGCGTCAGTAAAGAATTTGGCGAATCCACCGTAGCCAAGATTCTGGAATTAGTGGAAAATGCTTCCGATAAAAAGAGTAAAAGCGAGAACTTTATAACCCGATTCGCACGCTATTACACTCCCTTAGTTGTCATTGCGGCAGCAATCCTGGCCATATTACCACCGCTTATCACCGGCCAATCGTTTAACATATGGATTCAACGCGCCTTGACTTTCCTTGTTATATCCTGTCCCTGCGCTCTTGTCATTTCCGTTCCGTTAAGTTTCTTCGGTGGCATTGGCGGCGCATCAAAATCAGGTGTTTTAGTCAAAGGAAGTAATTATCTTGAGGCACTGGCCAACACTGAGATTGTTGTGTTTGATAAAACCGGCACTTTAACAAAAGGTAACTTTGTTGTCAGTGAAATATATTCAAAGCAAATGAGCAAGCAGGAACTTATCCGCCTGGCCGCATATGCAGAAGATTATTCCAGCCATCCCATTGCTATGAGTATTAAAAAGGCTTTTGGTAAAAATGTTGATAATTCGCAAATTAAGGATACGACAGAAGTTGCCGGTCAGGGAGTAAGAGCTGTCATTAATGGCAAAATCATTCTTGCAGGCAATACTAGACTGATGAATACTAACCATATCGCCTATGATGACAACACATCTGCCGGAACCGTCGTTCACTTAGCTGTAGATGGCGAATATGCCGGATATATCCGGATTGAAGATGAAATCAAACCCGATTCCAGACAAGCGATTCTTGACCTGAAAGCAGCAGGTATCAAACAGACTGTCATGCTGACCGGTGACAGCGACGCCGTTGGTAAAAAAGTCGCCGCAGCACTTAATCTGGATAAAGCCTATACCGAGCTCCTGCCTGCCGACAAGGTGGAGCAACTGGAAAAACTCATGCATCAGAAAAGCCAAAAGGGAATGTTGGCCTTTGTCGGTGATGGTATCAATGATGCGCCTGTGCTTGCCAGAGCAGATATCGGTATTGCCATGGGTGGTCTTGGCTCCGATGCTGCTATTGAAGCTGCCGATGTGGTTATCATGACCGATGAGCCTTCTAAAATTGCCACTGTCATGAAAATATCCAAAAAGACGCTGCGTATTGTACGGCAAAACATTATATTTGCTTTAGGAGTCAAAGGAATCGTATTGATTCTTGGCGCCCTTGGTTTCGCCACCATGTGGGCCGCCGTATTTGCCGATGTAGGAGTTTCCGTTATTGCAATCATCAACGCAATGCGGGCACTGAATGTGAAAAAATTTAGCTAGTGTGACCCACCCTAATTAACTATATGTTTAGCGCAGATGGAAATTTAGATAAGCAAAACGTATAGTTAATTAATGTGGGTTGCACTAGATTCATGGGTATGTTCTTTAATACCTTTATTCGGACAACTCATATGAAAAAAATCATCTACCATCTGATGAATCAAATGCGCCGTCTGGGTATCAGCTAATGTATAATATACTTCTTTACCGGAGCGTCTGCTCTTAATCAAGCCATGGAGTTTCAAAGATTTAAGATGGTGAGATACGGCCGCATTGCTCATGCCCACGGCTGCTGCAATATTAATTCCACATTCTTCACAATGACAAAGCAGCCACAAAATGCGCAGGCGAGAACCATCGCAAAGCTGTGCAAAAATTGCTGATGCCTCCAAAAAGTACTCTGTATCAGGCATTTGCTTCAATACATGTTCAAGATCCGGTCCATGCTGATGAGGCAGTTCATGTTTCGCCATAATGCGCTCTCCTTCCAAACAATCAAATAATCAATTAATTACTATATTATACTTTATTGCCGAATACTTGTAAACCCATTCTCATCAGCCGGTTATTTTTTTCATAAACTTTTTAGATAATAGAATCACCCAGAGTACCGCCAAAATAATCGAAACAAACAGCAGCAAATAACTATCTGACTGTATCGCCTTCGCCATCCAAAATGACGGCAATACCGATAGTAAATATTGCCCCTTTCCGGTTATAAAATACGGAACCAACATGCCTAAGCTCAATAGAGTTGACATTTTCCCAATCGCCAGGCCTTCTACTTTGTTTGCGGAAAAAACAACAATGAGCAGAGCCACAACGACACCTTGAATCGTTCCGGCTAATGCAATACCGGTCAGCATCAATACGCCAATATTGGAATTATGAAAAAGTAAAGCCACCAAAATACTGACCAAAAATGATATAATCCCTGTAATTCCCAGCCTTGAAAGCAAATAACCGCCCTTTCCTAAAGGTGTTAATGCCAGGTATGCAATCATATGGTCATCTGCCTCTTCCAATATCACCATTGCGGCAACATAATTAAACATAGATGGCGTTAAAATAATGAGAAATAAATCAAGCAAATCATAATAAGGAGCCACAATGACTTCTTTACTGTAATAAGCTGTCAATAAGTGTTCAGCAGCAGGAATAATAAAACGAAAAACCACTCCGGCCAGAACGGGAACAAAGGCAATAACTAAGAGCATGATATCCTCTTTCATCTGCCGGATCATCTGCAAAAAATTAATATAAATCACTTTCATAGCTTGGCACCCCCAAGCCTTTTCCACATTTTTACTGTACTGCGATGAGCTGCAATGAATAAACACACAACAGTAATGAAGAGAATCGCCATATTAAGCAGCAAGGTTTGACTGGTGTTTGATATTAAAGCCATACTTCCATTCAAAGGATACCATCGCAACATTGCATTTGGCGCAAACAAAAAAATGATTGGCGGTACAAGACAAATAGTTTCTACGGGAGCAGTTGCAATGATATATTGGTTTAGACTGCTTATTTTTGTTGCCACAAGCAGGCCTAATAAAGTGAAAATGATTGAAGTCAGTGCTGTTGCCATTAAAACGATTGGAATATTTTGAAGCCCGGCCGCAAATGCGAGTGCCAAAGCCACAATCACGGATATAAATGCCATGGATATTGTTTTAGCGATGATATATTCCAAAAACCTTACCGGAGAAACCGCCAGAGCATCCAAGACTCTTTGACTTTTTTCCAATAGTACAATCGCTCCCATGAAAAACAGGCCTATGGCTGCAGGGTCGGAATAAATCATAATACTTGCCGCCTTCGCTCGCCAGCCTTCCGGAAAGATGAAAAGCAGAAATAGATACAAGATACAAAACAGCGCATAAATAAAGTAAAACCCGTATTTGAATTGAAAACGGATGTCGTTAATTATTAAGTTGACCAGCCTCATTGCAGCGTCCTCCCCGTAATTTCTATAAAAATATCATTTAATGTAGGTTCACTACTGTGAATAGATAGTATTTGATTTTTCTTGATTAAGTTTGCCAATATGCTATCTTCTGATATATTAGAAAGCAGGCATTCACCTGTTCGCTCCCGCCCATCACTATAAGTATATCTAACCTTTGCGGCGCCTTTGTGCATGATAAGTTGGTGAGGACTGTCTAAGGCTTTGATGGTTCCATTGACAATAAATGCCACCCGATCGCATAGCTCTGATGCATCTATCATATTATGCGTAGTCAGAAAAATTGTTTTCCCTTTTTCCTTTTCCTTTAAAATCATATCTTTCATCAATCGGCTGTTTGTCGGATCAAGGCCACTGGTCGGTTCATCAAGGAAGAGTATATCCGGATTATGAAGCAACGCCTTTAGGAAATTTAATCTTGACTTCATCCCCTTTGAATAATCGGACACCTTTTTATCCGCATCATTCTCCAATCCGATATCTGCAAGCATTTCATCAATTTCCCCGGGTTTTTGAGTATATAACGAACTGAAAAACTCAAGATTTTGGCGGGCAGTTAATTTTTCATACATCGTGGAAAATTCAAAATCTACACCGATATTTTCATAAAAACGATTATCATAGCTCTTACATTCTATACCACCTAGCTTAACACTCCCTTTATATGTGGTGATTAAACCGGTAAGAATTTTTTGAAGAGTTGTTTTTCCCGCTCCGGAGGGTCCCAGGAATCCAAATATTTCGCCCTTGCTGACCTGAAAATTCATATCTTTAATGAAAGACTGTTTCGAATAACTGAATGATAGGTTTGTGACTTTAAGCATAATGATTCATCTCCTTTGTTTGACTGCTTCGTTTTTTATAGTCAGAAAAACTTAAAATTTTTATTGTAACATTTGCAGTACTAAGCCTTTGATAGTCAATTTTAAGGCTTCGTCAAAGTATTCCTCTCCTATTTCACGTTTGTAGACCATACTAATAAATAAATTTCTGAAAGCAGATGAAAAGAGATTCACATTTATCGTGTTTGAAAGGGACAATGTTCTGATAATTGTTTCTATCATTGAGTTGTCATGAATAAAATGCGCTTGCATAATTTCTTGCGGTAACTTCCGGTAAAGTAATTCTATTTCTCCAGTTGTAAGAAGGCGCAATAACCCAGTTTCATCTATCGCCTTAAAAAAGCTATAAATTATCTCTGTCAGGTTATCACTTGTCACATGACCATGCACTCTCTTAACTTCATCAATCATTTGACTCTCGATGATTTCATGCTGCTCCATCAGTACATCAAACAATAAAAGTTCCTTTGAATCATAGAACAGGTAAAATGTCCCCTTGGGAATCTTAACACGCTCTACCAATTCATCTACTGTGGTTCGCCTGATTCCATAGTTTGAAAGATAATAAGCTGCCTCTTCCTTTAGCCTTCTTTTAATGTACGCCCGTTCATCGTCTGAATATGTCTTTGGCAAGATTAAATCCCCGCTTTTTGACTAAATCATTTATTATAGTCAGAATACCATTCGTTCTTTATTCTGTCAAGGAGAAGTTCATGACAGAATTAAATTTAGCTATTGAAAACTGTTGTTTTATTTGATATTCTATCAACCATGAAATGAGCAAATCTCATTATATTTCATTTGTCGCTTATGTCGCTTTTGACCGTGTACTGTTAATAAAGCTTTACCCTGAGCAGGCTGCGGGATTACGCTTCCCTAAAATGCGTGGCAAGCTATACGCCTATTGTAATCAACACGGATTGTGGGAGAAGGCTCGTGCGTATTGATAGATTTTTTTCATTGGAAAAAGTTGACGCTCTATTTTTTTAAAGCTACAATAGATGCATAGCCTATGTCCTCTCGATTTTGTGCATAAAAAGAGAGGACAAGTTACCCATTTACAAATAAAATAGTGATTAGGAGCTGATTAGATGGAATGGATAGAAAGATTAAACAAATCAATCAATTATATTGAAGGACATTTAACTGATGAAATTAATTATGAGCAAATTGCTAAAATCTCCTGCTGCTCTACTTATCATTTTCAGAGAATGTTTGCTTATATGGCAAACGTTCCGCTTTCTGAATATATACGCCGCAGACGTATGACATTAGCCGCAGCAGATTTACAAAACAGTGAAAAAAAGATTGTAGATATTGCTTTAAAGTACGGCTATGCCTCGCCAACAGCATTTAATCGTGCATTTCAAAGTATACATGGTGTCGCACCCTCTCTTGTCAAAAACGGGGGTGTTTCCCTAAAATCATTTCCTCCAATTGGCTTTAAAATTATAGTAAAAGGAGCAGAAGAATTGAATTACAGAATTGAACAAAAAGAAGCTTTCCGCATCGTCGGAATTGCCGCACCGCTTCACAAAGAAATTGAAAAGAATTTTGAAATCGTACCTCAGATGTGGCAAAAGGCCGCAACGGATGGAACGATTCCCCGATTAGCTAATATGATGGACAGCCAGCCCATGGGCTTATTAGGGGTAAGCGCCTGTAACAACGAAGAAGATTGGCGTTACTTTATTGCGGTTTCCAGCACGCAGCCTATTGATGAAACATTAGAAGAGTATCTGGTTCCTGCCTGCACATGGGCCGTATTTTCGGGCAGCGGAACCAATCTGTCTATCCAGGAATTGGAACAGCGCATTGTAACAGAGTGGCTCCCTGCTTCCGGATATGACTATGCCAATGCGCCGGATATTGAGGTTTATCTAAATGCAGACCCGCAAAATGCAAAATATGAGGTTTGGATACCTGTTACAAAAAATAATTAAGTTTACAAGGTG
>Ga0154000_1000248_pt1 | contig 15131 bp, 15 predicted proteins | sample TSNC084MetaG_FD_104674 | JGI IMG/M metagenome (GOLD analysis project Ga0154000, IMG submission 104674) | Attine ant fungus gardens microbial communities from North Carolina, USA - TSNC084 MetaG | ecosystem: Host-associated > Fungi > Mycelium > Unclassified | place: USA: North Carolina, Lumber... | reverse complement strand
TCTTGTTCCAGACAATCTGAAGACTGGTGTGATCAAGAATACACGAACTGAACTGATCTTGAACCGTTCATATCATGAGATGGCTGAACACTATGGGACGGCTATCATTCCCGCCAGACCTGTTACACCTAAGGATTATCTTCAAAATCAGATTATCTTCAATTTCGGCAGGACCGCCTGAAATTATAATAAAATCCTATCGGATTTTAAAGATAATAATACGTTGAAATGTTATCTTTTTATTAGCCGGACACCGGCAGATAGGAGGATAATACACATGACAAAACTCGAAGAAACAATTCAAACAGTTCAAGAACAACTGAAAAATCAGTTGTCCAGCTCTACTTATGAATCAAGGAAGTGCTATCTTAAGCAGATGTTAAAGACTGCTGCCATGATGGATATCGAAGTACCTTGTTAAGCAATAACTAAAATTGACACAAACAACAAATCCAGAATTACTTTTTTTAATCCATAATGCTTCACGTAACCCTCCTCAATTTGTTTGAAAATATAATACCCATGCCAACAGCGATTGCTTTATTTTTCAAGTTGTATTACAGTTATAACTTTGCCGCTTGCATATAAAAGATTTAGAAAGCACCAAGTAGCATAGCCGGTTAGCTATCCTTGATCAGCCGTTCCCGAATCGTTGTCAGGCAGCCTAATGCTGCCCCCCATTCATCGAGACCAGAACAAAAGATCTTGGAATTATCCCGGAAATGCCTCAACAGCATTTGGTTCACCTGCTGATTTAAATCTTCTTCATTATCCTTCAGCAGCATTCCAAGATAACCTCCAATACAAACACGCTTTGGGTTAAAACAATTCACAATATTGGCAATTCCCACTGCCAGATACCGGATTAAACTCTGAATCTCCTGCTCGATTACCGGATCGTGAACCGCTTTTCTCTTCATCATTTCCATTACAATACTGTAGTCGATGGTCTGTCCGGGATAGAGCGCCTTGCCCAAGGCACCTACGGATGCATACATTTCCAGACATCCTTGATTCCCACAAATGCATTTACGTCCATTCAGCTCGATCACCATATGCCCGAATCGTCCCTGGAATCCGCGGTCCCCTACATGAATTCCCCCCTCTGTATAAATGGAGAGGGCCAATCCCATTGCACCATGGATGTATGCCAGCTGTTCATTAATATCCGACTTTCCAAAATGAATTTCGCCCTTGGCTCCGGCTCTTCCGGCATTTTGGCAAAGAACCAAGACATCCGGAATTGCAGTCTGAAATGCCTGCCGAAGATCAAAGCCGTTCCAACCCTGCATATTGGAGATATATTCTACTACACCCGTCTGATAATTATAATTACCGGGCAGGGCAATCCCCATGCCAATTACACCTAGTTTCTTGTTTCCATACCTCTGCTGACAACCCCGGACAAACTTTGAAAGATTCTCTACAAATTTTTCCGGATGCACGGCACTTTCTATATCTACATGCTTCTCCAATATGGCTCCGCCGAGTTCTGCTACTAATATTTTGCAGGATAGAATATTGATCTCGACTCCGATCAAAACTCCAAGGCGGGAATTTAATTCCAATAAAATAGGAGGACGTCCCATTTCCGATTCACCCTGTTCGATTTCACAGACGATTTCTGCATCTAACAGTTTCTTCACACAGTTGGTTACGGTCATCTTATTGAGTCCTGTGTGGCTGGAAATTTCAATACGGGAAATGGGATGTCTGTCAAGAATCGCATGATAAACCTCCTCTAAGTTATTACTTTGCATTACCTTAAAAGAATTATCCCGCGCTCTTTCAGCCATGGTGTCCTCCAACTTTCCTTGACATAACCTCATTACTCTCAAGTATACACGATATTCTCCATACCGGCAAATGAATTCAATCTCTATTCCTGTCTTTTTTATTTCTTGAAGCCTTAATAAAAGGAAGAGAGATAGAAAGCACTGCCAGTATTAGAAACACCAGGGTAATAGGCCGCTGTACAAAAATAAGTGGGCTTCCATCCGACATAATCAACGACTGGCGAAGCGACATTTCCGTAAGCTGTCCCAGCACCATTGCGATAAGCAACGGCGCCATTGGAAATTTAAACTTACTCAGCACATATCCAAATAGACCGAAGAAAAGAGCAATTCCAACCGATGTGAACGAATTATTACTGGAATAGGCTCCTACCAGGCAAAGCAGCAAGATAATCGGCAGCAAAATGGAAGACGGTACCTGCGTAATCTTAGAAAACCATTTAATTGCAAATTTCCCCTCAATGAACATAATCAAATTAACCACGAAAAATCCCAGAATTACTGTATATACCAGTACGCCATGTTCTGTAAAAAGCTTGGGACCCGGACTTAAACCATGGATGGTCAACGCTCCCAACAGAATTGCCGTAACCGTGTCACCAGGAATGCCCAGTGTCAGCATCGGAATCAGCGTCGCTCCGGTAGTTGCATTGTTCGCCGTTTCCGCTGCCGCGATCCCTGCGAAGCTGCCTTTTCCAAATTCATCCGGATTCTTAGACAGGGTTTTTTCATTATTATAAGCAATGAAAGCGGCAATCGCACCACCCGTACCGGGAGTCGCACCAACGATGATTCCGGTCAGGCTGGAGCGGATCACATTCGGCATTAGTTTTTTCAAGCGGCGAAGTGGAAACTTCTTCTTAGTGTCCACCTGGATATCCCCGAATTCGTCGGCAACCGATTTTATCCGTACCTCAATCTGATTAAACACCTCTGCAATCGCAAAAACACCAATCATGGCCGGAATCATACCAATGCCCGAATACAAAAAGTTCATTCCAAAGATAAAACGTTGCTGCCCCTCATAGGGATCAATACCAATCGTGGTGAGCAGCAAGCCAATGCCGGCCATCATTAAGCCCTTAGCCAGAGATTCCCCGCTCACGGATGCGATGATCGTCAATCCAAATGCAGCCAGTGCAAAATACTCCGGCGGCCCGAAGCTTATCGCAACCTTTGCTATCACCGGTGCAATGAATAACAGCGCCAGACCACTTAACAATCCGCCTATTACGGAAGTAAGTAAGGCCACCGTCAAGGCTTCGTATGCCTTTCCCTGTTTTGTCAAGGCATACCCATCCGCCACGGTGGCAACCGATGCCGGCGTACCGGGCGTCCGTATCAGAATGGCTGTAATCGAACCGCCATACACACCTCCGCAATAAGCTCCTATCAGCAGCAGAATGCCGGCGCCTGCATCCATTCCAAATGTGAATGGCAGCATCAAGGCAACTGCAAGTGTCGCACTCAAGCCTGGTAATGCTCCGACAATGATTCCAACCGCCACTCCCAAAATCATACACAGGATCACGTCTACTGAAAGCATTCCACTCAATACCGAAATTATATTTTCTGTCATTCAGACCCTCCTAGAAAAAGAATAGTCCCTGAGGAAGTTTCAGGTTCAATGCCAGTTTAAAAACACAATACACGGCTATCGTTAAGATCAGCGAGACTAATACGATCTGAATCCAGCTTTTATTACCAGCCAGCAGCATAATACCGGCCGTCAGTAAGACACTTGCCAGCATGAAGCCCAGCTTCGGCAGCAGGATCAGCCATAGAGCAACGCCGGCCGCTGCCGCCGCTACACGGAGATAACCGGATTTTTTTATGCCCGCAGTTTCCTCTTTCGCCGCCTGCTCCGGCTCCCTTCGGATGAGGACCAGACCTTTAACGATATCAGTAAGTCCACAGACCAGAATCAGAATCGTAAGCAAATACGGCATAAAACGAGTATTGACAATTCCCTCCTGATAGATCTTTACCTGTGACGGAATAGAAAACATTAGAAACAAATCCAGACATACAATTATAAGGCTTGGGAATATTCTTATATATTTTTTGCTCATAGCGCTCTCCTTAGCTCCAAGTATCTTACTTTAAATTAGCACTCTGAATTACCTCAGCAAACATCTCCTGGTCCGCTTTTAATTTTTCCATTAATTCACTGCCGGTCATCTTTGACGCTGCAATACGTCCTGTATCCAGATACTGTTTAACCGCATCCGAATCCGCTGCTTTTAAGAATTTTTCTTCTAAGACTTTTACAACCTCATCCGGGGTGTCCTTCGGTGCCAGCAGAAAGAAATCAAGTGACATCGCAATATCGAAACCAGCTTCTTTTAAAGTGGAGATATCCGGATACAGGTCGGACCGCTCGGAAGTAGATACTGCTAAAATACGTATTTCTCCAGACTCAACGTACGATGACATTTCACTCACCACGGTAGAAATCACGTCCACATTTCCTCCCAGAAGGCCGGTAACCAGTTTTGCGCCGCCCTCGAAGCCGATCTGCTTATAATCAATCCCTGCCTCTTCAAAGAATTTCACCTGGAACAAATGGTGCAGCGTACCCACACCGGTGTGTCCGGCTGTAACGGTACCTGTTGCCGCGACCAGATCCTCAATTGTCTGATAAGGAGAATCCGCCCTTACTGCCAGACAGGTCGGTTCACTCGCTATATTGGCAATTGCTTTAAAGCTGTCCAGATTATAACGAATTCCGTCCATAATCTGTGTCTGTAAAATAATCGGCGCCGAAGTGCAAAAAAGCAAATGATAGCCATCGGCATCCTCTTCGGCTACCTGTGCTGCTCCTACGGTGCCGCTGGCTCCCGCCACATTGGTAACGATAACTGCCTGACCCAAATCATCCTTAGCCGCGTCCCCCAGTACTCTGGCTAAAAGATCGGTAGCGCCACCACTGCCGAAGGGCACTACGACATCCAGGTTTTTAGAGGGAAATTCATCTGTACCGGAAGAACATGCCGTCAATATAAATGCCAGCAAACCAGATAACAAAATCACTGCAGTCTTTTTAAGTTTTCTCATAAACACTCATCCTTTCCGGGATTAAATCCACGCAATACTATTTGGCAACATTACACGGTTTACATTCTAATATGCACAACTGATTCAAAGATACTCTTCCAGACCAAGGCGCTTATACTGCTCTGCCGGAGCTTCATTTTCCTGCATAAGCTCTACCATCTGTCGAATAAGCCGCATTTCTACCGCCTGGTTCTGAATGGGATGCAGCTGCTGAGGATCCTCTTCTAAATCAAACAATTCCGTTTTGTATCGCACCTGAGGCTTATCCCCTTCCGGTGTCCGTGACAGCACAATCTCACCAGAAATTTTCATAACGGGAGTTTCCTTGGTAAAGCAGAATGGCTTCTCCATAACTGCCGTTTTTAGTTCATTTAAGCTGAATGGCCCCCGGATATGTGCAGGCATCAACGTATAGTTAAACAGATTTTGGCCTACATATGGATCTCCGTCAAAATCACTGTTCGGAGCTCTCATATAGACATATCTTCCATCTGTTATGTTAACCTGGCCTCCAAAGATACCAAACAGGCCTGCTTCGCGTACCGGCTGATCCTGTGCAATCACCTCTTTCAATACTTTGCCCTGCATATGAACCGGAATGGAAAGATCAAAAAAGTCCAGCAAGGTCGGTGCCAGGTCAATTGTCTGCACCAGTGCATTTCGCTCCCCGCCTTTACAGCCACATCGCGGATCCCAGATAAACAGAGGTGTATGTGCCACTTCATCATAAAAGGGAGCGGTGCATTTTCCCCACCAGTCATGCTCCGCAAGCAAATAGCCATGATCCGTATTGACAATCAGCATGGTATCCTTCCACATATCAAATTCATCCATTAGATTTAAGATCTGTCCAAGATAATGGTCACACATCGTCATAAGTGCTGCGTACTCATAACGCACATGCTCGACCTCTTCCGGGGTCTGCTCAACCGGCATATAGGGCGGCCAGTCAAAATGCGCTCCCTGATAATCGTGAGGATACAGGCTTTTATAATGCTCAAGGCTGAAATACGGCTCATGAGGATCAAAGGTTTCCAATTGTAAAAACCAGTTATCCTCTGTAAGATTCCTGCGGATAAACTCCATGCCACTGGCAAAAGTCTTGTATTGGGGCATATCCACTTCGGATTTAAGATACTGACGGTTTGTCCAGTCATTTCTCCACAATTCCCCAGGTTTACGGCTTACACATTCTGGGATTTCCGGTTCCTTCACCTGTCCTTTCCATGCGTCTCCCTCTTGCCCACGAATGATTTCCCAGCTGTTATAGCGTGTATGATAATTTGCGCCGCCGTCTTCCCAATAGTGATAATGGTCACTCACCATATGAGTATATACCCCATTTTTCTTCAGGATTTCCGGCATCGAATCATCAAACGGTTCTAACGGCCCCCAGCTCCGGTGCAGAAAATTCAGCCTTCCTGTATGCAGTTCTCTGCGCGCCGGCATGCAGGGAAGACTCCCGGCGTAGGAGTTGTTAAATTTCACACTTTTCTCAGCCAGTCGTTCAAAATTTGGTGTTCGTACCCAATCACAGCCGTACGGGGAGAGCATACGGCGGTTTAAGGTATCGAACATTACCATAATTGCTTTCAAATCGCTTTTCCTTTCCTGGTTTATTAGTAAAATTATTTTACTTAGTAAGGAAAAATAAAATTTCTTGTTTGTAAAATAATTTTATTAAGTTGAGTTTATCACATTTTTAGACTTTGTCAAGTATTTTTAATTGCTTTTTTCGTGTTACATAAAGTTTAAAAAACTTCTGCTTCGATCTCCCTCCGGTCCCACTACTTTCATTTCTTTAACAAGTTCTTCAAATGATGACAACATTGCCGTTCTGCCGCTTATGGACAAAATGTCCACAAGCCGGTCAGACCGGCGGGGTTAAATACCCGCCCTCCCCACGTTATGCTTCTTGCCTGCTTCTTAATCTGCTATATATAAAAGAACCAGCAAATAAGACAAGTGCTATTATAAGCTGTAATACAATATAACCTAAAACCTCCGATATGTTCTGCCAGTTAAAATTAGACAGCTTTCCTATCGCATCATTCGTTAAAACATACCAGTAGCTTGGAACAAACTGTGCAATCTTTAGCGTACTGCTGTTAAGCATTTCAAGAGGTACAAAAACACCTCCCAGAAAAGCAAATCCCAAAGATACTATAGTGGAAACGAGTGTTAATATTTTTGTGTTATTTAGTACCATTCCAAATAAATAGCTCAAAGCTAATACGACGATACTATATGCAAAAGCATTAATTCCATAAAATATTAAATTTTGATTTATAACGTGATTTTTACTGGTTATAACTCCCAATATAACAAAAACAATTAAAAATATGGTTGTAAATAAACCATTACAGAATAATATCTTTAGATATAAGCTTTTTATTGATATTGGCGCAACAAGATTTCTTCTTTTAATCGATAGCTTTTGAAAGCTAGCCATAATCGTTCCAATAATTAAAATAAAGCTGGCAACCATTACATAAGACAAATAATTAAAATAGAATTCATAGTATTCATTATCATTTTCACTATGCATAGAATTAAACAAGGATGCGCTTGATTCCAAGGCCATATTAGTATTTAACACATCTACCAATTCCATTGTATTGTCGAAAGTAATATAAGTTTTTAAAACGGCAGCGGTATTCAAATAATTATTTATGGCTCCGTTGATTGCCATAGATGTAAAGGAATCCGGAATGCTTTGTCTCTTAACGAGCGCTTCACCACCGCCAAGAAAATTTTCTTCAAATCCCTCATCTATTTCAATTGCATATTCAACTTCCCGTATGAAAAGCGCATCTTCTATTCTTTCTTCCGAAACTTCAACAAACTCGCAATATTTATCTAGATATTCATATAATCCCTGTGACAGCAAACTCCCATTATCCTTATTGATAAAAGCAGTTCTGATTTTGGTATCGGTAAACGTTTTTGATTCATTGGCCGATTCTTGTGAAAGCATAAATAAAACACCTGCAAAAATAAGCATATATATTAATATCACAGATGATTTATTCTTGCATATTTTGATATAAGTCTTAAAAACTTCCATGTTTTCCCCTCCTCATATACATAACAATCATACAGCTTAAAAGAACGGCTATCATTGACAATACAATTATGTTGTATGTGTATTTGCTTAAACCGCTATAGTAGTACAGACTATATAAACAATCTGTAATAAGATGTACCGGATTAACAAATGTAAGTGCTGGGAATTTGCTTGCCACGATATATTTAACGGAAGGAATCATTAATCCTGCTAAAAAGCCCCATATTAATGTTATGCATGTTAAAAAAGCATCTTTTTTCTTCTCCGTTCCTTTCATCAGCAATGCCGTTAAACAACCAAATAAAATACCAACGATTGAGCCAACAAAGCACACAAATATCACATACAGTAATTGCGTTCCAAAATCAATTTTTAGAATGTTACTCATAAAAGCAATCACAAGTAATACACCTGTAAAATGTAAGGCAAGACTTGCCGATAAGTTGCAGAATAGTAGTTTTGCCATGCTATAGGGCGCTATGTTTACCCTTGCCCCTCTTGCGGATAATGCCGCGCTAATATCAGCACCCTCCCGAAGTCCCCAATTCCCGCCATAAATGCATACCATAGCTAACAGCGCATAAAAGTAAATAACTGTATAGTCCATGTTAGTGCCGGAGGCCTCTTTACGGTTCTTTAAGTAATATTCCCGGTCAATCATGTCTTTCATAACAGCGTCGTAATTGACGGATTCTCCTTGCGCCTCTTTTGTTATGATATCTGCGACGCCATACATTTGCCTGTAACTGTTTAGTACATTTTTGGCGATAGTCGCTTTTATATCCGAGCCCTTTACAACCAGCTCCGGCACTTCTCCCATAACGATATAGCCGGTCACTTTATTGTTATCTAGTAACTGCTCCGCCTCTGCCTTTTCCACAAACGCAACATTAAAAATAGGGAGCCCATTTTCAAATGTTGCATCCTGCAATGTCTGTTTTAGTGTTGCCTCATTGCCGCTCCCTGTACTGATTGCGGCAATATCTATTGTTTTAAGCACATCAGTCTTCCCAAGGTCAGCAAATGCATAATGGTAAATGATTGCTAGAAATATTGGAAATAGCAATGCCCAAAATAAGCCTTGCCTGTCTCTATATAAACACTTTATTTTTGTGCTGAATAGTGTAAACATCGTTAATATCCTCCTATAGCAACGATTCTGAATTAGTCTCTTAGTTCTTTGCCGGTAATCGCCAGGAATACATCATTTAGCGTTGGCATATCAAAATATATTTTATTAAGCGCTACATTTTTTTGCTGTAAAAAATTGATGATTCCGATTAAACTGTTACTTTCCTTTTTAGCCTTAACTTTCAGAACATTATCCAAATATTCTGTGAAAAGATATTTACCTGACGATTTTAATTCATTAATAATAGCGTCGCTTATTTGAGCTTCAACAACGATGGTTTCCCCTATATTCACACTATCCTTTAAAGTTTCCTTAGTACCCAGGGCTACAACGTTTCCCTTATCAATAATCGCTATATTATCACAAATTTGCTCTACTTCCTCCATATAGTGGGTTGTATAGATAACGGTAGCGCCTTGTTCCTTCAGTTTTTGAATGCCTTCCAGTATTTTATTACGGCTCTGAGGGTCAACCGCAACAGTGGGTTCATCCAGGATAATGAGTTTTGGTTTATGGGCAATGCCGCAAGCAATATTCAATCTTCTTAAAAGGCCGCCGCTTAGCTTTTTGGGATAAAAATTTTTAAAATCTTCAAGCGATACAAAAGCAATGGCATCCCCAGTCAAATCCTTTACTTTTTTTCTATTTTTAATATACAGGCTGCAAAAATACTCAATGTTCTCATATACCGTTAATTCTTCAAATACAGCTACGTCCTGCATAATTACGCCAATATCTTTTTTAATGGCCATTTCCGCCTCTTTCATTGTGCTGCCAAAAATTCTGATTGAACCCCTGTCATATTTTACCAGCGATAAAATGCAATTAATAATCGTTGATTTCCCTGAACCGTTTGGCCCTAATAATCCAAAGATTTCCCCCTTTCTTATTTTTAAATTTATACCATTTACAGCGACCAGCTTATCGTATTGTTTGTATAATCCATGAATATCTACTATCGTTTTTTGTTCCATGCTGCCAGCTCCTTTTCCTTACATTTGTGCAAATTATCGGTTGCAATTCCCATTTTACTGATGATTCATCAGCCGTTCAATAGCAAAACGTTGACGTGCATAATTTTAAGGTTAAAGTGCATAAAAGTATTATCTGTCTGAATTATTCTTTAAAATAAATAAAAAATAACCTGAATACGGCACTTATAGCTATGTTCAGGTTATTTTAGCAAGTTCAACTTTTTATGATTTATTTTTTAGCCGCATTCTTTTAATACTATTATTAATATCGTCCGCATCTTTTTTATTCTCTAACGCCATAACGCCAGACACGCATAAGTAGGTGCAAAGACATATTATAACAGTAATAATCGAATTCTTATATGAAAAGGATATATTATTAAATACAGCCCCCCATAACAATACGCTAATTAAAATATCAATAATGTGAAATATTTTTTTTATTCTTTCACCTTTACGACTCCATAACCAATCTGTTGAAAACATGAGAAAGGCAATTGTCGATGTAATAATAAAAAGCTGAATGCTTACGGAAATATTCATATCTTTTATGATGCCTGTCCATGCCAATACAGCGTTTATAAGAATCAACATGGTGAAAGAATAGCAATCTATCTTTAAATAGTTTTTAATTGTTTCCATCTTTATCTACTCCTGCTCATTTATTTTTTGCTTTAACAGCATAACATAATTACGATTTACAATTAGTTTCTCACCGTTTTCTAACGTTGCCTCGAGCTTGTAGTTTCTAACCGGCCGGACACTAACCAGCTTGTAGATATTGATAATACAATTTTTGCTAATCCGCTGAAAATTAATGTATTTTAACTGTTCTTCGACTTCCCATAGCCTTTGTACGCATTCATATACATCTTTCTCGCAGTATATATAAGTTTTTTCATCTACACTTTCAAAGTAGAAAATATTCTCTATCTTAATTGAATAGGTTTCCCCATCTTTTTTACCCATTATAGAAAAACCATACAAACGAATCTCCTTAATAAGTTTTTCTAAAGCCAGGTCTATCTGGCCGCATTTAATAAAAATCTCTGTCGTTGCATATTGGTCAGATTGTTCTATGGTTAATTTCACTTATTCACCCCTTAAAATCAGCTATTCATTTTTTGAAAAACTTGTATAACATGATTGCTATATTATTTATGTTTTGCGACTTTCCACGTTCCCGCAAGCAAGAGGTGGCCGGTTAAAGCCAAATTTGACCCTTTCAACAAGAAATACACCCCCGTAGGAGTCGGCGTTTTATAAACGCAGGATGTTCCAACGGGGATGTTCTTTGCTGTTTTCTTTCTAATATGATAATCTTTATTCCGCATTCTTCGCCGCAATCATCAGCAAATCTACCTTATAATATCGCCAGCACATAGCATGGTTTCCAAGTAAACACTTCTTATTGGAATTTTGTTTAAAATACTCATCAGTTAAATGCCTTACAACATCAACGTTAATCGGATATGTGATTTGACTAACACTATTCCCGTTATTATTGACATCATACGAGTCATTTTACTAATTTATATCTGGATCAATCTTTTCTCGCAAACCCGTATTGTCAACGATTTGAGACGTTATTGTTATTGGATTCATTTTAAAAGACGAATTTAAGCTACATATTAAATCACTGTATTGGTCAGGATTCATAAGCCAATATTCTTCTCTTGAAAAATCGGCAGATAAACCAAACGCATTCAACTCTGCATTAATGGCCTCATCATACTCTCTGTACTTGCCTTTTGGTGGTTCATCACTATCTTCCTTTTCAAAGAGTAATTCGCCATCATTATAAAGGTTATAGTCTGCATTTATATTGTTAGGGTTTTTATAAATAGCCATGCCACTTGTATAACCGGGATCGGTCAATGACAATACAGTATTAAGATTTTTGCCATCGAAACTAAATACTCGGTACTCTTTACCGCATCCTTCAACTGGTTGATTGATATCTTCATAATAAATATATTTATCTTCCTTATAAGTTTTAACATAAATATTTAAGATCAAAAATCTTGCATCAAAACCACCTTCCGACGAGAGCACTTCTTCGCATATTTCTGTTGGTCTGCCATTATTTAATGAATATATTGACATTTTCAATGTACTTATCAGCCCGTTATCGTTAAAAGTGCTATCGGTCTGTGATTGGTCAATATAAATCACTAACATATCTTCAACGTTGTCAGAATTAAAGTCAGCGATGTATGCACTTACTATTCCCTTTGTATTACACCAACCCATAAAATACTCGCCTTGGTCTTTAATAATAGTTTCAGAGGTATTTGCCAAACCTTTTTCGGGGATCAATGTTTCACTTAAATATTTGTAATAAATTCCAAGATCATTTTCTTTAACTTCAGGAGTAGTTTTTATTATATTTGTCCCACTGTTGTTTTCACCAGTAAATGTTTCCACGTCTCCTTGCTCATTATTGTTGTCATCGACTTCAGAAGTAGCTTTTATTGTACTTGTTTCTCTGTTGTTTTCACCAATAAATGTTTCCACGTCCCCTTGCTCATTGTTGTTGTTTTCATCTTTCTTGCAACTTGAAAATGATGCGATCAAAATGATACAGACAAATAAGAACACAATTTTTTTCAAACTTAATCCTCCCTAATTCTTAACTGTTTTGAAAAGGCGACAACTTTGGCTCTTGCCGCATGTTTCGTTTTGGCTTCCGACAAATACATTACATTATTTCTCTCATGTCGTGTATGCCCTCGGCTTGCTGGTGGCAGACTGTCCTCCTTCCTGTGCGCGTCAAACAGACTTTTCATTAATGTAATTTACAAAGTGTTTCCTCGTCAATGCGAATGCTGATATGCTTTTTCTCATTAATTATATACCATCTTTACCAAAAATGCACTAAAAAAATATTTGTTTTAAGTGATCAAAACTTTGATATAATTCTTAAAACGCACTAAAGTTTAATGCAGTATAATTTAGTGATGAAGTGAACTGTGAGCTTGACTACTGTAGATAAGAGATTCTCTGAAAAATCTGAACGGACTAAATGGAACTCAAGTTTCCTGAAATAAAAAACCCCGCAAACCCTGATCAAAATACAGGGAAAACAGGATAATTGGGAAAGCGCGAGACGGGATTCGAACCCGCGACCCTCGCCTTGGCAAGGCGATACTCCACCACTGAGCCACTCGCGCATCTTTCTGCTTTTATGTACCTGTCCGACAGGCACATCATATATGATACCCTATCTTATTCTTCTTGTCAATCATTTTTCAGGCTTTTTGCAGAAATATTTGCTTAAATTTTGCTCCGTCTTACATTCCGCATACACTCTGTAGAAGAAGCGGAGCGGGACAGTCTTTTCGACTATTCCGCCCGCTTTTCTGCATTCATGGCACGTTTCCTCTTGCTAAGAATCCCGCCGATTCTGCCGGATTCTTTTGCGGATAATACGCGCCAGCCGCCTTCCAGAACCTTGTCGTAAACGCCGATCTCTGCGGCAATTTCCAGCTTCAGCTCTTCTTCGGGCGTCAGGTTATCTAAATCAATCGTCTTATCTTTTTTCTTCGTCATAAAACAGGCCCCCTTACATCATTATCATGGAAAGTATTACCTGTTTTAAGACCGCTTATACAGCACACTTACTTTAAAATTATTTCCCGTAAGGATCTGTCGGGATAATGATGGCGGCAATGATATAGGCAAATATTCCTGTTCCTGTACATCCTAACAGCCCCCATACCAAGCGTATAATCGTAGCGTCAATATTAAAGTATTCACCGATCCCACCACAGACTCCAGCCAGCATGACATTTGTTCTGGAGCGATAAAGCTTCTTCGAATCCATTTTGTCTCCTCCTTATTATTGGCCGAATGGCCATTGGTTATACCCGCAGGGTGCTCCTTATTTTTGGCCGAATGGCCATTAGTTATACCCGCAGGGTACTCCTTATTATTGGCCGAATGGCCATTAGTCACCTTTATTTTTGGGTGAATTGAATGGTTACTTCTCCTGCACCGCAGTCGATATCCATGTTATAGTCTGCCTCATTTTCAATCTTTTTATGGTTACCCAGGCCGGAATAATTCGCATTGCCGATCGTAATCTCACCCACAGCGCAATCAATATTATAATTAAATTCCTTTTCTGCCTGGTTCAGGGTCAGGGTAATATCTCCGGCAGCACAGTCCAGCTTGGCCGTTCCATGGATTTCACCATTATAGACAAGGCTACCTGCCCCTGCATTGCAATCCAGGGATCCGGTTATCATATTCGTTCCGGTGAATTTACCGGCTCCTACGTCTATTTTTGCCTCTTCAAAATCTCCATTTATAATATATAGATTTCCAGCACCCAAGTCAAGCTTTAGCTTTGACAATGTGTATCCCTTCGGAATCACAATCTCAACCGTCGGCTCATAGTTCCAGCCTAAAAAACTGGCGTTTCTAAGGAATCCCCAAAAACCGGAGCCGGACTTATGGGACTGAATCGTCCATTCGTCGCCGGAGACCTTCGTCTCGAAATCTTCGTAGACATTTGTGGCATGGATTTCAAACTGGTCACCCTCCCGGATGGTCACATCACCTGTACCTATGTCTACCTTGATTTCCTGAATATTCACAAGTCCATAAGTCTCATCCACAGTAATCCGGGACCGGCTCAAACCTCCGTTTGTGATGCCAATGCCGTAGGAGACGGCTGTGGCAATGATGCCGAGCAGCAGCAGAATCAGCCCTATAATTACACAATTTCGTACCCATTTACTCATGCTGCTTTACCTCCTCTGCGAGATCCCCGAAAGACAGACCGTACTGCATCTAATATACCGCGAATGATCCAGGGGAGGAATCTTCCATAGAATACTGCGGCCAGTGCGAAGAGCAGCAAGCCGGCTCCAATCAGTCCAACTCCGGCTCCACAAGCCAGAATACCATCCAGTGGAGACAGGAACAGCCGGACAATTCCTACTACAAAAGCTACAATACCTCCTACTAAAAATCCAACCGCTGTTATGCCAACCGTAAGGAACAGCGCAAATATTACAGCAACCACTCCCACAAGAATCCCAAAGGCTCCTCCTCCCAGGCCGATCACCACCGGCGAACAGATAATCGCCCCCAGGATA
>Ga0154000_1000244_pt1 | contig 15305 bp, 15 predicted proteins | sample TSNC084MetaG_FD_104674 | JGI IMG/M metagenome (GOLD analysis project Ga0154000, IMG submission 104674) | Attine ant fungus gardens microbial communities from North Carolina, USA - TSNC084 MetaG | ecosystem: Host-associated > Fungi > Mycelium > Unclassified | place: USA: North Carolina, Lumber... | reverse complement strand
CAAATAAAACAGAGCCGCCAATTACCTTACCGGGACTTTGCAATAAACCCATAATGGAGTATGCTTCCACACTTTTGCCGGAGCCAGATTCGCCCACAATTCCCATCACTTCTCCGTAGCCTAACTCATAGGAAATTCCGCCAACCGCTTTTACCTCACCGCTGGGAGTGAAGAAGGAAACTTTCAAGTCTTTTACTTCTAACAGATTCTTTTTTTCCATGTCGCCCTCCTTCTTATTTCTTTAATCGCGGATCTAATGCATCCCTTAATCCATCACCGAACAGATTAAAGGAAAGGATCATAACGCTTAAAATAACAGCCGGTATAATTAACCGATACGTATAAGTATACATTCCTCCCAAAGCATCCGATGCCATAGATCCCAAGCTGGTCATGGGAGCTTGCACACCATTTCCTAAAAAGGATAAGAAAGATTCCAGGAAAATAGCAGAGGGAATTTGAAGACAAGTAGTAGCTACAATCTGCCCGATACAATTTGGCAGTAAATGCCTTTTAATAATATGGCCTCCGGAAGCTCCAAGAGCCTTTGCGGCGGTAACATATTCCTGCTGCTTTAGCTGAAGAATTTGGCCACGGATAATGCGGGCCATTCCGACCCAATAAAGCAGGGCAAAAGCGATAAAGATCGCTATCAAACTGGCTCCCAGGGTGCTCAACAGCTTTGCTAAAGGGTTCGATTGATTATTATTAACAAAGGAATTAATTGCCGGAGTCATAGTAGTAGCCAGCAATAAAACAATCAGTATATCCGGAACGGAGTAAATTAATTCGACAATCCGCATCATAATGGCATCCACCATGCCGCCGGCATATCCTGATATAGCGCCATAAATAGAACCAATTATTAATACAAGTAAAGAAGCTACTACACCAATCACCATCGAAATACGAGTGCCGTACATAATGCGTACCAAGGTATCACGTCCAAGTCCATCCGTTCCAAATACATGGGGAAATACCTTTTCTCCCGCTGCTTTTAGTTCTATTTCCTTTGCTGAATAGGCAAATGGCGCCAAGTTCTCAGAACCCCTGATTTGTTGGGCATATCCATAATCTACAAACACCGGTCCCACAAAAGCGAAGAGAATCAGTAATATAATGATACCGAGAGCAACCATCGCGATTTTATTCTTTTTCAGCCGGCGCATCGCATCCTGCCAGTAAGACATACTTGGTCTCACCTGGATAAAATTTTCTTTTTCTTCGTTAGATGCCAGCACAAAATCATCCGGACTTAACGGTCTGTTCTGTTCCAGTATCGGGTTTACATCCACCTGCATACTTCCTATAGGCGCTTTATTCATTTTCCCCATAGTTAGTTCCCTCCCTTAGCAATATCAATTCTGGGGTCCACAAATTTATATAGAATATCTACTACTAAATTCATGATAATTACAAAGCTTGCGAGGAAGATCGTAGTTCCCATAATCAATGGATAGTCCCGGTTATTAATGCTTTGAATGAAATAACGGCCAAGTCCGGGAATATTAAACACGCTTTCTACCACAAAACCACCGGTAAGGATCGAAGCCGTCAAAGGACCCAGATATGTAATAACCGGAATTAAAGCATTACGCAGACAATGTTTAAAGATAATTTTAAACGTACCTAAGCCTTTCGCTCTGGCCGTCTTTACATACTCCTGATTAATCACATCCAGCATACTGGATCTGGTCAGGCGGGCAATATAACACATCGGATAAAAACCCAGGGAAAAACAAGGCAGCACATAAGATTTCGCGCCTCCCGACAAACCGGACGTGGGGAAGATTTTCCATACACCTCCGGCAAAGGTGACTAATAAAACGGTAGCCAAAACAAAACCAGGTATGGCAATGCCCAAGGTCATAAAAACTCGTAAAATACTATCTATGGGTTTTCCTCTGTAATAAGCAGCTATACAGCCTAAAGGAATCCCCAATAATATAGCTCCAATTAAGGCTACGACACCAATTTTTGCTGAAACAGGAAACATTTCTTTTATAATGGTAAGTACCGGACGATTTTTCTGCATTTTAAAAGAGACCCCAAAATCCCCCTTAGCTACATTAAGCAAATAATTCTTTAGCTGTACAATCACGGGCTTGTCTAATCCATATTTTTCATTTAACTTATCTAAGACTGTCTGCGAAGGTGCTTTTTCACTAAGGAAAGGACCCCCCGGAACCAGATTCATAAGTCCAAACGTAATACATGCAATTAGCAGTACTGTAACAATAGCCATGATTAGCCTTTTCGCTATATAATTTATCATTTTTTCACATCCTATTTTTATTTATAAATATCTGCCTATTTTACTTTAATAGTGTGATTTAGTCAAGTATATTAACCGAATTACCAAAAATATTGAAAAGATCATCAAAGTCATTTTACACCATAAAAACAGAGCTATAGCATAACAACACCTCCCTGTTATGCTATGGCTCTAAGTTTCACTTGATCTGGTTAATTCCCAACAACATTTACAATCTTAACCGGTGTTCTGTAATTATATGCAGAAATTTTGATTCCGGATCTCTTATTGGCTGCATGAATAACCTGTCCGTTACCAATATACATTGCAACATGGTTAATCGCCCCGCCACTGGAGTAAAATACCAAATCTCCGGCTCGCATCTGAGATGCATTGATTTCATTCCCGTTTTTTGCCTGTTCTCTGGCGGTTCTGGAAACTGACACGCCTGCCGCATTGCGAAGAATATATTGCACAAAACCGGAACAATCTGCACCTTTGTTCGGGTTTGTCCCCCCCCACACATAAGGATTTCCTAAAAACTGCATTGCATACTGTACAATAGACTGTCTGAAAGCTGATACATCAGTAGCAATGGAATATTTGGTTGCTTCCGGTAATGCATATAAAACATCTACATATTCCAAAGAAATATAGCCTTCCGAAGTATCCATCTCAATCTTCGCCCAGCCATCTAATCGTTCCAATACTTCATATCGTTCCGTATTATATACTAATGTCCAAATCCTGGCATCGGTATTTGGCTCTGTTCTTACCCTTAATGCATCGGTATTAATTTTAGCTACTAACGAAGCATTGGCTACTGCCGCCTTTTTCGCTGTTTCTCCGGTCATAATAAATTCTGCGGATACATATCCTGTCACCGGGCCGGATTGCACTCGATACCAATCACCCAGGCTTTCCAAAATCTCACATCCGCCGTTCTTTGTCAATTTACCTACGATTTCGCTGTCAGTTCCCGGCTCTTTTCTGATATTCAAATAATTATCCACATTAGCTACACCGATATTCGTATATTGCTCCAATACAGAAGAAGGAGTAAGCAACCCTCCTGGTGTAACAACAATTTCTAAGCTTGAAGTAGAAATCTTGCCACATTCTACTGCTTCATAATAACTGGCAAGTACAGTAGATGCGCCGGCAATCGCTGAGTCGGTCATTTGAGGACCATCTTTGATCACATTAACAGAGTTCGCTGCCAGTACCCCGGTAGAATTACCTGCCACTAAAAAGCTGCTTAATAAGATAAAGCTTGCCTTTCTTCCGATTTTTCCGATCATAATGAGTATTTCTCCTGTAATTTTCTTAATATTTATCAATATGTTACGCAAATGTTAAATATGTTACAGGTTTATTATAGCAATGATATTCTCGACTGTCAACCACCCTGATGCAGTTTATTTACTTTTACATTCGGCTGCCTGCAAACACCATTGTTCAAAATATTTTTTTCCATACTCTACGTCTTTATCAATTTGATTTTTTAATTCACGTAAAGAATCAAATTTCTTTTCTGCCCGCTTATAATACAATAGCATTACTTCCACATATTCATCATACAAGTCTCCCTCCCAATCAAAGAGGTAAGTTTCCACTCCTTTAGGCTCGCAGCGGTCTATTGTGGGCTTATTTCCGATATTGGTAATACCTTGATATAGTTCCCCTCTTATTCTGGTATTTGAGATATATACCCCGTTAGGCGGCAATAATTTTTCTTTTGCCGGAAGTAAATTAATCGTCGGTAATCCAATCGTCCTCCCAATCTGGTGTCCTTTTTGAGTTTTTCCATAAATTGTAAAAGGATAACCTAAAAGCTCATTGGCTTTTTCTAAATCTCCCTTAGCCAGTTCTTCTTTTATGAAACTGCTGCTAATGCTTCTATTTCCATATTTCTCTTTTTCCAGAACAACCAACCGAAATCCATATTGATCGGACAATTTTTGAAGTAATTTGCAATCGCCGGCTCTTTGATAGCCAAAATGAAAATCTTCCCCTACAACAATACAAGCCGCATGCAAACGCTTTATTAAAACCTCCTTGATAAATTCCTCCGGAAGCATATGACTCACCTCGCTGGTGAACGGGTACTCTATTAAATAGTCGATGCCTGCTCTTTCTAAGAACATTTTTCTTTCATCATTTGTATGAATAGAGCTTTGCTGCCTGCCGGTAAATAGTAACATCGGAGGAGTAGAAAAAGTAAACACGATAGTTTGGTATCCATTTGCTTTTTCTTCTAATACCTTATGGAATAATTTTTGGTGTCCTCTGTGAAGACCCTCAAATTTTCCTAATGTAATTGCTGTTTTATTTTGCATCTGAAGGTTCGTTTCACCTGTAATATACTTCATAAGTCATTTAATCTCCATAAAATATCTTTAAAGGTTGATATTTTAGCTTATTTTTGTCATATTGATAAATTCCTATGAATCGCCGGTCCTCATCATAAACCCGAACCGGACGATCTTTTGTTAATTCCTCTTTTTGGATAAAGTGGGCCGCTTCTAAGGGATTTCCGTTATGTACTAATATATGAAATTGGCTTGACACAACGGCTTTCGGATAGCCAGAAAACATTTTGTCAATCGGAATCACTGCTTTGAAAATTTCATTTTCTTTTTGAAGCTTTTCTATTTCTGCTAATTTCAGGCTGTCCTCTATACGAAAACCACCCGTCTGAATACGTGTGAGCGCTTCCATACATCCGCCACATCCTAATTTCCTGCCAATGTCATAACATAAAGTTCGGATATAAGTACCTTTTGAACATTTCACTGTTATGTATACTCTTGGCAATTCTATAGAACAAATAGCTATTTCATGGATCGTAACATACCTTGCCGGACGTTCTATCTCCTGCCCGGCCCGTGCTAACTCATATAGTTTTTTACCGTTATGCTTTAAGGCGGAATACATCGGTGGGATTTGCGCATACGCTCCCATAAACCCCATTACTGCTGCTGTAATTTCCTCTTCCTTAACAGTTACTTCTGCCTGGCGCAGTTTACTGCCGGTAGTATCCTGTGTGTCCGTTTCTATGCCAAGTAAAAGGACTGCTTCGTACGTCTTATCTTGATTGACTAAAACATCGCACAGCTTGGTCCCTTTTCCCAGACAAACCGGCAAAACTCCCTCCGCCTCCGGGTCCAGGGTGCCGGTATGCCCAATTTTTTTCTGCTTAAGAATACCTCTCATTTTTGCCACAACATCATGAGAGGTATATCCTTTTTCCTTATATACATTGATAATTCCATGAATCATTTTGAATCCCTCAAGACTATCTGTCTTTCGATTTGTAAAGATAAATTATTGATAACATCATGGAAACTGCCATTCATGGTACATCCCGCCGCTCTTATATGACCGCCGCCGCCAAAGTAGGCTGCTATCTGACTTACATCGACATAAGAATTAGAACGCATACTCACTTTATATTCATGAATTCCTATTTCATAACAGAATATTGCGCACTCAACACCTTCTGTAACGCGAAGCTGTTCTATAATTCCATCCAAATCTTTATTGGTCACCTGATAGAATTCCATATCTTTAGCACGGATACCGCTGACGATACATTTTCCATGCAAAAAAGTCATACTTTCTAATAAAGCTCTTCCTAGAATCTGATTTTGAATATAAGTTTTTCTGTAAAAACTGTCATCTATAATCTTATTAAAATCTATTCCTTTGGAGATCAGCTTTCCGGCAGCATACATAGTATTTTCCGTAGTATTGGCATATTTGAATATTCCCGTATCATGAATAATTCCCGTATATAAACACTCTGCCGTGCTCTTTGAAATCCTGGCTTCTTCCATTAAGTAGAACAATACCTCGCAGGTAGAACTCACGTCCGGACGAATATAGTTTGTTTGTGCAAATCCATGATTTGTAACATGATGATCGATACATACTGTTTTTTTTGCTAAATCAAAATACTTTCCAAATTCGCCAAGACGTTTTAGGTCGCTGGTATCCAGCATGATAAATAAGTCATATTGGATGTTCTTCTCAATACTACTGGAGACATCTTCCACATGATTTAGATAATAAAACTTAGAAATAATTGGCTTTAAATAGACACTTACCTCCAATTCAGGATAATACTCAATCATATAGTTATAAAGTCCTAAACAAGCCCCAATACAATCTCCGTCCGGATGTATATGTCCGCTAATAGCAACCGTTTTTACCCCTCGTAAAATCTGATCTATTATATCCATTGCCATCCTCCCCTAAATAAACTATGATTCCTTTTCTTTTTTGTTTACTTCATCAATTAATTTTGATATATTCACTCCATATTCAATGGACTGGTCCAAAATAAATTTGATTTCAGGAGTATTTCTAAGATTTATATTTTTCGCAAGCTGGCTTCTGATAAAACTGGAAGCGTTCTTAAGTCCCAAAATTGTATCTTTTCCCGCTTCCTCACTTCCTAAAACACTGATATAAGCCTTACAATACTTTAAATCCGGAGTTACATCCACCGCTATGACACTTGTCATAGGATGGATTCTCGGATCTTTTAATTCCCCACTGATGAGCTTACTCAATTCTTTTTGAACTTCCCCGTTAATACGTGTATTTTTAATGCTATTTTTTCTCATATTTTCCCTTATCTAGGAACCTCTACCATGGCATAGGCTTCTACCGTGTCTTCCTCCTGCAGATCGTTAAATTTCTCAAATACCAATCCACATTCATAACCGGCAGCAACCTCCTTAACGTCATCTTTAAATCTCTTTAATGATGCCAACGGTCCCTCATAAATTTGCTTTCCTTCTCTTGATATTCTCGTCTGGCATCCTCTCTGGAACTTTCCGTCCAGAACGTAAGCACCTGCGATTGTACCAACACCGGATGCCTTAAATGTTTGGCGGACGGTTGCGTGACCCAACACTTTTTCTTCAAAGACCGGATCAAGCATACCCTTCATAGCAGCCTCCACATCTTCGATCGCCTGATAAATCACCTTATATAGTCTAAGATCTACCTTTTCTCTTTCCGCAATTGATTTGGCAGAAACATCAGGGCGAACATTAAAACCAATAATAATCGCATTGGAAGCAGAGGCCAAAATAACATCAGATTCATTAATAGCTCCTACACCTCCGTGGATTATTTTTACAACTACTTCTTCATTTGACAGCTTAAGCAAGCTTTGCTTCACCGCTTCTACCGATCCTTGTACATCAGCTTTTACAATAATATTCAGCTCTTTAATTGTACCTGCCTTTATTTGTGTAAATAAATCATCTAACGACAATTTTGCTTTTGTTTCTTCCAGTAATTTTACTCTTCCTTCTTTGATAAAGGTTTCCGCAAAATTTCTGGCTTCTTTATCATTCTCTGTTCCAACAAAGATTTCTCCTGCGTCAGGCACATCATTTAGCCCCAATATCTCTACCGGTGTGGAAGGAGCAGCTTCTGTCACCCTGCTTCCCTGATCATTCATCATAGCTCTTACCTTACCATAACAAGAACCTGCTGCAATAGAATCACCAATTCTTAAAGTTCCTTTTTGTACCAAAACAGTGGCGACGGGACCTTTCCCCTTATCCAGCTCGGCTTCAATAACAAGACCTCTTGCGGTTCTATTTGGATTCGCTTTTAATTCTTTTACTTCCGCCACTAAAAGAATCATTTCTAATAATGTGTCTATCCCTTCTCTAGTATGCGCAGATACGGGAACAAATATTGTACTTCCGCCCCAATCTTCTGGAACTAACTCATATTCCGACATTTCTTGCTTCACACGGTCAATATTCGCACTTGGCTTATCAATTTTATTAATAGCAACAATAATTTCAACACCTGCTGCTTTCGCATGATTAATCGCCTCTATGGTCTGCGGCATCACTCCGTCGTCAGCCGCTACTACTAGTATCGCGATATCAGTAGACTGAGCACCACGCATTCTCATGGAAGTAAATGCTTCATGACCGGGAGTATCTAAAAAGGTTATTTTCTGCTCATTAATCTCAACGATATAGGCACCAATATGCTGCGTTATTCCACCGGCCTCTTTTGCTGTTACATGAGTTTCCCTAATTGCGTCCAAAAGCGACGTTTTCCCGTGATCGACATGCCCCATCACACATACTACAGGCGGTCTTGTTACTAACGTTTCTTTCGCATCTTCTTCCTCTTTCAACAATTCTTCCAGAACATCGACCTTTACTTCCTGCTCGCAGATAAAATTATTTTCCATGGCAATTTCTTCTGCGGTTGTAAAATCTATTTCTTGATTTAAAGTTACTACTTTTCCTTCTAAGAATAATTTTTTCACTATTGCCGATGGTTGTATTTTCATTTTTTCAGCAAGCTCTTTTATCGTTAAAACATCCGGAAGGATAAGAGTTTTAATTTCATCCACTTTTATTTCTTGCACTTGAGCAACAGTTTTCGTTGGTTTTTGCAGCTTACCTTTTTCTAATACGGTCTGCTCTTCATGATTCTTCTTTTTATCATATTTTGAGGTAGGTTTCGCCTTGTTCTGTCTTGCAATCTGAGGTTTTTGCTGTACGGGAATATCAATCGATGATTTTGAGCCGCCTGCTCTTCCGCCTCTATTAGAATTAGTATTTCCCCTATTATTATATCCGCCGCCCTCTGGTCTTTGGTTATCTTTATTATACCCGCCGCCCTGCGGCCTCTGGCCCTGGTATCCGCCGCCCTGCGGCCTTTGCCCCTGATAGCCGCCGCCTTGTGGCCTCTGACCCTGGTAGCCGCTGCCTTGCGGTCTCTGGCCCTGGTATCCACTATCCTGCGATCTTTGGCCCTGGTAGCCGCTGCCTTGTGGTCTCTGTCCCTGATATCCGCTGCCTTGCGGTCTCTGGCCCTGGTATCCGCCATCCTGCGATCTTTGGCCCTGGTAGCCGCTGCCTTGTGGTCTCTGACCCTGATATCCGCTGCCTTGCGGTCTCTGACCCTGATATCCGCTGCCTTGCGGTCTCTGACCCTGATAGCCGCTGCCTTGCGGTCTCTGACCTTGATATCCGCTGCCTTGCGGTCTCTGACCTTGATATCCGCTGCCTTGCGGTCTCTGACCCTGGTAGCCGCTGCCTTGCGGTCTCTGACCCTGATAGCCGCTGCCTTGCGGTCTCTGACCCTGGTAGCCGCTGCCTTGCGGCTTTTGGCCCTGATAACCTGTTCCTTCTGGCTTCCGGCTATCTTTATGATCGCCCGTAGCCTGAGGATTTTGGCCTTGTTTATTATAGCTGGCAGGCCTTGGTCTCTGGCCTTGATTCGGATAATCGTTTCCTCCCTGCCGTTGATTCTGATTGTTATAACCGCCCCGTTCTGCTCTCTGTTCCTGATTACGATAGCCTGTTCCTTGAGGCAATTGTTCCTGACTATTAACTTCTGTTGCCTGTATTTTGTTAGGTCCCCCTGTAACAGGAGCCGGCCTTGTTTTCTGTGGTGCTGAACCATGAACCGGATTATTTCCTCGATAGTTATTTGGTCTTTGTGAACTATTTTGTGAACTATTTTGTGGACGATATACTGCCGTAATATGTTTCTTGGGTTCCTGGGTCTCCTTTTTCGTCGTTTCTGCTGACACGGTTTTAGGCGCCGGTGATACAAAAGCCTTTTCCACCATTTTAACCTGTTCATCTGTTATAGCACTCATATGACTTTGCACCTCTACGTTATTTTTTTGTAAAAATTGTATCAGCTCTTTATTTGATTTTTGTAATTCCTTCGCTAACTCATGTATTCTCTTTTTTGACAAACTACTACCTCCCTTTAACACTTTCACTATTCATTTGTTTTTCCAACGCTTTTGCGAATCCATTATCCGCCACAGCCAAAGATGCCCTGAATTCTTTGCCTATGGAATGGCCTAATTCTTCCTTATTGCATAAAAAGTGCAAAGGCACTTCATAGTAAGTACACATATTAGTAAACATTTTTTTGGTATTATCTGACGCATCCATAGCCACGATTACCATTCTGGCCTGACCTGTTTTTATTGCTTTTTCGGTCTGGAATTCTCCGCTTTGTACCCTGCCGGCTTTCGCAGCCAATCCTAGTAAAGAAAGAATTTTTTTATAATCCAAGCTGTTCTATCTCCTCTCCTAAAGCGCCATACACATCTTTGGGAACCGATATTTTCAAAGATTTCTCTAATCCCTTAGATTTCACTGCCTTTTCAAAACAATCTTTATTTGAACAGATATATGCACCACGGCCATTCTTTCTCCCCGTTAGATCAATTACAATTTCTTCCTCTGTCGTTTTTAAAATACGAATCATTTCTTTTTTGTTTTTCATTTCTCCGCATCCAATACATTGTCTCAAAGGAATTTTCTTCTTTGTGCTCACATAATCACTCCCGCCCTATTTATTCCTGATCCAAGGAATCATTATACTCAAATTCATAATCATATTCCATGTTTTCAAACAAGCCTAACTCTCTGGCTGTGGATTCATCTTTGATATCAATCTTATACCCCGTTAATTTGGCCGCTAATCTGGCATTCTGTCCCTCTTTACCAATTGCCAAAGATAACTGATAATCCGGTACTATAACTTGTGCGGATTTATTATCTTCATCTGCTACAACAGAAATAACTTTGGCAGGACTCAATGCATTTTCAATTAAAATAGCCGGATTATCACTCCAATGAATGATATCCACTTTTTCTTTACCCAGCTCTGTTAAGATAGCGTTTACTCTTGCACCATTTAAACCAACACAAGAGCCTACCGGATCTACATTAGAATCATTGGAATATACCGCAATTTTGGTTCTGGAACCCGCCTCTCTGGCGATCGCTTTAATTTCCACCGTTCCGTCTCTTACTTCAGCAACCTCTGATTCAAATAAACGCTTTACTAACTCCGGATGCGTCCTTGATACTAAGATTTTAGGCCCTTTCGTACTGTCCTTCACTTCCAGCACATAAAGCTTAACTCTTTCTGTGGGCATAAATACTTCCCCTTTTATTTGCTCGCTTTCATTTAACATAGCATCTACTTTTCCAAGGTTTATACTAATGTTCTTCCCGAGATATCTTTGCACGACCCCTGTCACAATATCCCGTTCTAATCCGATATACTTGTTATATAATGATTTTCTTTCTTCTTCACGTATTTTCTGCAAAATAACGTTCTTCGCATTTTGCGTTGCAATTCTCCCAAATTCTTTCGATTTAATTTCTACCTGAACAATATCTCCTAATTCATATTTGGGACTCTTCATCTTTGCCTGTGCCAGGCTGATTTGAAGCAATGGATCTTCTACCTCTTCCACCACTGTTTTTTCAGCATAGACAACAAACTCAAAAGTATCTCGATTCACAACTGCCTTTACATTATCGGCCTTACCAAAATGATTTTTACAAGCCGTGATCAGGGAATTCTCAATTGCCTCCATTAAAGTTTCTTTGCTGATATCTTTTTCCTTTTCTAATATATCAAGCGCTTCTAACAGTTCATTATTCATTTTCCTTATATCCTCCTAATTTCCCATTATTGGCAGATGACCTGCAGATAGGCCCACAGGGTGCTTCCTTAAAAATCAAAAGCCAATCGAATTAATGCAATATCTGCTCTTGGGAAAATAATTTCCTCTCCATTATCTGCAACTATTATAATTTCCTTGTCATTATAACCTTTTAGGTTACCAGTAAAATCTTTTTGCTTATTTACTGCTTTGTAAAGTTTAATATCTACATCCTTGCCGATACTGCGGATAAAATCTTTTTCTTTTTTTAATGACCTTCCAAGTCCCGGAGAGCTTACTTCCAGTATATAACTATCTTCTATAAAATCTTCCACATCCAGCCATTCTCCTAATATCCGGCTAACCGCTTCGCAGTCATCAATAGAAATCCCCCCCTCTTTATCAATGTAAGCTCTTAAAAACCAATTTCCGGCTTCTTTTACATACTCTACATCTACTAACTCAAAATGGAACTCTTCTATTTTAGGGAGTAAATAATTCTCTACCTTTTGTTCATATTGTTCTCTTCTTGTCACTGCATGAACACCACCTTTCTTTCCATTGTGCCGATATTTTTTTACTCACTGCCTTTGTGCAAGTACAAACATAAAGAGTGGACTTTCGCCCACTCTTACCTGTCAATCCACATGCTATCTTTACTATAATAGCACCTTTTTGCATTTTATGCAAGCATATCTTCCATTTATTTTGACCATTTTTATTCTTTTTTTATTCTGGCTCAGTTTTTATTCTAGCTCTTATCTTTTACCCGCTATTATATACACATTCGCAAAATCAATACATATTATAGATTATGACAATACTTGGAGGAGTCTCATGAATACAAAACTAAAACTAGAACATATTAGTTTTTCATACCACTCAACGGATGGCGAAACCCCTGCTTTGTCTGATATCTCCCTTTCTGTCCGGGACGGTGAGTTCATTGCTATTGTTGGGCCTTCCGGATGTGGAAAATCTACATTATTATCTCTCTTAAGCGGTTTATTACAGCCGGAAGAAGGGAGGATCGAAATAGATGGAACTATGGGTTATATGCTTCAAAGAGATCATTTATTTGAATGGCGGACCATTTTTGATAACTTAATTTTAGGATTAGAAATCCAAAATAAATTAACCGATGAAAATAAAAATAGCATTTATACTATGTTAAACACGTATGGTTTGGGTGCCTTCGCGAATGCCAGACCTTCTGAACTTTCAGGAGGGATGAGACAGCGAGCCGCTCTTATCCGCACGCTTGCATTAAAACCCGATATTCTTTTATTGGATGAACCATTTTCTGCCCTGGATTATCAAACCAGGCTAGAGGTATGTGACGATATTGGAACAATAATAAAGAAGGAAAAGAAAACTGCTATTTTAGTTACGCATGATTTATCAGAAGCGGTTAGCCTTGGTGATCGAGTGGTTATCTTGTCAAAACGTCCGGGAAGAATACGCAATATAATATCAATTCAATTTGAAAAGGCTTTTGATACTCCACTGAAAAGAAGGAATGCGCCTGACTTTCCTAATTATTTCAATACCCTTTGGAAGGAGCTGAGCTCAAATGAATAAACTCTCAATTAAGCAGCAAGAATACCTCAGACAAAAAAGCCACCACAAACGGCGCATCCTCATTTGGCGTATCGCTCTATTGATATTTTTTATTGCAATATGGGAAATTACGACCAGGCTGAAAATCGTGGACTCTTTTATATTCAGCAGTCCTTCCCGAATCACTCATTGCTTTATTTCAATGGTTTTCGACGGAAGTATCTTTATGCACATAGGAATCACACTATTAGAAACTTTGGCAAGTTTCTTTCTTGTGAGTATTTTAAGTATTTGTATTGCAATGTTTCTGTGGCTTATAAAAAGCTGCGCAGAAGTTCTTGAACCTTATTTAGTAATGCTAAATAGTCTGCCTAAATCCGCGCTGGCCCCTGTTCTTATCGTCTGGCTCGGGAATAATATGAAAACCATTATTGTGGCAGCGATTTCCGTAGCTGTTTTTGGTTCTATTATTACGCTCTACACAGGTTTTAAAGAAGTAGACAAAGACAAGATCAAATTGATCTACACCCTGGGAGGGACAAAAAGGCAAGTTCTTACAAAAGTCATGCTTCCAGCTTCCATTCCACTGATTATCAGCAATATGAAGGTTAATATTGGACTTTGCCTGGTAGGGGTGATAATTGGTGATGGTGTCAAGGTAGGGGTGAAAAAAAAATTAGTGGCCAGCTTTTTAAAATTTTGTAACCAAAAGTCAGAATTATAGTGTTAGCGGCAATATAAATAAATCAAACAAATTATATAACTCTAAAATCTTACTTACGGCAATTGTCGTTCATTATGTTACGAATTTCTTCTGGTGTATATGGTACTCTTTTCCTATGAATCATGGAATGGCAATTGGAGTAATATGATGCACCTCAATATAGTCTTTTCCGAGGTCTCCGTAAACTTTTACAAAATCAAATCCACAAATATTACAGAAGCAACCGTGAATCTCTATGCATTCGCTCCTTGCCTGTCTGCTTCTAAAAATTTGAAATGTTATGTAGATTCAATTTTCCATAAGGCGCAGTGTATCCATAATAGTAACCATTGTCCTCTTTGAAATTATACAATTCATGTCCATAAATTTTGCTTTATATAGTCACCACCGCCAGTTTAATCTGCTTCAATACCACAGTATTTTTTCATCTCAGTCAAACCCACAAAAACAGTAAATGATTCAAAAGGCAGCGTGAAATCATTATTAATTTTATTGAGACAAGTATTCGCATCCCCTTCAATGCTAGAGAAATATTTTTCAATAAATTGCTTGTATAACAAGAACACTTCCGTTTTTCTAACTACGCATTATTGCTATAATTAGTAACTATTAAATTAAATTTTCCATATCTTTTATCACAGCTTCAAATTCATCCTCGCACCGAAATACTATTTCAATATGCTTCTTATCATACACATATATCCTTTTTATAAAAGTCTGCAACATTTCTTGATTCAATTCATTATGATTTTCAAAACACAAAAGGGAATCAATAAAATCAAAATTCACTATGTCCTCTTGATTTCTGTAGCTTTCACCGTTCTCACTATCTTCTCTTTCCTTAGACGACTTCACTAATTTGGCATTAATTCTTTCTTTTTCTTTCAAATAATGTTCCAGTTCAATAGAACCGTTCCTATACCTTTCATATAATATTTTCTTCTGTTTTTTTAATTGACCTTCCGGAGTTTCTATCAAAATCGGTTCATCCCCATCCATCAGCCTCATTTTCTTTAATGCAACAGTTTTTTGCAGCATTTTTTTCAAGTCCGCCATAACTTTAATTTTCATCCTAATAACCTGAAAAATTACTTCTTCCATATCATCAGACGATATATACTCCAAATTGCATTGATATCTCTCCGGATTAATCCTATGACTATCACAGTAATAAAATATACCTGTTCTCTTCTTTCTGCTAAGCAAAGCCCTCCTGCAATGTCCACAAGAAAGCAATCCAGACAAAAGCTCACCCGTCCCCTCAAACAAATGATCATACTCTTTAAAAGTCT
>Ga0154000_1000243_pt1 | contig 15309 bp, 21 predicted proteins | sample TSNC084MetaG_FD_104674 | JGI IMG/M metagenome (GOLD analysis project Ga0154000, IMG submission 104674) | Attine ant fungus gardens microbial communities from North Carolina, USA - TSNC084 MetaG | ecosystem: Host-associated > Fungi > Mycelium > Unclassified | place: USA: North Carolina, Lumber... | reverse complement strand
AAGTGTGCGGATGGGAAAGCTCAAAATGCCTTCAAAAGCAATTCACAAGACTGCTTCGCAGTTTGAACAATCTCATTCTGTCCTGGGTTGAGTTCTGTCCCAGAAAGAAGATCAAGCAGTCCATAAAATGAACTTCGGTCGAGTGAGCAAGCTTGTACCTTTCGGAATAAACTCTTGATGCCCACCTAAAAGGAGTCCGTAACTCGTGGCTCATTGAAGCTAAGAAATTGCTTTTGATCTATGACGGATGTGAACAAAGGCCGAAGAGACGGAATTTGATGCATGCCTTTGTAGCTTTCAAAGCATCTTCCCTACTTCGACGGGCGTCTTCCAAGAATTCTCGCTGAGCAGCAATCATTTTCAGATTCTCTCGCGTCCCAGCCTGTACAGATCTGAAGAGAAGGGCGTTTGCAATGCTGATACTTGCTTGTTGACATAGCAGCGTAATCATTGTCACCGTTTTGTTGGAAAACGGATACTTTGAAGCGAAATAAATGGCTCCAAAGGTCTGGCCTCTATTGCTGAAGATCGGAAGGCAAAGAACAGATTTGTACGATGTCTGCCCTGCTTCTGACGAGAAACGGGAGTCACTCGACGCATCGTCATAATGTATTTTCTCCTTTGAGTTAATGGCTGTACCAGCGGATGAGAAGAAGAAAAAATGCCAGAATAGAGATGTCACCATGTTGTATGATGGCCTTTTGGAGGGGGTCACTAATGGTCCGCATCGACTTCAGATACCTAGATCATTCATATCAGAAGAATGTTTTCAGGTTTGCACATGTAAAGGATGTTTACTCATGAACTTGACAATTGTCTGGGGGTTGCATGCTCGTAGCGACGACGTAGTCTCCCGCTTCTCGGGCGATTACAACTGCAAGTTTGGTTGAATTTTAACTCCTGAAGGAGAAAGCCATTCTTCCACCGGACGTACCGCACGTGTTTTGTGATCGAGATATCTCTATAAAATTAAGACTCAGTGCCGGTATAAGATCCATACAAGCAAAATTACCGGTGGCGATTTCTGTTAATCGTTGCAAGGCTATAAAGTTCATTTATTTGCGAGTCAACATTATCATAAATCAATGTTAATCACCTGACGACAGGTTAATGTCACTAGAAATATCCGTGCTCCATTTCAGAATGGACGCAAGGTCGGGTGCAGACAGACTAGGCTCCAGTCCCTGGCGGTCAATCCTACTGTGCTTGACAGTTTCTGGGACATCGACAATTCCGTCTGGCGGTGTTTCCGTTTGGACCCCAGCGTCAACTGTAAATAGAGACTTTTTGAATATTTGCTGTGGTTTGGTCCCAACAATACTCGTCATGTAATTCCTATAAAACTTAGGTCTTGATGAATTACACAGAGAGACACTCACACAATGCCTCTAGCGCCCCATTGCGCTTGCCGTGCGATTCCTCGTCGCTGTAGTTCTTGACCGAGGCCGTCGATTCCACATCTCGAGTAATGCGACCCTTGCTTTCAGCCGGTGAGAGGCTGTAGATACGAAAAGCTGATATCATACCAGGAAAAGACCCCAACCCTCTTCCAAAAGCCACTCGTTTTCCATAGCTAGCCTAAGGCGAGCCTCAGATAAGGAACGAAAAAAGAGGCCACAAGGGCGGACCTGATAGCAAGGTCATATAGTCGAAATGCGTTTGGATCACCGAGCAACGACGATAATTCAGCCTCCTGTCGTAAGTTAAGCCGTCCATTAGGCAAGTCTCATGGACGAAGACGCACCACGAGGGTGATCCAAGCGCTTGCATTGACAGGACTCGGGGATACCCATCTGTTGTGTGCATGATCAATGTGATCGGATCTGAAAGATGTTGTGATTACCTTTTGAGGTATGCCTGATTGTCTTGCACCTGCTCCAAATATTGCGCTCGGGATTTTGCCGAAATACCGCGCCGAATACAGAAAATCAGGGCCAGGCTGTGGAAGAATAGAGCATACCGGATGTGTCTGTGGGTGAATATCAAACTTGATACGGGAGCAAAACTATTTGAGGCCTTGTATTTTGGATGGATGTCGCGTGTCTTGTAGACAGAGAAACCGAGTTTTGCAGCCTCATCTATAAAACCGGCACAGAAATAACTGACAAGCTAAATGTCGAACCTTCAGCTGTAGAATAAAATATCTGATCGTGTATGTCTTGACCTTGAATGAATTGTACCTGTAGCAGTTAGTCAACAATCTGACAATAAATTACTTTGACATACCAGTTCATGATTAAAGCGGCGTTGCTTGAAGTTTCATGAATTTGATCAACAAAATCCTTCTCAACAAAGCCATCGACATCAAAAAGCGTAGCAAGGTTATTAGATTCGGTGTAGCCGCCATAAACACGAATGCAGTTGATCACACCTGTCTTTCAATGAGCCTCGACAGCTGATAACTCGCTGCGTTAGACTCACCCATGACCAAAATACCAAATTCTTTTTGAGGAAGGCACAGGTCAACATCGGCTGCCACCTGAATTACTGAGATCTTGTTGTTTGAGACAATCATTGATATGGACTGTACCTCGTCGGCAGTGACCGCCAAATCCGAGACTGAAGTAATAAGACTAGGACATACAGAGTCCTGATGAGAACTCACGATGATCACAAATGTACAGTCTGATGCACATGCTATGAATCTTCGCGAGACAGGTATATAGCCTGCATATGTTCAGCAATACATCTCAGAAATTCGAAATTTTTTTTACCTATCCCCCGCAGTTTCGCCATATCGAACAGCCTCGCCCAGGAGCTCAAGATGCGATCCTAGGTGCACCTGGTCGAAGCTAGCAATGAGACCACAAAAGAGGACCCGAACGCGACTGAAGAGGGTTAAATGAGTAGTCGTGGGGCCATGAAGAGAGTCAAACCATTTCTCTGATATGGACCCATGCTTGTCTGCGATTTTCAAGGCCAGTCTCCCTAAGTCAGTGGCAAAACGATATAAACCTCTGCGCTCTGCTGTAGCTGATAAAGTCCAAAAAAAACCGAGAGCCGTCCCGGTAGACATGCCATGGCTAGCAGGGCGGATTATTCTGCCTGAATATCTAATACTTGAGTACAAACAAACACCTACCGTAGCGCCAGTTGGATGCACTGTATATGGCCATGAGGCCCGAGGGGAAGATAAAGGAAGAGAGAGATCGCACCGTGAGTCCAATCATGTCCATTAGTACAAGAGGTACGGAGCTTCGATAAGCATTAATGCCTCGAACAAGTGAGGATTTAGGATAATGAAACATATGGAATACGTACCAGCGTCATTCAGAAGCGCAATAGCAAGCTCAATTTTAGGGTCACTTGAACGAGGAAGAGAGAGGATTTCATCGAATCCAATGGAAAGAATTTCGTTCCTAATTTGCTCAAACATCGTGTCAGTTTCTCGCCTTGTTGGTGCGGGGTTGAGATTAACACCGAGAATTTTGAGAGCCAAAAGGGTATCGTTGAATGCTTCCTGGAAGCAACCCCGCAGCCAAAAATTTCTAGATCGTCTTTGAAGCATCACACATTTGTCACCGACTTTGTCAGTGTGCTCCAAGCATTCTGCGACGATCTCATCAGAGGCCTCAAGGTCACCTGATCAGAGTTCAACCCAGAATTCGAGATATAATATCAAGAAGTGACCTTTCCACTGGAAAAGCCTGCATTTGATTGAGTAAAAATTGTAATCCTTCGAGCATATTATGACGCACGATGCCAGACGGTGGAGAACGGTATATACCCGCAAGGGATCTTCCGTCCATGGATCCTGACGAAAAAGGGTACGAGCACTGATGAATGATTGCATTGCGATCTATGAAGCAAACTTTAGTGAGAAACGATCCAACCAAGAACTCAAATACCTCATGAGCGCCTCTATCCCAGGCTGATTCACCAGCATCAACAAGAATGTCAAGCAATTCGTCCCTTTGGGAATGCTCATGCAAAAGTGGTAGACACCTCAATGATAAACCAATCATTGTGCTGCCAATTGTCTCGGTAACCTAACATACCTTTTGGCATGTTCCGCTACACGATAAACATCGATGGGAGTTTCATGGAGCATCATGAGAATGATCTAGGCAGGGAAATCATAAATAAAAAACCCGCCTAAAGGCTGACAACGTACACGAAACGACATCTTAGCAATGTTCTCCGGGGGCAGAGTCTCAGCTTCAGCCTGTGCGGCCTGTCGATATCGATCATGAGAAAAACTACACATATCCCTTGCCCTCTGAATGAGCCATCCTTCGGAAAGGGCAATCTGCAAGCTTTGCATTGAAGTATGGGTGACGCTGGCTCCTGCCTCTCGGAAATGTGTCACAGCCTTGTAGAGGTCCCACTTGTTATCTGGTTCTTCTTCATTACCGTTCCCTCCTTTATCTTCCCAGTCCATCATAAAAGCTACTTCCGTGACTTTGAACCTGAAATGATGTTAGAAGTTGCTCGAAACGATTATTGTTTTCGTACTTACGTTTCACCAAAAAAGATTGCCCAAGTCAAATATTTCCTGACCTCAACCGGCAGTTCGCGCAGATGTCGACGAAGGAACGTCAAGTCTGTCGGATCAGAGATCTTTTGATTGACCATGCTCTCCTCCACTGCTTTCATGTCATAACTGTTGATATGGTGAGGTGAAGAAGATATTTTGAATGATATATTCATACACCCAGTAATTTTGGCTCCAGTCAAACGAAATCTAGAGGGAGAAATCAGTAAAATGGGATTGGCACTTTCGATGGTGATCATACGTGGCGCTGTCGTTGTAATGTCGTTAAGATACTCCGGACAGAGAAAGCATTGCCACAGGATGCCCGATGGATAAAACCTGAGAGTGGCGCGCAATCTTGCTTAGTCCTGTGTAAAGTCCTTGAAACCAAAGTCGATATTGCTGAAAAAGACAAGGGCTCGACGTTAATCCAGGTTGGGTGAGCTCTTGAAGAAAACATCCGTTTGACACGCTCCACAAGCTCACTGCATGTCACGTTAACATTGAGTTGCATGGCATAAGAGGTGAAGTCACATTTTATCAGAGCGGATGGTGATGAATATCAACTGTACTCCCCGTGAACGATTATATGGACTGATGATGATTAAACCCACCATTCGGCTCCGAGAGTTTACCAGCGTGGAAACAAGATCCAGAGTCCTGGCAAGAACTCATGCAACACAGGAGTCGAAAAAAAAAAATTACGCACGATTGATCAGCTTCATGTAAATCATCCAAAAAAAGGGCAAAGAGCCGGGTCTCAGCGATGACAGCAAAAACGTGTTCAACTAAAGATTGGAATCTTGCTCGTAACTCGGTAGTTGCAAGACGTTCTTCTGGAGGGTCACTAGGAACATCAGAACCCATCAAAACATCCCGAAGTTCAGGAGTTCCCTGGTAGAGAAGGGGCACATTACATATTTGAGGGCCGAGTCGCTCCTTGAAAATTGTGACAAAACGTTGGAGATCGGTATGGAATACCATCAATTGGCGGAGGACAGATGACAGACACCCTAACTTGAAGGGAGTCAGAGAACGGAGGTGCGAAGAGAAACAGTTGTTCCTACTAATGCAGCAAAAGGAGCAGAATCTACATTCTGAAATTTAGCCTGACCCCATAAACCGTGAGCTGCAATCAAGGATCTATTTGAAGTCAGATGCAAAAGAAACAAAATAAGCTCACATCGCCACTTGGCTTGATTCGCCAGGATCATGGAGCTTTTCCCAATCCTAAAGAAGTCCATAAATGGCATTCACTTGAGATCAAGATGCTCACCCTGGAGGTCCACACACAAGGACAACCTGTGCTTTCGATGCCCTTGTCCTACCACGAGATGCCGCCCGCCGAAGCTCTCTCCCAGAAGATGGACTCCCTGGTAAGTTCAAAGAGCTATCAAGTGCAGGGCCTGTGTCATCAAGAACAGTGACATGACTAGTTGATTCACTTCGAGATGACATGGAATCACAATTATCATCGTAGGTGCTAGTCACAACGTTCAATGAGTTCAAGGAAGACTCAGCCCATATGGGCGTAGAAGAGAAATGACGCGAAAAGCTTATTGATACATTTCGGACTGACATTAATTTTCAGCTGAATCTGGCATCGGTAAAAAAATGTGATGATACATACTGACGCCCCGTATGATGTCCAATTCCCTATCCCTCCCGAACTGATTACTTTATGAACTCAAGGTTCCTAAACAAGGCGACACATACTCACCAAAGCAATGGGAATTGTAAATTCCTTGCATGTCACATGTTAGTACCATTGGAGAAACTAGTTGGACCACAAACCATGAATCGATCTTGAGTTGCGATATCAAATAGAGGAATCAGCTATAGGATGTTTGAGATGAGGAACGATCAGAAATTGAATTCGCGTCATATACCTCGGGTTGCTGTTCTGCGGGGCAAGATATCGTCGCAAGAAGACGCCTCTGGCATTCGAGAAGATCTGCCTTGAGACCATGGGCACTCTGATATCGCAAATCTGGACCTTTTGCCAGCAACTAGGACAAATGTTAGACAAAATTACTCAGGGAAACTCGTAAGTAAATTCAAGACTACAACACACCTTGTCGACTACATTAGCAAGTACTTGGGGGATATCTCGCCGGACTTCATGGACTGGCATAGGTCGCTTTTGTACAATGGCATGCAACAACTCAAGAGGTCCTCCCTCGAATGGCATTTGCCCACGCCCAACTAAGAGGGTCCAGAAGAGAATTCCAAGCGAATACAAATCCGTCCTATGATCCTGAGTCATAGTTTCTATGCTGCCTGTCTGTTCAGGAGCAAGATAGCAGAGCGCCTCTTTGACCTTCAACTTCTGAACTTCTTCATTGGTTGATAAGACAAGCAGCGAGGGCGAGCCAAAATTCTCCAGCGATACGGCTCGATTCCCGAAATGGACAAAGCGCACAGAGCCGGAATGTGAATTCAAGTGATAAGCGTTTCCACGAACTATTCAATGAACATGAGCAGTGATAACGTAGCCAGAATCAAAGATCACCTTCTCTATGGACAATACCTTCTCTGAAGAAGATCAGCGAACAAACGCCGGTCAAAAACAATGCACCTACCTGTGTAAGACCTCAAGACAATGCGTAGCCTGTATTGCAAACCTTGGGAGAATCAGGAAAAAACAAGTGACAAGGTATACAAGGGCTCACTCAAGAAATGAGGCCAAGTCCATTATATCATAATCTGCCATATCATCTTCAACCTCAAGTCTTTCCTCAAAAGTAGTCGGTTCGCCCATCATCTCATCGTCAGGTAATGATACAGGTCGTGTGCGAGCAGTGTCAACAAGTAGCAAATCATTGACCTTGTTGGCAGGAAGATACCGCCCTAATAAGTTTGGTCCCGGATGAGACAATATTAGAACAACGCAATCTCCGTGCTCGTGTGGTATCTTCAAGTAGTCCAACATCCGGAAAGAGGCGCTATTGCCTTCGGAGGTCCCCGCAAACTTTCCAAGTCTATCATGGACATTAATTTTATTCAAGAATATCAGTATGAATAGAGAAAAAGACATACATATGTGCTTCCCTCTCTAAACACATTGAAGCATTAGACTGTGCAGGTGCAATCTTTGCTAGTACACGTAAGCCATCTTTGAGGCTATTTCCTTCAGCTAAAATCGTCATTCCACCCGTATCATGCCATGGTGTGGCCTAGGACTAGATTAAAGGATTTCCAAGATGCATTATCAAGAGGCAAACCTTTTCGAATGTATAACCCGAAACAGAAAGCACGTTGTCTCTGAAGTAGGTGTTGGGATAAGGAAGTTGTCCAGGTCTTCGACGCATAACGCTTGTATTCTAGGTGCTGGGCCGAACGCAATGTAAATGTAACGAGATGTCAAGCTTCACACCTCACACACACACACTCAGTCGGTCCATCATAATTCTGGCAAACATTGACGTCATAGATTTCATCATCGTTTCAGAAGAAATCTTTTATAATTAAAGTACCATTACAACCATTTCAAGATCACAACAAGGTAGGGAGTAGGTTAAAAGGTCTACGACGTCACTGTACTGGTATTAATTTTTTTGCAGAGTGAGATGAGGAAATACATACTATAGCTGGCAGGGTCGATATCATTGAGCAGCTCGGAGATGATAGCTTCAAACCTGGCTTGAATCGTAGACATGACTTCTTGGTCAACATCCGAGGTAACGAAGGTGATAGCGAGACCCTTAGTACCAAAGCGGCCAGCACGGCTAGTTTAACCTTTTGAGTCGAACCATCAGTCTAGAGTCACACTATTACGTACCCAACACGGTGCAAATAAGTGTCTGCATCGGGCGGGCAATCGTAATTGACAACGATGTTGACACGCTCAACATCAATCCCGCGACCAAAGATATCTGTAGCTACAAGAATCCGCTTTTCAAAGGCTTTGAAGGCTGTATATCGATTGATACTGCATTCAAATGTCAAAGGACAGATCATTTTCACCACTGAGATCAGCTCACCGTTCCTCTTGCGCAAGACCGGAATGAATGCAAATACTTGGGAAGTTACAAGAAACGAGTAGCTTGTCCAACTCGATACAGCGAGCAACTGACTTAACAAAGATGACAACCTATATTCCGTCAATGGCCAGCGGAGAAGGATGAACAGGATGACGACAAACTTGGTTAAACTCTAAAGTGTCGAGTAAATCGTTGAGCTTCCTGTTCTTTTGCACTTCCTCCAACTTTACGTAGTGCTGTTGCAATCCGTGAAGCGTGAGCTTAGTTTCATCATCGACGAAAATTTCCAGGGGCTATGCAACAAGGCAAATTATTCAAACCGAACGTCGAAAAAAAATCATCCATACATTGGCCATAAACTTCTTGCATGTAACCCGAATCTCCTTTGCCAAAGTTGCAGAAAACATCATAACTTGTTTATGATGAGGGGTTGCACGAAAGATTTCTTGAACGTCACGACGCATGTCTGGGAGGCGATGTTGCAATTAGATGATCTGGATGCAAAACATTTCAAGGAAAGTAAAAAGCAGAAGAACCAAAGTTGCATCGGGCCATTGCAGGCTTCTATAGCGATCGGTGGAAGAGTGGCCTTGGTCATTACTTCAGTGCCCGTATTCTCCCCTGCCTTGCACGTTTCCGAGCGGTCCTCCGGAACATCACAATCCCAGATAAACCAGCTCTTCATGATAACACCCGTAGAGCAATAAAAATGCCGGTGATGGAGATGAACTCAAAAAAGATTCAGGCGGTCGATACAGCAGATGAATGAATGAAGTGGATATGAAAGCCCCAAACTCGACTAACCAAGCTGTTCAAGCATTTTGTCACACTCATCAAGCACGAAGTGTTTCACACGATGGGCGTCCAGGGCATTCTCGAGGATGAGAGCACGAAGTCGACCAGGAGTTCCGACAACAATGTGAGGGCATTTGCTTCGGTCACGAAGGACCTCAATGTCTTTGGTAACAGGGGTACCACCGTAGAAGGTGTTGACGCGGACATCAGGCATATACTTGGCAAAGCGAGTGTACTCGTTTTTGATTTGAAAGGCGAGTTCACGCGTGTGGCAAAGGACTATTACGGAGACTTCGCCATTGACAGGTTCCAATTGCTGGAGTGTCGCAAGAACGAAAACTGCAGTTTTTCCATGTCCAGACTTTGCCTGACACAGAACGTCCATTCCAAGAACAGCCTGAGGAATGCATTCCTGTTGAACTAAATAAAATCAGATATAAAGTTCAGCGGTTTAAATTTGAGGAAAATAACCTTCAGAGGGGTGCTCAAAACCAAGGTCGCTGATAGCACGCAGAAGTTCTGGTTTCAACAAGAAGTCCCTAACACACGACGCGTAAGCGAGGTGGAGCTTGATTTTTAGAACACCTACTTAAAGCCCGTCGAGTGAATGCCAGAGAATGTCTTTTTGTCCTTGTCACCCTCTCCGCCAGCAGATGTTGTTGCTGGGGCACCATTAGTCGCCGCGGCTGCGGTGCCCGTGTTTGGTACAAGATCATGCTCATCCTCGTAGTCGATGAGATCTTCGTTGTCGTGAGCGCTCATTGTAAGAAAGTGGGGAGAGGAGGAAGGTGAGAAAGATTTGACGGGCACACGCCCAAGGTCGCGTCGTATTTGGTCTCACAGTTCTAACCAAATACAATACTCGCACGGGCCCAATACCAGAACAATAAGCCATGAGGAGGTTAGATGTATGTGCTTTGAGGATTTCAAAGCTCGATCTCTTTGTGTATTTATCTATGCATGAGACTGCCCCGTCTCTTTGACATTTATTATGAAAAACAACGAGAATACAACCTGACGCATTGGCAGCATGATAAGGCATATTTTGGTCTGAATGCTTGACACCTGACTTCTAGTAGTCACTGGGCTCATACGTCCGAGGCCTTGACAAGGCCTTCACATCGCTTGCGGAGCGGATCTGTCAAAGTTGAGTACTTATGGGTCCAAATGCATAGTTTATGTCCACCACCATGGGGCATGGAAGAGCATTTTGAATTAATCATGAATTACAGTTGGTCCGGTACTGTCGTTGGATATACATTCGAAGATAAACAAACACTCATGCGGACTTGCCGCAGATTACTCCTTTATCTAGGCCGATACCCGATCATGAGGGATATCCCCGACGACGTTGCGCTACGCATTTTTCTTGTCAGGGTACCGACCGTCCGAATAACATCGACCAATGAGTTGTCAATGGACCAGATAGGCTTATAAGTGGCATAGTCGAACGTCGAACGGTGCATTTCTTCTCCCAGGCCACTTTTATTGGCAGAAGAAAAGCCCTCAGGATGACTACTGGCTATCCGTTCTGGTGCGACCTTCACTCCAGCTACTTAATTTACATTGTCTGTGTACAGGAATCCCTGGATTGAGTAAGCTGTGCAGTCCACTCGCTTCGGATGCGCTGGCATTTGCCAATGGCTGGGTCATGCACTCATTTGCTCGATGATGTATGCTCGATATCGATTATCTGCATTCCCTTTCCGATTAGAACTATTCAGACGGATGCAAACATCAAAGCCTCTCAGTATCTTCATCACCCTCGACCATATCTGTTACTCGCTCCTCCCTCACCCAGTCTGGCTTGGGAAATTTATAAGCCGACCTCAGTGCGTTATTCATGCGACAAATGACCTACTCCTTTCACATAATGGCAAGCCTTCAACAACATTACAATTGATATTTGCTGCAGGTTTCGCTGGTGCACTAGGTGGTATACTGGGCAATTCTTCAGGCACATTTGTTTGCGGATCGATTAAATACAGACTTGATGCCAAACCATTCCTGTCCGACCTTGTCCGCGAGCCAGGCGAACAGTATAATTGCCCGGACGCTGTCAAAGCGTTTTCAGGTGTGAAGATATTTGAGGTCTAGGAAGAGGGATTGGTCCAAATATGGTAGGTGCTGGTGGTGTGAGGGTACACTGCGACTCATCTCTGAGCAGGCAGAGGCTGTCCTCATGAATATGAGTGTGTAGACTGCAAGCGGTACTTACAGCCCATAACCTTTGAGGTATCTCAAGTTGGCTCGCAAGTCCATCGATGCACACTATCTTGATGTTATTGAATCACTGTTATAGTTATGATTAAGTCGCTCTGCACCACCTTACCCTTCGATTACGAGCTCAAAGACATTCTACTTTCTCGCGAGTTGTTTGGCTAGGACAGTCGTAATCAGTGCGTATCTGGTTCGATCACCTGCTGTTAGTGGTCCCCAATCAATCCGGCAGCTATATGTTCACCTGCGGACGTGCTAAGGTCGCGCGTGATGGCCTCGGTGATTTTCGGTTCAACATCGTTTATCGTTCATAATCTCGAAGTCATCCGATACTCCGATCTTCCTAGTTTTTTTCCAAAGAGGAAGGTTCTAAATTTCTTTTCAAGGGGTTTATGCTTTCGTTTTTCTTGAGGTGACATGAATCCTTAGAATAGACATCCAGATATCTTGTGCCCTAATCAATTGGGATATTCGTATCTATGAGGAACATTATCTAGATAATCACCTATGGACCTCGTACGAATTCCATCGATAGTCAAGTACGAACCATTCATGTGGCAGTGTAGACAATAATCTTGTCAAGATCAGCGGCATAAGCTAGGATCACAGTGAGATTTTTGAACCCATCGAAAAATTCATAACATACAATTTTGGTTTGCCGAGAATGTGATGGAGTTGGCCCCATTCTGTAGATTTAATTTTACCGGAACTGAGAGGATGACATGCCCACCGCCAGTGTTTGGCTGATCAACGACAGCGAAAGGGCCACCATTGACACTGTAAGACCGACTCAGTTATCAACGGCGCGTCAAAAGTCAGAACGTACCTGATCGTAGTATTCCTCCACGTTGAGTCACCTGTGCATGGCATGAGCGCGGATCTTGGATTATAGAAACTGTCTGTACCATTGGCATAGTACAACGAGACCCATTGATCCCTGCCTACACCCTCGACACCATTGATAGTGAGAGATCCGCCATTGCCTTGATTCATGGTTCGTCATTTTTAATGAGCTTGTTTCTCTTGGATAGCTTACCAAGCCAGCCAACAGCACTCCCGCCGGAGAAGGACGTATCAGTCAATAATTGAGCTGCTCCACTAAGAGTACCAGATTCGGCCTCATAACTCGTGCCAATAGCAGCATTGAACGTATCTGCAGACAAATCAACGCTCCATACATCGGCAGCTACGATTTGAGGATTTCCAGTATCCCAGGTCATGGGGAACCAGATGTATCTGCTACTACCTAGCAAGGACGGTCTCCAGCGGTCACCCATGTAAATTGCAAAGTTTGAGCTCAACAACATGTCAAATGCGTTCTGGGAGAAGTAAGTACGAGTTGCAGCTGGGGCTATATCTGCTTGTGCCGACCAGGGACCTGACAGTGACTGAAAATAGTAATAAGCACACCTCAGTTACTTTGTACTTCAGGAAACTCACAGAAGCAGAGAAAAATTTGTTCGGGTTCGGGTCCCATCCTGTTGTGTGCGACGCAAAGAGATAATAAATCTGTCAATTCATGAAAAACTGATATAGAAGGCCAAAGAAATTCTTCACTAACTCCATTGCGCTTTATAACTCCAGGAGATTCCAATGTTGACCCTACATCAGTAAATAAGCAACCTCTAACACAACGAAAGGTATGAACTTGCCAGATAAGACGCTGACCTGAGATACAACGTTCAAATAACCTGAGTCGAGCCTGGAGATCTTGAAGTTTTGATTGTTATCAGAGGCGTACAGGAGGTATACAGTCTGTGCAGCTATACAGACAATAAGCTGTGGTTCTCAATAGAATAAATGAGATACTACCGTCATCTAGAAACGGACATTGGTAATCAATGAATACCAAGCTCGGCAGCTTACTAACCATCTTGATACAGTCCCATGTCTCGTGAGTCTGCGCCAAGTGGCTTGAAACTAGACCTGTAGGTGTAGGGGCCACACGGGCTTGATGCAGTAGCCACCCCAACTTGGGCAGCTCCGTAACTGACCACGGTTCATCCCATACTTCTTATCAGCAGAAGAGATTGTACGTACTTCGAGGTGTCGGAATGAAACCACATTACATACTGATTGGTCTGAGCGCGGATATCAGACAGACAATCATGAAATGAAAATCCTAAGGCTGAGATCTCACCAACTTGTTGAAGACAACTAAAGGGAACGAAAACATGAGCAAACGATCATTTGAACGTCGTCGTACAGACCTTTGGGACGCTCTACAACGTTCGAGGTAGATATGTTGGTGCCAGAGATGGGAGTCAATGCATCATTTTGGCGTGTCCACGAAACCAGATCGAAAGACTGAAGATGTATGAGATACGGACACTTTAACGAGAATTGCATACCGAGTAACAGGAAACTGCTTTAAACAGCGCACTGTTGTGTGACTTATCTTCACCGAACCAATAGAACATAGACCCAACCTGACTGTTTGAGTGCCACAGAAGGAACTGCCAGTGAATATACACACTTTGAGAAACCCACCACCATGGGCCTGGATAACATTTCCACTAGTATCGGTCCACGTCGCACCGGGAACAATGACGGCTCCAAGGGAGCAAGTAACATAAATGGCTGCAGTGATCAAGGAGATCTGTAGCTGCATTGATTATTGTCTTTTCTCTTTCTCAAAGGGTTTATATACTACCCGCTCACTCTGAGCGCGAGAATCAACGGGCCAGCCCCGGCCCAGAATACTCATGTGGTATGGTCAGGGGCTCATCTTCTTCCTAGACGACCTCAGGTCTGCCCGAGCATCCTCCGAAATGGTACGAGTCCGCAGAATCACTTAAAGTAAGACAGATTCACATCGTTCATGAATTCGATAGATTCAAAATCGGTGGAAAGCGACGCCCAAAGAAAAAAATATTATCTGAATCATGTCGGAATTTGACGGTCCGCTGCAGTGCTCCATACGAAGAATAGCTAAGGATAGCTCTGACGCGAAGCAAAGACTAGAAGATTGTATCTTGTGAGATCGTAACAATTGCGTGATAGAAGACAGCTATGGACCGCGAGGTCGGTGATTACTCGGAAGTAAGTTGCATGATTGATTGCTCAGGACATGTCTGGATTTGGTCTCTGGAAAACTTTCTCAAGGCCTCACTTGCGTCCACTCAGCATCCAGAGAATCATCCTAGGATATTTTTACTCACTTTATATAGTACTGGATCGTAGCTGCACGAAGCAGTTGGGAAGCAGTCGCCTACTTGTTACCTAAGCACAAAAGAGTGCACCGTCAACCTTCATCCTCATGGAGACATTTCAACTCTTATCCAGCGGGGGAGTTCGTTTCAACAAAACTAAGTATGGGAAGGATGTCAGCTTATTCACTGTATGTCTCGTTGAACAGGAGTCCTCTTAGTAATTAATCTCCCTCGACTTCAGAAAGTAAAACGCGTGACTAGTCAAGTTGACACATCGAATGCGTTGCCAGCAGAGCTAGACTTTTTCAAATATGCTCGCACTAGCACAGGTAAACGTAAACAGAAGAGTTTATTGTCTGAACAACCTTTGGAAAAGAGGAGGAGAGTCGATGGGGAGGATGAGACAGCCAAGAATATCATAGAAGACAATGCAAAGGAACTCACGGATACGGAAAGGCCGCAGGAGAGACATAAGGTTATTTCAAAAGGTAGCCACATTCCTGAAGCTGTCGAATCTTTCGAAGCTCTCTATAAAGAGTATAACATACCGTCCTACGTCCAACAAAACCTTTCAAAAAGTGGATACAATCACCCGACGAGTATCCAATCCCATGCAGTCCCGGTGTTATTGAAAGTACGTTTCTCTTCTGATCATCATCAGAGCTTTGTCGACTAAGGTCAGGTT
>Ga0154000_1000242_pt1 | contig 15398 bp, 15 predicted proteins | sample TSNC084MetaG_FD_104674 | JGI IMG/M metagenome (GOLD analysis project Ga0154000, IMG submission 104674) | Attine ant fungus gardens microbial communities from North Carolina, USA - TSNC084 MetaG | ecosystem: Host-associated > Fungi > Mycelium > Unclassified | place: USA: North Carolina, Lumber... | reverse complement strand
TCATGCTTGTATGGAAGAACGTATACGTGGGACAAATCAGTTGCGCCGGATACGCGAAAGTAAGTATCCTCTGCAGTGCTAAACGACCCGCTATAGGCCTTTATAGTACCGAAAGCAGCATAATCTGAATCCAATGTAAGCCCTACATAGAAGATATCTGCTGTAATGTCTGTTTTTGAAAGGTAGGCATCTATATATTCGTCATATGACTCCGATGTACTCTCATGAGCACTAGTACATCGGAGTTACTGCCGAACGTAAATCTCCGGTACTTTTGTAGATGCTGACACTGTCTGCCACGCGTCTGCTGCCGGTAGTAACGTCGACAATATATCTGATTTAACTACGATTCTGATACTCCGAAGGATTGACGCCCACCATGCGCTTAAATAGCGTACTAAAATATGTGATATCATTATATCCCACCATATCCGCCACCTCATACACCTTAAAGCCACAATCCTTTAGTAAACCCATAGCGGTATGAATGCGATAATTTGTCAAATAAGCGATAAAAGTATAATCCGTTTCCTTTTTAAATATCCTGCTCAAATGACCTTCACTGATACCAATGTACGCAGCAGTATTTCCCATCGAAATATCCTCCTGGTAATGATTCCTGATATATTTAATGGCCTTCTCCACATATTTATTCTTAGAACTTTTTTCCAAATTAAAACGCAGCATCCCCGGTATTTGATCCTCATTTTCCCACATGGCCAGAATTTTGTCCTTGGCCTTCTGGATGCCCGCTTCTAATTCAGCATCTGTAAAAGGTTTCAACAGATAATCCATAACACCTAATTTTAAGGCACTCCGGGCATAATTGAATTCACTGTAGGCAGTGAGTATAATAATCTCCGATTTACAGCCTTCCTCGATTAATTTCCGGATCATCCCAATGCCATCCAGGTTGGGCATCCTCACATCCGTAATCACAAGATCCGGAGAAAGTCTTCTGATCAGTTTTAGTCCTTCTTCTCCATTGGATGCATCGCCTACCACAACACAGTCCATTTTCTTCCAGTCCGTAGCTAAGACAATCCCCTTTCTCACAAATGTCTCATCCTCTACAATAACCACCTTAAGCATTTAAACCTCCTGACTGGCAGGCAGTACTGCCGTAATTACGGTCCCCCTATTCCGCTCACTGACCACTTGTAAGCCGTAATCTGTCCCATAATTCAGCTTTATAATCTGGCTTACATTGTATAATCCTAAATGGCCTTCTTTCATCCTTGATCCATTCGTATTGATAATATCCACAGTCTCTGCTGACATTCCACAGCCATTATCGGTTACTGAAATATATAGAATCCCATCGGCTGCCCAGCCATCAATAGATATGGTGCCTTCCTCCGCGTTGGCAAATCCATGGATAATCGCATTTTCCACTAGTGGCTGTAAAATCAGCTTAGGAACAATATAGGTTTTCACTAAGTCAGATGCTCTCACCTGACAGGTGAATTTGTTGGAAAACCTTATTTTTTGAATATCTAAGTAGCTTTCTGCCATATCCAATTCCTCTTTTAAGGTTACAAACTGCTTTTTAGATACACTTCGTCTCAGGATAATTGCCAGGTTTTCCGCAATGGAAGCGATTTCAGGAATAGAATTAATTTTTGCCATCCATTTTACAGTATCCAACGTATTATACAAAAAATGGGGATTTAGCTGGGATTGGAGTAGACGGATTTGAGATTCATTCAGCTCTTCTCCTCTTTTCGTAATCATCTCCATATATTCCTGCAGATTCTTTGTCATATGGTTAAAATTTCTTGCCAGGTCTCCCAGCTCATCCTGGCGATCCACTTGAATTCTTTTATCCAGCTGGCCTTTTTCCACCGCCGCCATCGCCCTGCTGATTTGTGAGACCGGATGAAACAAGGCTTTGGCAAAGAAGACGGAAAAAATAACCGAAACCAAAAACGAGATTCCTATGCCCAGACAGGAAAGTGTGGAAATGGCATTCAATGCCTGCTTTGATATGGCATCTGTCTGCTCTAAAATAATATAACAACCGGATTCCTCATCTCTGGAAATAAAATACTGGTTTTCCTCCTGGCGGATAATATCTGCCTTTGAAAAAGCTTTGCAAAAATTTCTCAGGAGCAGCCGTTGATCAGCCAAAATACTAATGTTTGCAGAATAAATTATATGACCAGATTCATCCAATAAATAACCATTCATTCTGGAAGTTGTGAAGCCAGAAAAAACCTGTACAAAAGTATCTCTTGTAAAGGTAAATTCCACATAACCGGCAATCTGTCCCTCAGCATTTCTTTCCGCTCTTACAGCTGACAAAAGAGGGGTATCCGCGCTCACCAGGTCATTCTGCAGAGAGTAAAATGTGATGGCGGGGCTGTCTGAAGCCTTTCTTAGTCTCCCCCAGCTTTTTGACAGTGTTACTCTCTCCCGCGAAGAATCCGTTGAACAACAGAGGGTTCCTTCACTGTCATAAATAGAGATTTTACTGCCTTTATGCATGTTTGCTGCAATCTGATACAGGTTTAGGTATATTTTATTACTATCAGTTTCATTAAGAAGCACGGTTGCGTCATAGACCAAATTTTTTTGCTCAATTTGATATAATGCTTCTTCACAGCTAAATTGAAGCTGCTCCCATTTAAAAGACATATCACTAAGGTATCTGCTGCCATCTTCAGTATATTGCTTTTCCAGGATATTTCCAAATTGCCGCATGATAATTAAATTCAAACTTATTGGTATAAAAGCCACCATAACACAGCCAAGAAAAATACGATGCCGAAAAGAAAGTTCTTTTATCCTTTTCATTTTTCACTGCCTTTTGCAAGCTCTTTCCAGTGCCTGATAATCTCTCCATTGTTTTTAGCTGCCCAGGAAATATCATAATTGATTTGCTTGATCTCCCCCAAAAGCGGCAAGCCTTCGGGAGGCTTTACATCCGTTCTGATCGATCTTCTGTTCAGCTCGGTCGTTAAATATTCCTGAGCCGCCTTACTAAGCGTGAAATCAATGAATAACCTGGCATATTCTTCATGAGGACAGTTTTTAATAATGGCGCTTCCATCCGGGACAAATGAGGTTCCCTCCTCCGGATATAAAAATGCCACATCTTCGCCTAAATTCACCTGCTTTTTGGCGGATTCCTCCAGGGTAATTCCAACGATATAAATGCCCTTTGCCACACTTTGACAAATTTCTTCTGAGCTCTCCAGCAGCTGTCCGTCCAGGTTTTGAATAAACTCTTCCACCATCTGCCATCCCTCCGCATCCTCACTGGCAGACATCATCGTAACCAAGGCGGTATAGCAGGAGCCGGAAATCTCAGGCGAAACATAAGCAATACGGCCTTTCCAACAGGGATCTGTCAGGCTCTTCCAGGAATCCGGGAGATTCAAATCAGACACCAGTTTTTTATTATAAATAAAGACAATGGGCAGGGCTGAAAAACCGCTCCAGCAGTAATCCTTAGCATAGAAATTCGCCGGAACCTGTTCCGTCTGCGGGCTCTTATAGGATTGAAAGTATTCCTTATAAGCTTCTAAGGATTCAACCCCTCCGCCAAACATCACATCACAGCCGGGAACTCCGGCTTCACTTTTGATCCGCTCCAGCAGCTGACTGGTTCCGCCAGTTTCCACATTGACCCAGATACCTGTCCTTTCCTCAAATTCCTTGATGATAGGAGCATAGATTTCTTTCTTATGGGGGGTGTAAACTGTCAGAAACTTTTCCGCGGATATCGTGGTCGGCTCCTCTTCTTTAAGATTATTACATGCTTCCAGCCAAACTGCTATCATAAGAAGCAGGATCGGCAGGAACCACCATCTTTTTATTTTCCTATCCAATCTCAGTTTTTCCTCCATCTGCTCAAGCCTAAGAAAGCTATCATAATGTCGGTAATATGATCCGCTTCCTCCTTTGTTTCCATTTCACAGAAAATACGTATCAGTGGCTCCGTTCCCGAAAATCTGGCAATAATCCAGCCGTCATTTTCAAAATATATCTTACAGCCATCCTCATAACTCACCCTTTGAATCGGAATTTCAAATTCAGGAAGTTGTTTTTTCACAAATAGCAGGTCCTTAAGTTTCTTCATCTTTTCCATCGTAAATGCCGTATCAAATTCCGTCATGGTTCTTCTTGCAAATTTCTCGCCAATCTCATCCAGCAGCTGTGGGATATTTTTACCTGTAATACTAAGCATTTCGACAATCAATACCGATGCAAAAATGCCATCCTTACCTCTGATATGCCCGCGAATGGTCAGACCGCCGCTGGATTCTCCGCCAATTGTGGCATCTGTTTCTTCCATTTTCATGGAAATGTATTTGAAACCCACCGGAACTTCATGGCATTTCTGTCCATAGGCCGCTGCTATTTTATCAAGTACATGCGTAGTGGATATATTTCTGACACAGTCGCCTCTAAGTCCCTTATAATGCATCAGGTAATAATAAAGCAGGATTAATATTTCATTCGGATGGACAAAACGGCCTTCCTGATCAATAACTCCAATCCGGTCAGCATCTCCATCGGTAGCAATACCCAGATCATAATGCTGCTCTACTACATTATCCCGGAGTTTTGCAAGAGTCTTTGCCGTTGGTGAAGGCAGTCTGCCGCCAAATAAAGTATCATGACGGTTGTTGATAATATCCACATCACACCTGGCCGTCATTAGAATCGTCTGCAGTGTGGTTTTAGACACACCAAACATCGGGTCCAGCAAGATACGGAGGTTTCCTTTTCTGATTGCTTCCATATCAATCATCGAAATCACACTGTCAATGTAATCATTGTTGGGATCTATAATGCGGATGTTACCCGCCCGAACTCCCTGGTTAAATTCCGTAGAAACAACGGTAACCCCTCGCGCCATGATATCTTCAAATATATCGGTAACTTCTATGGGAGCGTCCCTGCCTCCTTCGGTAAAGACCTTAATTCCATTATAGTCTGCAGGATTATGGCTGGCAGTAATGGCGATTCCATATTTTGTCTTACTATTTTTTACTGTAAACATAATTACTGGGGTAGGTGCAATTTTGCTGATAAAATATACCGTAATTCCATTTCCGGCAAATACCTCTGACACCCACATCGCCGATTTTTCAGACAGAAAACGCCGGTCGAATCCCACTACAATATCTTGATATCCCTTCTCCACCATATGCTGGGCAATGGCCTGAGCCAATATGCATATATTAGACTTAATAAAATCCTCGCCAATCATAGCTCGCCAACCGCCGGTTCCAAACCACCTGGTGCGTTTTATTTCTTTTTTAACCGGTTGAATATTTCTTAATACGTTCTCACAAAATGCTAGCTCCTCCGGAGTATTTACTCCATAGATCTCGTTAGAATTGTAAATAGTATAGGTGTATATGGAACCACCATGCTTCATAAGGAGCTTTGGCGCATCTGTTAAATAATATTCGCCCTGGACATTATCTGTGGTCAGCTCCCTTAAGATCGGAAATAGAACTTTACTGTTAAATACGTAGATTCCTACATTTAATTCATCGATTTTTTTCTGTTCCTTTGTACAGTCCTGATGCTCTACCACCCCGGTAAATACTCCGTTTTCCCGGAGGATTCTGCCATAATGAAGGCCGGAATTAGGGGCAACAGCAGTCAGAATTGTACAATCCGCGCTGCTTTTTTGATGAGCCTTAATTACGCCTTCATAGGTTTCCCGAGATAACAGTGGCATATCTCCATAACAAATTAAGATATCTTCGTCCAGATTCTCAAATACCGGAGCGGTACAAACAACTCCGTGACCGGTTCCCAACTGCTCCTCCTGAATAATGTATTGGTAATCTCCGCTGATTCCATTAATTACACTGTCCTTTTCATACCCTGCCACAATGACCGTATCCGTCTGTGGAATAAAGCTGATTCCCTCCAACACATAACTGAGCAATGGCCGATTATCAGCGATTTCCATTACCTTTTGATGTTCACTTCCCACCAGTCGCTGTCCTTTTCCTGCTGCCAGAACAATTGCTTTCATCCATCTGCCTCCTTACGGTTTTTCTAAAAGCTGATTCCTGCTTCCTTCAGTGCTCTCTCCAAGGCTTCTACATCTCTTCTGAAAATATGCCCCTGCATACCAATAAACGTAGCACCTTCAACATTCGCCGGCAGATCATCCACGAAAAAGCACTCTGCCGGAACCAGACCAAAATGGCTGCAGAACGTGCGAAATATTTCTTCGCCGGGCTTTAGCAGGTGCCAGTCTGCGGAAATAAATTCTCCGTCGAATTGTGATATTGCCGGTATATTTATGCGGAAAGTATGATAATTTTTACAAGTATTAGACAGCAGGTAAATCCTGTATCCAGCTCGCTTCAGCCGTAATATCACCGCCTCCATTTTAGGAAATTTCGGAATATCCTCATGCCAGTGATAAAACATCTGGGTGACGGTTTCATGCAGCCGCTTTGGTATTCTTTTGCATATAGAAGCCACCGCCTGTTCATCGGTCATAGTACCCCGGTCTGTGGAAACCCACTCCACGGATTGAAACACCTCCTCCAACAGCAGCTTCTTGTCTTTTTCATCCCCTTTGCAATATGTTTCAATATAACGGTTTGCATCATATAAAATTAAAACATTTCCCATATCAAATACGATGTTCTTAATCATAAAAACTCCTTTTTCGTAATCTAAACTACCGATACTTTTCCTTTGCTTATCTTTAAGAAAATCAAAAGGGATACTGCAGTAGTTACCGTAAGGATGGAAGCTAAGGCAGCAGCAGTCCCATAACTGTTACGAACGATTTCTGTATAAATTGCGACCGCAATCGTACTTGTTTTACCGCCATATAACATCACACTGGAGGATAATTCATTGATACAGGTAATCCAGCTAAGAATAGCACCCGACATAATACCCGGAGCCATCAAACGAGCCGTAACCGTAAAAAAAGTCTTCATCGGCGAAACTCCTAAGTTAATGGATGCCTCTTCTATACTCTGATCCATCTGCTGAAGAAAAGCCGAACCGCTTCGCACCGTATAAGGCAGCTTACGAACTACAAAGGCCACCACCATAATAGCTGCGGTGCCGGTAAGTAACAGCGGTGGTTTGTTAAAGGCAACAATTAAACTGATACCAAGAACTGCCCCCGGAATTACATAAGGGAACATGATTAATAGATCCAATATGGCACCGGCTTTTCCCCTCTGACGAACTACTATATAACTAATTAAAATACCAAGCAAAACAATAATCACTATGGCAATGATAGAAAATACATAGGTATTCCTGATATTTGTTCCCAAACGTTTTGCAATGGTTTCATAACTGCCTAAGCTAAAACCGCCGATAAATCCCGTAAAGTCAGTTTTTATAAAAGAAGTGATCAATACCACAGCCTGAGGTATAATTCCCATGCCTACCACCAATAAAACCGGAAGCGTTATAAAGAACCGCTTTAAACCATGAACCTGCTCTTCTACCGGAGGTCGCATAGCAGTCATAACATAATTCTTCTTAGAAACAAAATATTTCTGTACCAATAATACACTCATGGAACAGACAACAATAATAACCGACAATGCGCTGGCCAGATTTGCATTTCCCCCCATCTCGCTCATATACTCATTATATACCAAAACCGGCAATACTGTATAGCCTTCTCCCATTAACATAGGCGTTCCAAAATCTGCCAGACTGGTCATGAATACCATAACCGCTCCTGCTGCGATGGAGGGCATAACTACCGGCAGGGATATAGTCAAAAGCCGGCGAATTTTATTTGAACCCAGATTTTCAGCCGCCTCTTCTAAACTTCTGTCAATGCTGGACATTGCACCGGAGGTATACAAATATACATAAGGAAAAAGCTTAAAGGTAAATACCATGATGATTCCCAGCTTCCCATAAATCGTCGGCAGTGTGATACCTAAGCCGGCAAAGAATTTAGTTACCACACCTGCACGCCCAAACAACATGATCCATGAGTAGGCCCCTATAAAGGGGGGACTCATTAAAGACATAATGATTAAAATATGCATAATTTTTTTCCCTAAAACATTGTACCGGGTCATCAAATATGCCATTGGCACCCCGATTACAACGGTTGTTACAGTAGCTGTTCCGGATACAAAAAGGCTTCGGAACAGGGTTCGGTAATAATAAGGCTTTTCAAAAAAGCGAAAGTAATTCGCCAGGGAAAGCTGCCCTGTCTTAGCAGAAAAAAAGCTTCTATAAATCAGCGACGAAAAGGGATAAATTAAAAATAATACCAGTGTGGCAACCACTCCGATTTTTACCCAAAACCAGAAATCTAATTTTATAAGACGTTTCACGAAATCACCTCTTCTTTCTCAGAATCATATACACTGATCCGGTTCGTATCTAAAGTTACATGAACCTCCTTTTCATCCGGTTTTACCTGGGATTCATCCTTGGTATATTCGTTTAGCCGGACCGTTTGCCCGGTATTTAAAAGAACTTCATATTCCACAAAATCTCCAAGAAAGGTGGAAAGCACAATCCGTCCCGGAATTCCTTCCTCACTGAAAGAAAGCTGCTCAGGCCGGGCCGAAATAATTCCTTTTCCCGTATAATTCTTATTGAGAGGCATATTCACAGAATAATCCTTGCTGATACTGATATCATAGTTCTTATCTGCTTTCATGATATCACATTCAATAAAATTTGAGACTCCGATAAAGCCTGCAATAAAGGTATTTTGCGGCTTCTTATAAATCTTCTCAGGACTGTCAATCTGCATAATCTGCCCATCCTTCATTACAGCGATCCGGTCAGAAATGGCCAGTGCCTCCTCCTGGTCATGGGTAACATAGATTGTTGTGATACCCAGCCGTCGCTGCAATTTCTTAATAACCGTTCTCATCTGTACTCGCAGTTTCGCATCCAGATTGGAAAGCGGTTCATCCATCAGTAGAATTTGAGGCTCAATTACGAAAGCGCGGGCCAGCGCCACACGCTGCTGCTGTCCGCCCGAAAGCTCACTGGGCTTTCGGGTTCTTAATTTTTCAATTTGAACCTGCTCTAAAGCCTCCTGCACCCTTATTCTGATTTGTTCCTTGGGAACTTTTTTCGCTTTCAGTCCATAAGCTACATTCTCTTCCACCGTCAGATGAGGGAAGATTGCATAATTCTGAAACACCATACCGATATCCCGCTTATGGGCATCTACGTTATTAAGCAGAATATCGCCAAAGAAAATTTGTCCTTCATCAATTGAGTTAAATCCGGCGATCATTCTCAAAAGAGTAGTTTTTCCACACCCTGAGGGACCCAGAAGGGTAAAAAATTCCCCTTGATTGATATCCAAATCTATGTGATTGACAGCTTTAAAGTCTCCATATTTTTTTACAGCGTTTTTTATAATAACATTACTGCTCATCGCTTACCTCCCATTTTATATTTTTAAAATAGAGGCACTTTGATAGAAATGCCTCTATTATTCACTGCGTTAATCTAATCTCCGACAACAATCTCCTGCCATTTTTCAAAAATTTCTGCCTTTTGATTGGCTGCCCAATCAAAATCGTAATCTACCAAGGTAAGTTCATCCAATCCCGACAGGCTTCCCGGAGGTGTTAAATCACTTCTTACCGGACGGCGTCCATAATCCTGGGATTGCTTGGTCTGACATTCGGCACTCAGTACATAATCAATAAAAATCTTTGCTGCTTCTGCATTCGGTGCATCTTTTACCAAAGCAACACCATCGGGTACTGCCGAATTACCATCCGTGAAATAAGTATAAGCAACAGAATCATCTGCATCGTAAAGAACACCAGACTTTTCAATGGTTACACCAATGGCATACTCACCATCCTTAACCAGCTTGTGGCATTTTCCAGAGGAATCAACCAGCTTACCGTCCAGATTTGCATAAAATTCCTTGACAAAATCCCAGCCCGCTTCTTCTCCGCCTTTAGCAAGTACCATCGTACAAAGCTGGGTGTATGCAGATCCTGATTTGGTTGGGTCACAATAAGCGATCTGGCCTTTCCAGTGAGGGTCTAATAAATCCTCCCAGGAATCAGGCACCTTATAATCACCCACTAATTCTTTATTATAAAAAATAATCATGGGAAGAGGCGATTCTCCAATCCACTTATCCTCCGAATCTTTATATTCTTCCCCAATAAAGGAATCATTAACAGATACACAGGTCTCAAAGTAATCCTTATAGGCCGCCAGAGAGTCCGCCCCGCCTCCCCATAAGACATCAGCAATCGGGTTTGCCGATTCTGCTTCGATACGTTTTAAAAGTTCACCGGTTCCTGCTGCTACAATCTCTACTTTAATATTCGGATAAGCTTCCATAAATTCATTGACACCCGCATTCAGTGGGTCTGCATCATGAGGTGAATAAACAACTATAGTTCCACTTACTTTCGCAGGTTCTGTCTCCGTCAGGGATGCCGCCTCTGTGCTGCTGCCTTCTGTCTCTGCCGGAGAAGTAGATACCACCTCCTCCTTCTTACAGCCAGTTAATGCAAAAAGCATCATTGCCGATAGTGCCACTGCTAAAACTGTTTTTATACGTTTCATAAATACTCCTCCCTTTCTAAAGTTTTTTCTATTATTAATTATAAATACTATGGAAAACATTGTATACGGGAGGATACTGATATATTTTTGGTTATTATGATATTTTATCGACTATTTTTTAAGTTTTAATGTGCAATATTACAATGATTTCTTTTGGTAAAACGTTAGCACTCGCTCTTTCAATTGCTTTTCGTTTTACCTCTGGATTCGCCCTTGCATAAATTTTATGTAACGCATTACATAATAATGCTAAAAGGAGACATCGCTCCATAGCCGGTTTCTCAGCTATTTTACGATGTCTCCATGTAAATTTTCTATTCTCTCCATGAGTTAAGTAAATCTTGTGTCAAAACTCTTCGCCTATCATAAACACTAGGATTAATCGAGAGTATACGGCATCAGAGCGATATGTCTTGCTCTCTTAATTGCAATCGTAAGTGCTCTCTGATGCTTTGCGCAATTACCTGTAATTCTTCTGGGAAGAATTTTACCTCTTTCTGATACATATCTTTTTAATTTATTTACATCTTTAAAATCGATATCGCCATTCTTTTCACCACAGAAAACACAAACTTTTTTTCTTCTGCGTCCAACTCTTCTCTTCATTGGAGAATCGCCTCTATCGTTCTTATTATATGCCATGGTAGTACCTCCTTTATTATACTAATTAATTGAAGGGCAGTCCTTCGTCTTCCACTCCATCCGGAATATTCATAAATCCATCATTAATCGCGCTGCTTGGTGAAGGCATTGAAGCAGGCTGATATCCCCCGGTTCCGGATGCTCCTTTACTTTCTGCAAATTCCTGATCTTCTATCACAACATCCGTAGTATAGACCTTCTGACCTTCTTTATTGGTATAACTGCCTGTCTGAATTCTTCCGGTTACTACTACTTTGGTTCCCTGATGCAGATATTTCTCCGCAAATTCAGCACTTCTGTCAAAGGCCACACAGGAAATAAAATCAGCCGATTGCTCATTCGTGTCGCTGCTCTTTCGGAATCTTCTGTCAACAGCCAATGTATATCTGGCAATTGCCATAGAACGTTCTCCTTGCGAGTATCTGATATCCGGTTCTCTGGTTAATCTTCCCATAAGGATAACTTTATTCATACAAACCCTCTTTCTCTTCTATTAAGCTCCTTGTCTAATGCACAAGAATCTGATTACGGGTTCCATAATGCGAATATGGTTTTCCACTTCATTCGAGCATGACGCATCGGTCGTCTCAAATTTAATAAAATAATAAAAGCCCTCACGCATTTTCTGAATTTCATAAGCTAATCTTTTCTTACCCCATTCATCAACACCGGTTACGGTTCCGCCGAAACGCTCAATATAGCCTTTTACCTTCTCGACAGTTGCCGTTCTTTCATCATCTTCGATCTTCGCACTTAGAACAAGAGCTAATTCATAATTATTCATGCTAAGTCGTACCTCCTTTTGGTCTCTGGCCCCCTGACTATGCAAGGAACAAGGAATTTTATATAATATATCACAATAAATGATGTTAACATAATTTTACCGAGTGTGCAAGCCTTTTTTCAAATTCCGCTGCCATTCTCCTGCTAATTCGCTACAAGTTCACATTCCAGGCAATCTCGTCCGTCTTAGATCAACTGGTGTGAATTTGTAATTTTTCTTTCCAGGCCTTACCTGTGTTCGTAGTCGCCAGTCCACCCAGGGAAGTTTCTTTCAAAGTTGACGGCATGGATAATCCTATTTGATGCATTGCACTGATAACTTCATCCCAGGGAACTCTGCTTTCCACACCGGCCAGCGCCAGTTCAGCCGCTGTCAGCGCATTCGAGGCGCCTGCTCCATTGCGCTTGATACAGGGTACTTCTACCAGACCCGCCACGGGATCACAAGTCAGTCCCAGCATGTTTTTGAGCGCCATTGCCATTGCATGAGCCGACTGAGAAGGGGTTCCGCCGGCCATTTCCGTCAATGCCGCCGCTGCCATCGCACTGGCAGAACCCACTTCTGCCTGACAGCCTCCTGCAGCTCCGGAAATACAGGCGTTATTGGCAATAATATAGCCAAATGCTCCCGCCGTAAAAAGATGCTTAATAACATCCTGATCTGAGAGACCAAGACTTTCTTTCGCCGCTATCATTACCCCTGCCAAAACACCGGAAGCGCCTGCTGTTGGGGTGGCACAGACAACTCCCATACATGCATTTACTTCATTCGTTGCAATCGCATAACAGACGGCAAGTAAAAATTTTTTATCTGTAAGCAATGGTTTATTCTGTATATAGTCATAAATTTTCTTAGCGTCTCCGCCTGTCATTCCGGAATGCGAAGTCACCCCTTGAAGCCCTCTGTCTATAGCATTTTTCATAACCTGATAATTTTTTTCCATGATAGCATAAATATCCGCTTCATTTTTACCGGTTACTTCCATTTCTTGTTCTATCATGATTTCACATATTTTCTGATGATTTCCTTCTGCCTGATTCACTAATTCCGCTACTGTATTAAACATGATGTTCCACCCTCTTATTCATTAAGTCACAATTACCTTTATTATATTATCTTTCAATGTCATCTCCTGAATCAATAGTTCCTGAATCATCTGATCGGTCTCAATCACCATCAATGCATGATGTCCTTTTTCCATTCTGGAAACTTCCATATGACTGATATTAATCTGATTCCTTGCTAATACATTGGTAACAGCCGCTATTGTACCATAGGCATCCTTGTGTAATATCAGGATGGCAGGATTTTCTCCGGAAAGTCTGATTGGAAATCCATTTAGTTCGATAATCTGGACCGTGCCGCCGCCTACAGAAATTCCTGTAAGCTCTATTTTCTCATTGCCGTCCTGCAAGATAAGTTTTACCGTATTCGGATGCTGCGCAACAGTCTCTTCTTTATAGAATTTAATTGAGATTCCTTTTTCTTTGGCTATTTCAATTGCCTTTGGAATTCGTTCATCATCTGTTTCAAATGCCATAATCCCGCCAATAACAGCAACATCCGTAGCGTGCCCTTTATGGGTTTCGGCAAATGAACCATAAAAATGCACATCGATGCTTTTGGGCTCTCGGCCAAAAATCTTTCGGGCAATCTGTCCAATCCGAATCGCCCCGGCTGTGTGTGAGCTGGAAGGTCCAACCATGACAGGACCGATAATTTCAAAAACGCTTCTGTATTTCAAGATAATTCCTCCCAAAACTATTTCCTGTTATTATACCCGTTTTTTATCATTATTAATATTGACATTCATCAATAAAAGCTGCAAATTTTCGTTTGCAGCTTTACATTACGCTTCTTTCTTTCTCAGGCCTCTGGTATTTTTCTCCACCAGTTTCCTGGTAACCATGACCTGATGACCACATCCTAAACATTTCAGGCGAAAATCGGCTCCGACTCTTAATATCTCCCATTCATGGCTGCCACAGGGATGCGGTTTTTTTAGTTTAACAATATCTCCTATTTCATAGTTCATAAATTACACCTCAATTCTCCAAAACCCTGTCAATTGTCTTTAGTTCTTCTTCAGTGAAATCCATGAATTCCAGCGCTTTTAAATTATCTTCGATTTGCTCTGCTTTACTAGCTCCGATTAAGACACTGGTGACTTCTTTTCTTCGTAAAACCCAGCAAAGAGCCATAGATGCCAGACTTTGCCCTCGCTTTAAAGCGATTTCATTTAATGTGAGCACCTGGGCAATCTGCTCATCACTCATATAACGTTCTCTTACTATTTGACTTTTGGATGCTCTGGAATCAGCCGGAATGCCTCTTACATATTTATCAGATAGCACCCCTTGCGCCAATGGACTAAAGGGGATGCAGCCTGTCCCTTCTTTTTCTAAAAGCTCTAACAACCCTTTCTCCGCCGTGCGTTCCAGCATATTATACCGGGGCTGATGAATCAGACAGGGAGTTCTATTTTCCTTAAGGATACGGATTGCTTCCCTGGCTTCTGAAACACCATAATTCGACAGACCAATGTAGAGTGTCTTACCTTGATGCACCAAATCTGACAAAGCTCCCATTGTTTCCTCTAACGGAGTATCCGGGTCTGGCCTGTGGTGATAGAAAATATCCACATAATCCAGTCCCATTCTTTTAAGACTCTGATCCAGACTGGCTATTAAATATTTTCTTGAACCAAAATCCCCATAAGGTCCCGGCCACATAGAATATCCTGCCTTTGTAGAAATAATCATCTCATCCCGGTAGGAGTTTAAATCGGCTCGAAGTATTCGGCCAAAATTCTCTTCCGCTGCTCCTTTGTTTGGAGCCCCATAGTTATTGGCTAAATCAAAGTGCGTAATTCCTGAGTCAAAGGCTTTGAAAATCATCTTTTTTTGATTCTCAACAGTTGCCTCTTCACCAAAATTCTGCCATAACCCCAAAGATATCAGAGGGAGCTTGATGCCACTCTTTCCGCAGCGTCTATACTGCATATATTCATAACGATTTTTATTAATTTGGTGCATGTTTTACCTCCTGCCAACTTAATCACCCACAGCTCAAAGCAGATAATGCTTCATTTTAGCAATCACAACACCAATATCCAATGGCTTCCCAATATGATCCGTCATTCCGGCAGCGAGACAGCTTTCAATATCTTCCCGAAAAACATTAGCAGTCATAGCAACAATCGGTATCGTCCCGGCCCTGGCAATATCCATTTTCCGGATGATTCCGGTAGCTTCATACCCATCCATCTCCGGCATATGTACATCCATAAAAATCATATCATAATCACCAAGGTTACCGGCATATTTTTCACATGCTTCCCGACCGTTTTCCGCGCAATCAATCATAACTTCTGTTTCTTCAAGCAATGTCATAAGAATCTCTCTGTTGACCTCAACGTCTTCCGCAAGTAAAATAC
>Ga0154000_1000241_pt1 | contig 15451 bp, 11 predicted proteins | sample TSNC084MetaG_FD_104674 | JGI IMG/M metagenome (GOLD analysis project Ga0154000, IMG submission 104674) | Attine ant fungus gardens microbial communities from North Carolina, USA - TSNC084 MetaG | ecosystem: Host-associated > Fungi > Mycelium > Unclassified | place: USA: North Carolina, Lumber... | reverse complement strand
TCTCTGGATTCTGCGGGTAGATCCCAACGAAAAAGGAGATGCTATGACCGAAGATGAACTGCGGACCATCGTGGAAGTCAGCCACGAGGTTGGCGTAATTGAATCGGAAGAAAAAGAAATGATTAATAACGTGTTTGACCTAAGTGATTCCCAGGCTAAGGATGTAATGGTTCCCCGGGTCAGCATGGTACTGGTAGATCTGGAGACCACCTATGAGGATCTGCTGGAGCTCTTTGAAGAAGAGCGTTTTACCAGAATTCCTGTCTACGAAGAATCACCGGATAATGTCATCGGTGTTCTTAACATGAAGGATCTGGTACTCTACAGGCAGGGAACCCCTTTTAATATCAAAGCCTTCCTGCGGGAACCTCACTTTACCCATGAGTTCAAGAATACCTATGAGCTCTTCCATGAGATGCGGCAGGAGGCCGTTACGATGTCCATAGTCCTGGACGAATATGGCTCCACCGCCGGTCTGATTACCATGGAAGATATTTTGGAAGAAATTGTCGGTGAGATTCGTGACGAGTTCGATGAGGGAGAACTGGAGCATCTGGTGTCAGTCGGTGAACGGGAATACCTGGTAGAAGGCTCTTACAAGCTGGATGATCTGAACGATGAGCTGGAGACCAATCTGGTCAGCGAAGATTACGATTCCATCGGCGGTTATTTCATCGGCCTGTTAAACCACTTCCCTGAACAGGGAGAGCGAATTACCAGCCCGGACGGTTATGAATTTATTGCCGAGTCCGTTGACCGGAACCGCATTGAAAAAGTGCGTTTGATTGTGCCGGTAGAGATGGAAACAGCGGAAACCGAGGATTAATAAGAGCCTTACGTAAATTAAATGCAGCCATAGGAGAGGCGCTTCTATGGCTGCAATTTTTATTATATTGTGTTCCCATTCATTGCTCATCCCGCCGGCACACAGGTGAAAATACAAGTTAACGGTCCTTCCATCTGAAAATTGCCGTATTGATAAGGCAGCAGCAAATGATCGCCCTGGGACAACGGCATGCCATCCAGCATACCATTCCCCTTGATTACGCTGATGCAGAGGAATGGATGGGATTGATGAAATGTATGCGCCTGTTCCAGACGGATTCTTTCCACTTGATAAAAGGGCGTCGAAACCAATCTGGCACGCCAGACGCCGTCTTCCGGCTGCTCCTGATAAGGAATCACTTCCGGAGACAAGCCATACGTGATTACATCCAGGCTTCGTTTAATATGAAGCGCTCGTTTCTGTCCGTTGCTTAAACGGTCATAATCGTATAAGCGGTAGGTAATATCACTATTTTGCTGGATCTCCAGCAGCTTGATACCGCCGCAGATCGCATGGACACAGCCCGCATCAATCTGGATAAAATCACCGGGGCGCACGGAAATTGTCCGGAGAAATTCCTGCCAGCGCCCTTCCTGAACCCACTCCTCTGCCTGCGCGCGGCCATCGGCATTATGCCCCAGAATCAGCCTGGCATCCGGACAGCCATCTAAAATATACCAGCATTCACTCTTACCGGAGGCACCGTTTTCATGGATACGGGCGTATGCATCGTCCGGATGAACCTGAATGCTTAAATCGGATTCCGCTCGAATATCTTTAATTAAAAGTGGGAAGCATTCTCCTCCCAGATTCCCAAATAAGTCCGGATTACTTTGCCAAAGCTGCCCGAGTGTCTGGCCATGGAAGCTTCCCTGGGATATAATTCCATCCCCATGGGGATGAGCGGCAATTACCCAGCTCTCGGAACCCCAAACGGCCTGTTTCTCAAGCGGCTTAAAGCGTAAAATTTCTCTCATGATCGTATTCCTTGCTTCAAAAATTAATAAATTTCGTATACAGAGGATGGAATTCCAAGCTTATTTGGTAAGTCCATACTTGCTGCATAAACTGGCAAATTCCTGCGAGTCCAGGAAAGCATTCAAGACAGTGGTACGGCTGGTTGATTTATTCAAACGGGATACCCAATCATTTAACCCCTCCGTGTCCGCTTCCCTGCCAAATAGTGTGCGGTACAGTATTTCCACATAAGTTGTATTGTTATATTTCTTATCTGTAAACTCTGTACTTTGGAAAAAGCCCTTGGCCACCTTGCTTGCAGACTCTTTCTTAACCATCAACCGAGTTACCCAATCCTGCAGGCCGATCCAGTCCGGATTTCTGGACAGGCAATTCTTATATAGCCGTGTCACATAGGCCGTGGCCTGGGGATACTTGTCACTGATATCCGTCACTTTATAAGTCCCGCGCGCAATCCCATAACTTCCACACAGGTTCCCAAACTCCGTGGAGTTTACCACGCCTGCAAATACATATTTCCGGCTTAAGCCCTGATCCAGATACGACTGCCAATACGCTTTGCCTCCGGCATCTGACGTTCTTCCCAGGATCGTGTTGTACAGCATTTCAATATAGGCACTGTCACTCGTATTCTTACTGAGATATTCCTGCGAGAAAATAAAATCGTATGCCACTGCCGCGCCGGTATTCTCCAGACGTTCCAGCTTACCAACCCAGTAATTCCAGCCTGCCGCGTCCGCTTTCCGCGAAAGAACCTTGAGATAAAGGCGATCTACAAATGGAGCAGCGCAGACGTCCCCTTCAATGGAAACAACACAGCTATGCGTATAGCTTACGCTGCCGGAACTGGAATAGCGGTATAACGTGAAACCCTTATCCAGGTAGCGGCCTTGCAGTTGAGCCAGCGTATATTCTCCATTCCAGCCATAACGGGTACATTTCGTCTTCGGAGGCGTCTGCTCCAGAATATCAATATACAAAATGCTGCCGTCACTGCCGTATCCAATATCGGCCACTAACACTACATGATTCCCGGCATCGTTAAAAACATCTCCCAGCTGTACACTGTTAATGCTCTGCGATGTCACCTTTGTCGCCGCGCCAGGAATGGCAGAGGTCGTACGTCTGCTAATGCCCCATGCATAAGATACAAAAGCACTGCAGTCACTGGAATAGTAGGGCGCAAGCTTGTTATAAGTGGACGTAGACGTATACATTTTGCTTCCGGAATTGTCCACTGCCTGCACAAATTCTGCCAGCCCACTGACTGTGGAGGTGCTATTGCCGCTGGCAAAGGGCACATACTGTGCATAAACCGGCTGCCCATATGGAATACCATGGTAAGTAACACCGGCGGAAAAAGTCGTCGCCCCATTCCAGCCCTTTATATCCTTCAGGGGTGTCCACTCCACTTCATGCTGCTGTCTGGCGCGTTTAATAATATTCTTCTGTCCCGTACTGGCAGCACTGGCAGTCGCATAAGCAGTAATGGCGGTAGATGTCAGCACCTCATCCTCAAAGGTCTCCAGCAGGACCCCCTCACCTGCCAATCGGGCATTCTCCTGGCAGGTCTCACATTCGTCCGCAGCATGCTCACCGGTGGGCACATCACTGCCCAGACTATAGAGTGCCACCTGAGAAGATGCCCGTGCCACACCAAACAATGCGGGAATTAACGCCTGACGGTCTTCGCCGCCTGCCGTCATGAGCAAATATCCGTCACAGCTATAGTAGCTGCTGACCTGGCCGCTGATTACCTGATCCTCGGCATAGAGAGTCCGGTCAAAAAGCTCTCCCTTGGCATAGATCATGCCATACTGAGTGGGAATAAACCCCTGAATAGCACCGTCTTCCCGCAGAAGCCAGGGTTCTTCTTCCCCAATCGAATACGCATACAGGCTGCCGCCGGACAAGAAATAGATCACTTCCTGATTCACCACATACATCTGCCGGATCTCATTGTCCCATTCCAAAACAACCTCGGGCACGCCACCCTGGGGAGCAGTTTTATGGATCTGTGTGCCGGCTGCCACATAATAGAGCGCATCTTCAAATACGTTTAAGTTCGAGCCGGATTCACGGCTAATCTGTATCTCTCCGCCATCCTCCGTTAAATACTTCAGGCTGTGATCCTGCTCGTCTATAAAATACACCACCGACTCCTGCCAGATGGCAATCACTCCGCCGTTTAATATGTTCTCACTGCTGTTCCCCAGTACCCAGGAGCTCACCTGCGGCAGATTTCCATCCGGATTTACAAGCTCCTCCCAAAGGACTGCCTGCGTCTCTGATTCCTGGGATTCTGTTGTCTCTGTTTCACCTTCTGTGATTTCCTCTGTTACGGAAACGGTCTCTTCTGCCGATTCCATCCCCTCTTCCGTTTCCAGCTCCGACTCTGCTTCCGCTTCTGCCGCATAGACAGCTCCGGAGTCCAAAGGACTTCCCGGCACAAGCATGGAAAGCATTAATAGAAACACCAGTAATTTTTTCTTCATAATACAAATAACTTCCTTTCCTTTGTAAAACGCACCCAAAATGGGCAAAGCAACCTCCTATCATACTATTCTATTGTAACGTTCTGTTTTTACAAATGCAAGTATTTTGAAAACTTTTCCATAAGCTGCATAATCTTTTCATCGTCACCCGCCTTGATTTTTGTTCCATTACCACAAGGGGCTGGGATAAATTCCCTGGTCGACCATGTCCTGCAGCCGGGCGGCAGCCATGTCCTTATCTTCCGGGTATGTGATGCCAAACCACTGGTCACTGCAGGGTAATACACGCACGGTGATCTGCTCTTCCTTTAACAAATCATTCACCAAAACCGGAAGCAGATACTCCGCCTTAAGATCTCCTTCCGGAATCCCCTTTAGAAAATCCACAAAACGCTGCTCTAACTCTGGCATGAAATCCGGGGTAAATCCCCAGAAATTCATCGATACCAGGCTGTCCGGCTCCAGTGTCCTGACCCGTCCCTGGTAAGTACCATAGATTACTCCGTCTGCCCTTCTAATTTCCTGCGTTTCATTAACGCCAATGAGTTTCCCCTCTTCATTTATCAGGCAAACCCCTCTGGTAACGGTTCCATTTGCACTCAACGTATTTTCCAGAACAAATCCGGCCATTGCACATCGATACCCGGATTCCGGCTTCAACCTTTCACTGTCTTCCAGATATTGATAGATATTTCGGAAGGCTTCCTTCCCGTAATAATCGTCTGCATTAATTACAGCAAAAGGCCCGTCAAGCATTCCGCGGCAGGCCAGAACTGCGTGGCCGGTTCCCCAGGGCTTTCTACGGCCCACCGGCTTACAAAATCCAGCCGGCAGATCTTCCGGATCCTGATAAGCATAGCTTACATGCATCTGCTGTTCCACCCGGTCCCCAATCAGCTGCCGGAAGTCTGCTTCGATATCCTTCCGGATAATAAAGATTACCGTCTCAAATCCGGCTTCCCTGGCATCGTATAAGGAATAATCAATGACCAGTTCGCCGCTTGGCCCTACCTTTGCCAGCTGTTTTACTCCTGCTCCATACCGGCTTCCGATTCCAGCCGCCATAATTACTAATACTGGTTTCTTCATTTTTCCTCCTTGCCTTGATATACCTGAAAAACGCCTTCTAACATGGCCTTCTCCGTAAAATGATCCATTACCCGCCGTCTGGCTGCGGCCCCCATTCGGCTCCGCAGTTCGGCATCCTCTGCCAGCCGTTTCATGGCTGTACTTAACGCTTCCACATCTCCGGGGGGAACCGTAAATCCTGTCTCTCCATCCAGACTTACGTAAGGAACGCCGCTATCCAGCCGGGTATTAATAACCGGATTGCCAAACGCCATGGCTTCAATCTGGACTAAACCAAACGCCTCACTTTTCTCTACGGACGGCAGCACCAGCACATCACACTTTCTATATTCCCGGGCGATCTTAGCATCGGACATATTCCCGTAAAAATGAACGCGGTCACGAATTCCCAGACACTGTGCCATTTCCTTTAGCGACGATTCCAAAGGACCCTGTCCCACCATCACTAATTCTGCATTTTCGATCTTTGCAAATGCCTGGATTAAGATTTCGCAGCCTTTATAATAGACCATCCGGCCTACGAAGAGAAACCGTATCTTCTCGCTCTGAACCTCTGGCACAGCATCCTCCTGGCGGACTATTTTGAGAAAGCCGTCGGAGACCGCAAAAGGAACCACGACACATTTCTCACGATACGCCCCCAGATAATCCGAACCGTCGATGTGGCCCTGCGTAGCCACCACAATCGCGTCCGCCCGGTCTAACATACGCAGCATAATCGGCTTATAAAGCCGCAAAAGTTTCTTTTGGCGCACGATATCGCTGTGCCACCATACCACGATGCGTCCTTTAAATCCGCTAAGCAAACAGGCCACGTCCCCCAGAGGAAATGGCATATGAAGATGAAGCACGTCCTGCTTTCTTGCCATTTTTCTCAGCTTCGGAATAAAGGTAAGAGAAACCGGCATTGAAAATAAAATCCCCATGCTGGATGCCCGGACCACCGGAACTCCATTGATCCGTTCTGCCCTGCCCTTCCCCTTTTGCTGACAAACCAGTACTTTCATATCGACCTGGTCCTTCAGGCCCTCGGCAATTTGCTGTACCACCCGTTCAACACCGCCGGTTACCGGATCATACATTTTGTTTATCTGCAAAACCTTTAATTTCTTCATAATGTTCTTAATTTACTGCAAGGACTTCAATACATCCAGCAGTATCTTTGCCCCTTTCTCCCACGTGAAGCCATTGGCTCTTTTAAGCCCTGCTTCCGACATTTGCATCCGCAGTTCACGGTCATCCAGAACCCGCCGGATCCCATCTGCAATCGCCTCATCGGAATAAGGATCTACCAGAATTCCTGCATCTCCGACCACCTCCGGAATCGAGGAAACATTCGAGCTGATCACCGGCGTTCCGCAGGCCATTGCTTCCAACGGCGGAATTCCAAACCCTTCATATAGCGAAGGAAAGAGGAATGCCACGGCCCCCTTCAAAAGCAGCGGAGGCTCGTCCCTGTCAATATACCCGGTAAAAATAACCTCCTCCTCCAGGTGAAGCCTTTTTACCTGTTCAAATATGGAGTCATACATCCATCCCTTCCGGCCGGCCAGAACCAGCTTGGGTACATCGGAGTTAGTATGCTTGACAGCACCATATCCAGAAATGATGCGTTCAATATTCTTCCTGGGTTCTAAAGTCCCCAGATACAATAAATACTCCCTCGGAATTCCGTATTTCTCACGGACTGCCGCCACCTGCTCTTCCGAATGATTCGGATGAAACACATCCCGGTTCACCCCCAGGTGCATTACCACCATCCTATCCGGATCTACTCCCAGGTATTTCGCCGTCTCTTGTTTGGTAAACTCGGACACCGTTACAATCTTATCTGCACGCTTACATGCCGTATCCATATTGGCATTTAGCATCATCATGGTTCTCTTACGGATGGTCTCCGGAAATACCTTATATCCCATGTCGTGGAACACCGTTACTTTCCGGCCCTTTACACCCGGTGGGATATAATAGTTAAAGAAAAACGTAATATCGGAATCTTTACCAAAAAAGTGAGAGTATGGAATTGGTAAAAGGTTCCACATCATTTTGTACAGGCTGTAGCTGTAGAACGCACAATGATCCCCAAATCCAAGATCTGCATACTCCTGCATGGCCGCCGGTCTTCCTTCCCCGTGTCCACGCAGTTTAAAATAGTTTAGCTGCAGCTCCCAATCTGGTACCATACGCCGCATTTCCCGCAGCAGGCGGTCTGCCATCCAGCCAATTCCGGTCTTCTCTGCTTCAAGCAGAAGCTGAGCCTCAAATGAGACTTTCATGCAATGATTCCTCCCAAAAGAATAAATCCATCATTTTTTCAATTGATTCAACTATAACATATTTGAAAAGTAGTTACAAGTAATCTGTCGCTGCGCCATGATTACTTACTTTTTGAAAAGCGCAAAAAAAGCTCTGAGCGCTTGTCTATTTCCCGATTTTGTAGTATAGTAATTAGAAGTATCGCATCATACACAAAAGGAGTAAGTTCATGAAAACAACCGCATTGATTATGGCCGGCGGGCGCGGCGAACGCTTTTGGCCACGCAGCCGGATGTCTCTGCCAAAGCAGTTTTTGTCCCTGACGGATGATGGCAGAACCATGATTCAATTGACCATTGACCGGATATCCTCTATAGTCGATTTAGAAGATGTCTATATTGCCACGAATACCAGCTATAAGGAACTGGTAGCAGAGCAGCTTCCCGGAATCCCGGAGGAAAATATCCTGTGCGAGCCGGTCGGCCGTAACACAGCTCCATGCATTGCCCTGGCAGCTGTCCACATTGCCCACAAATACGAAGACGCCATAATGCTGGTGCTTCCCTCCGACCATTTAGTACACTCCGTGGAGACCTTTACCCAGACATTGCAGGATGCTGTTTCCGTGGCCAGTACCGGAAGCAATCTGGTTACACTTGGAATTCCGCCTGCTTATGCGGAGACAGGCTATGGATATATTCATTATAGGCAGCAGTCCCCCCTGGGGAAAGCCTATGCAGTCGCGCAGTTTGTCGAAAAGCCAAACCGTGAGACTGCTGAGAAGTATTTGGCCGCCGGAGACTACTTATGGAACAGCGGCATGTTTATATGGAAGGTGTCCAGTATTTTAGAGAATATGCACACCCATATGCCGGAATTATATAATGGGATCCAGGTGATTCGCGAGGCAATCGGCACCCCCCGGGAGAATGCCGTATTAACCGAGACATTTCCCAATCTCCCCTCCGAATCGATTGACTACGGCATCATGGAAAAGGCGTCCGATATCTATATCATCCCCGGCAATTTCGGCTGGGATGATGTGGGTTCCTGGCTGGCTATGGAACGGATCCGTCAGACCGATGACAACGACAATGTTATCGCAGGCAACGTATTACCGGTGAACTCAAAGCATTGTATCCTGGAAAGCAGCGGCAAGCTAATCGCTGCAGTAGGCCTTAAGGATCTAATCGTGATTGATACAGAAGATGCCATTTTAATATGCGATAAAGAGCATTCAGAGGATATCAAGAAAGTATTGGCCGAACTGCGTGCCACTAAGCAGGATAAATATATCTAACTATTATAGGAGAATTTCATGAAAAGAGCACTGATCACCGGAATCACCGGACAGGATGGTTCCTACCTGGCAGAATTGTTACTGGAAAAAGGTTATGAAGTATACGGCCTGATGCGCCGCAAGAGCGTAGTAGACTATGGAAATGTAGAACATATCAAGGGCAAAATCCACTTTATGTATGCAGACATGACGGATATCACATCTCTGATCCACGCCGTGCAGGTATCACAAGCAGATGAGGTCTACAATCTGGCCGCACAATCCTTCGTAGCCACCAGCTGGGAACAACCCATTACAACGGCCGATATCGATGCCGTAGGCGTAACTAATTTACTCGAAGCCATTCGGATCATAAAGCCAGATGCGCGCTTTTACCAGGCCTCCACCTCCGAAATGTTTGGACTGGTGCAAGCCATTCCTCAGTCCGAAGCTACGCCCTTTTACCCGAGAAGCCCTTATGGAGTGGCCAAGCTCTATGGGCACTGGATTACAAAGAATTACCGCGAGAGCTATGGCCTCTATGCCTGCAGCGGCATCTTATTCAACCACGAAAGTGAGCGCCGCGGCAAGGAGTTCGTAACCCGGAAGATCACTGACGCTGTGGCACGGATTAAATACGGCCTGTTAGACTGCCTGGAATTAGGCAACCTGGATGCCAAGCGGGATTGGGGCCACTCTAAGGACTATGTAAGAGCGATGTGGCTGATGCTCCAGCAGGATCAGGCGGACGACTTTGTAATTGCAACGAATGAAACGCGTACGGTACGCGACTTTGTCACCCATGCCTTTGATAGGGTTGGCGTTCAGGTCAGCTGGTCCGGTAAGGGCGTAGACGAAATTGGAACCGACGCGGCCACCGGTAAGATCGTAACCCGTGTAAACCCCCGCTTCTTCCGTCCGGCCGAAGTGGATATCCTGCTGGGAGACCCCTCCAAGGCTGAGAACGCTCTTGGCTGGACCAGAGAGATTCCCTTCCAGGAATTAGTATTCCGCATGGTAGATCATGACCTTGAACTGGTAAAGAAAGAAATTGCTTACAGCAAGCTATAATGCTACGGAGGAATCTTCTATGAAAGCTCTGATAATCGGCGGTGCCGGTTTTGTAGGGAATTATTTGATTGAGCACTGTAAGCGCGATTGGCAATGGTCTGTGCATGTCACCAAAATGCCGAATGAGACCATTGCCAATCCCGATGTATCCATACACGATCTGGATATTTTAGAAAAAAAAGAAATTACCGCCCTGCTTCAAACGGTTCGGCCGGATTGTATTTTCCATCTGGCTGCCCAGAGTTCCGTAGCCGTCTCCTGGAAAAACCCTGCACTGACCGTTGACGTAAATGTAAAAGGGAGCATTAATGTATTGGAAGCCATACGGGAGCTGGATTATTCCCCCCGCATTCTGTTAATTGGCTCCGGCGAAGAATATGGTCATATTCTTCCGGGCGAAACGCCAATCAGCGAAAGAAATACCCCTCGCCCCGGCAATATATACGCTGCCACAAAAGCCTGCCAGAACATGATTGGCGCGATATACGCCAAAGCATATCAGATGCAGATCATGATGGTGCGCGCATTTAATCATATCGGACCGAACCAGTCACCACTCTTTGTCGTAGCAGACTTCTGCCGGCAAGTAGCGGAAATCGAGGCTGAAATGCGTCCTCCCGTCATTCATGTGGGCAACCTGGCCGCGGAGCGGGATTTTACGGACGTCCGGGATGTAGTGAGAGCCTATTCCCTTCTGATTCAGAAAGGACAGCCTGGCGAGACCTACAATGTGGGAAGCAGTCATGCAGTCTCCATCGAAGAGGTCCTGACCCAGATCCTGTCGCTCTCCGCGAGACAGATCCAGGTGTCTGTAGACCCGGACAGGCTCCGTCCGGTAGACATACCAATCATCGAGGCCGACATCACAAAGCTGCGGGAGGTTACGAACTGGACTCCGGCCATCCCACTGCAGCAGACATTAGAAGAAACACTGAACTACTGGAGGCAGACCCTATAGGGCCTGCCTCTTTTTAAGTGTGCTTTACATAAACATTAAAAGGTTCTCTACGTATTCCTTCTTAATTTATGAAGTATCATTTTACTGTAAAACTGAAATTCCTCTTTTCTCGCAAAAGCAATAATCATAATAAGATTGGGGAGCAAGGCACTAATGAGCACCTGAATCAAAAAGTTCCTGATCCCTCCTCCGTTAAGATAAGATACACACATCATCGTGATCGATCCGTTTAGCAAGAGTACTAGCACATACTTTAAATACTGTAAAAAATACCCCTTCATGGAACTTCGGAATCCGTGCTTAAACAGAACATACGGTTCAATCCAAAATGCAGTCGAAAGCGTACTAATCATCGTTCCTATAAAGACCCCAATAATTCCAAATATTTGAGCAAGTATAATGGATGCCACCAAGTTAATAAAAGCCTCTAATATCGCTTTATAACGATCATGCCAAAAAAGGCCCAAAGCATCTCGAAAACGCAATACTACCTGCCTCATTCCGGTAAGATAGAAATTGCATAGCAGTATGAGAACCATACCCGTTTCAAAAGTATAATCAACACCAAAACACAATTCAATAAATGGGTTTATCAGTCCTCCCAGGCAAATTGTGCAAAAAGAAACAATCCAATAATTCGCAAAATTTAACAGCTTAAATACGGCATGAATTTTATCTTTGTCTTCCAAGACTCCCAAATTACCGATGCTGGATGTAATTGCATTAAATACTTGTCGGATAATCTGCGATAATGTATTGATAATTAACCGGTAATTCGAGTAGATACCTGCACTGACCAGACCCGAAAAAGCGGTTAGAAGAATGCTGTCCGTTCCATTGACGACAGCTTCGCCCAAACGATGCATAAACATTGCTTTGATATGCCTTAATATTTTACCACGTTCTACTTTCTCTAACGGTTCTTGTATTGGCTCCTTAATAAATGGATACATCCGGTCAGCCTTTTTGGCAATTAAATAATTGATCGCAAAAGTACTGCAAAGCTGAACCATTAGGTATAAAATGAAATTATGAGTAAGGATCAACAACACAATCTGAATAATACCCTGAATACAGTAAAGAAAATACTGGTAAGAAAGCGCGATATAATTCATTTGGTGTACTTCAATAATGGAGCGCTTATAGGAGTAAAAATAGGAGATCACCAGGTTTAATACATACAGCCCATAAATTAATGTTATATTTTGTAGGCCTTCGGCAATATCATTTGCCAGATATTTTACCAATGGCATTAATGCAAATCCTATCACGGCTACAACGATCCCGATTTTACGGTATAGGTTTCGATACAATGCTAATAATTTTTTTACTTTTTCATAATCACCCTTCGCCACCGGCTCATACATGAAAAATATAATCGCGTTGCCAATCCCTAGCTCCGATAAGGAAAGTAAAGAAATAACATCGCTAAAAAAACTATAGGCACCCAAATAAACCGCATCCAGCGTTCTCACAAAAACCATACGGCAAGCAAATAAAACAAACGTACTTAAAACTTGTCCGGAAAAGCTAAATATCAAATTCCTAATCGAATTTTTTGTACGCATAGTAACTCCAATCCCGTTTTTACTTGATGCCCTTGTTTGATCCGTTCATTAAAAATGTCTCGACCTCTATTCCATTGCCTTGAACAATAAATCCGCATATTTCTTTCCAATCACGGCGTAATCATACTGTGCCACTGTTATCAGACCATTGGATACAATCTTTTCATATTCTTGATGATCCTGCAATAGAAGATTGATCTTGTTTGCCAAATCATCTACATCCTTTTCCTTCAACAAAATTCCATTTTCACCCGACTGAATCAAGTCTCCCGTTCCGCCCAAGGCACCTGCAATGACGGGAAGTCCTGAGGCCATTGCTTCTAGATTCACAAGACTCAATCCCTCTACATCACCATTCTTTGCCGTAATAGAAGGAGCTACAAAGAGATCCGCTGATGCATAAACTGTTTTGAGTTCTTCATGTGTTTTAGAACCGATAAACTCAATTTTATCCCCCTGTTCCCTGGCCTGTTGTTCCAATTCCTCTCTTAAAGGACCATTGCCCACAATGCATAACTTTGCATCCACCTGTTTCATAGCTTCTATTAGGTAGGTCACACCCTTTATCTCCGCCAGGCGACCGACAAAGAGAATTACTTTTTTTCCATTCTGTTTGAAAAAGTTATCTAGTGCATATTGCTTTCCAAAATGATCTATATAACACCCCATGGAAATTATAGTTGTCTTAGTGTTCGGGTAAATTTGATTTATCTTCTCTTTTTGCAGCTTAGTTACGGTTGTAATGCAGCGGGCATTTTTCAAACATTTTCTCTTTAATATTCTAAATAATCCACCATTTAATGAACTTACATCACCGCCATGTCCCGTTACAATATAAGGGGTCTTATGCAGGAATCCCTGAACAATGCCCTGAGGAACGAGCCAGTGAGCATGAATCACATCATAGTTCCGTCCGATTCGGAACAGTTTCCACCACAAGGCCAGAAACAAAAAAGGAACCAATAGTCCTCTTTGCTTTTTTTCTTTGATCCGTGGCACGATTGCTCCCGGATAGCAAAGCGTCTCCAGCCGTTTCACAGGAAAATAACGGTAACGAAGCACTTCCACTCCTTCCATAATCTCCCTGGATTTAGCTTTTGGTGCAGAAGGCACTAAAACAGTAACACGAAAATAGGGCAGTAATGATTTTGCCAAATCAAAAATAAATCTGGGTTCCGTGTCACCCTCCCATCGTGGAAATGTAGATGCTGTCATTAGTAATTTTGGTTTTTTGTTATCATCCATATGCACTGTTTACACAATTCCGCAATCGGAAGTATGCTTCTCCTAATCAATTTTTGCCTATGCTGTCATAAACTATGTTTATTTCTTTAAGCCGCTCCAGTGAATAACAATTTATGATACTTGTCCAAAGAATTGTATCATAATACGTCAAAAAGAGCAAATAATTTTCATGGCATCCAGCGCCGAAGAATAAAGACCTGCCTCTTCTAAAGTGCTCTTTTATTTTTATTTTTTCTCCGTAGTTTCACTGATAATATAGCGGGGCCGCTTCTTCGTTTCGTTATAAATCTTACCAATATATTCCCCCATGATTCCGATACACAGGAGCTGAACCCCCCCAAGAAACAGCATAATACAGACCATACTGGTCCAACCGGTTATGGTAGCACCGTAAAATTTTTGGATAATGGTAATCACGATCGCGATCACACTAACCAGGCTGATCAGTAACCCAAGTGAGGTAATCATACGCAGCGGCTTAACCGATAAACTGGTAATTCCATCAAATGCAAATGCGAGCATCTTTTTGAGCGGATAATGGCTTTCACCGGCAATTCTGTCGGCCCGCTCGTAGTATACACTGGAATAGCGATAGCCGACCAGCGGTACTAATCCCCGAAGGAATAAATTGACCTCTCCGAACTCTGCCAGGCCTTCCAAGGCCTTCTTGCTCATCAGGCGGTAGTCGGCATGATTAAATACGACATCAGCCCCCAAAAATTTCATCACCTTATAAAAACCTTCTGCTGTCGTACGTTTAAAGAAGGTATCCGTCTCACGCTTGGAACGGACACCATAAACAATATCACAGCCCTTCTCGTATTCCGTAAGCATTGCATCCATCGCATTAATGTCATCCTGCCCGTCACAGTCAATCGAAATGGTAATATCCGCGGCATCTTTGGCCGTCATTAACCCTGCCAGAAGGGCATTCTGATGTCCCCGGTTACGGGACAGGCAAAGACCGGTATAATGTGGATCTTCTTTGCTAAGTTCCTGGATAATACTCCAGGTACTGTCCTTGCTTCCATCGTTAACAAACATGACCCGGCTTTCTTCATCAATACGCTTAGACGTAATTAATGTATGCAGCTTGTCCAAAAAAAGGCCACTGGTCTGCGGTAGTACCTCTTCTTCATTGTAACAGGGAATAACAATGTATAATTTGGGTAATTTCATCCTTCTTGTCTCCTTATTAAAATAATCTTCATATCATCCAAGTCGATTGCTCGAACCAGTACCACAAACATACAAATTCAAATACAATGAGATATGTAAGCACCAGCCCTATAAGGATTTTACTATTGAGCTTTCTTAGGATGTCCGCTCCTCCCAACACGAATACTCCACTTCCTATCAGGTAGCGCGGTATCGATTGCAGACGTACGGAAAGAGGAATGATCAGCAATATCATTGCCAGAACCGCCTCATGAAATCGCTTTTGCAGCACTAAATACCCAGCAATCAGAATTCCTGTCATTCCGCAGACAGCCAAATAAATTTCTCTCCACGAAGAACTGCGGAAGCCTCTCCAAAGAACCGCCAGGGGATTTCCTATCTCTCCTCCCCATGCCACCTGTACATGTAAAAAAGCCAATGGGTCTCCCATTTTCCATCCAAGATAAGCCATAAAGGCAAATAGTCCAAGAGGAATGAGACAGACACCAAGCACCAGTTTCCAATTGC
>Ga0154000_1000239_pt1 | contig 15538 bp, 16 predicted proteins | sample TSNC084MetaG_FD_104674 | JGI IMG/M metagenome (GOLD analysis project Ga0154000, IMG submission 104674) | Attine ant fungus gardens microbial communities from North Carolina, USA - TSNC084 MetaG | ecosystem: Host-associated > Fungi > Mycelium > Unclassified | place: USA: North Carolina, Lumber... | reverse complement strand
GTCGGTGATCTTCACACTGAAATCTGCCCAAAACATGTCCGCTTCGACCGCGGACCATCGGGCGTCGACGTCCACGAGCGCTTCTGCGGAGATCCGCCGGCCGGTGATGGCGATGACGGGCTTCATCGTGCATCTCCGATCCGCACGACCACGCGAGTGCCGCCGGCGGATTGCAGGAGCTCGAAACCTTCGTTGATCTGTTCGAAGTCCACCACGGACGAGACCATGTCGTCGAGGTTCAACCGCCCCTGCTCGTAATACTGGGCGTAGGTCGGTATGTCGGTGGGAAACTGGTTCGATCCCATCAGGGAGCCCTGCAGCCGTTTCTCCTGCATGAACAGTTCCGAGGCCCGGATCGAGACGGGCTGACTGTCGGGAACAAGGCCGACGACGGTGGCTGTTCCGCCCGGGCCAAGCATCTCGAATGCCTGCTGCACGGTGACAGCCAATCCGACTGCTTCGAATGCGTAGTCGACACCGCCGTGCGTCGCCTCCCGCACCGCTGCAACTACATCGGTGGCCCCGGCCTGGACGGTCATGGTGGCGCCGAACTTGAGTGCATCGGTCAGTCGGGCCTCGACGGCGTCGATCGCGATGATCTCACTCGCGCCGGCAAGCCGTGCTCCCTGGGTAGCGGCAATCCCGATGCCGCCGCAGCCGAGGATCGCGACCGTCGAGCCCGGCGTGACCCGAGCGCTGCGGAACACTGAACTCAGTCCGGTCACGACTGCACATCCGAGCACGGCGGCGGTCGCTAGCGGCATCCGATCCGGGACACGGACGACGGAATGTTCGTGTACGACCATCGCCTGGGCGAACGCTCCTAGACGTGCTGTCGGATGAACGGACTGTCCACGTGCATTGACGAGCACCGGTTGTGATCGACTCCCCAGGGAGTGCCGGCGCGAGCAGAGGGTCATTCGTCCGGCCAGGCAGAACCGGCATTCGCCGCAGTAGACGCTCAGGCAGCTCACGACGTGATCACCCGGAAGCACCGTGCTGACGCGATCGCCCACTTCCCGCACGATGCCGGACGCCTCGTGCCCGAGAACGGTCGGGCAGGTCGCAGGCCAGATACCTTCGATCTCGTGCAGGTCGGAGCGGCACAGGCCTGCGAACTGGACGTCGATGAGGACCTCGTCGGGGCCCGGGTCGTCCAGGGTGACTGTTTCCAGTTCAAGTTTGCCGGGAGCGGAATTGAGCACCGCGGCGGTGATGTTTTCGGGCATGGGGAACCTCTCGTATGGCTCGCGGTGTCACCGATTCGGTCGACGACGGGCGTCGGCGCGCAGCGAGTCAGGTGTGGGGCACAGGCGGCGCGGTCTAGAGCGCGATCCAGGTCGTCTTCAAATGGCTGTACTTGTCGAGGGCGTACGTCCCCTTGTCGGCGCCGTTTCCGGAGAACTTTCGGCCCGCGAACGGAGTGGACGGCACGCCTTCTTCGTACGAGTTGACCCACACGTTTCCGGCGTCGAGGCCGCGCGACATCTGGTGAATTCGTGACACGTCACTGGTCCAGATCGCTGCCCCGAGTCCGTAGTCGGTGTCGTTGGCCAAGCGGAGCGCTTCGGTTTCGTCCTGGAACGGTTGTACGCAGACGACGGGGCCGAAGATCTCGTCCCGATAGATCTGCATCGAGGACGTCGTCTCGGCGAACACTGCGGGGGCGAGCAGGCAACGGTCCTCGTCCACCGCTCGGGGGGCGCCGGTGAGCAGTCTCGCGCCCTCGTCCAACCCCGATTTGATGTATTCGAGCACACTCTCGCACTGGCTACGGCTGCTGAGGGGTCCGAGGTCCGTCGTCGGGTCGAGCGGGTCCCCCAAGGACAGTGAGGAGGCATGTTCGCAGATGCCGCGCACGACCTCGTCGTAGACGGATTGCTCGACGAACAGACGCGACCCGGCGGTGCACATCTGGCCGGTGTTGAACGTGAACGCCCACGTTGCTGTGCGTATGGCGTGGTCGAGGTCGGGGGCGTCGGCGAAGATGATGTTGGGGGACTTTCCGCCGAGTTCGAGTGAGACGGTCTTGCCGTTCGAGACCGCCGAGTCCCCGAGCAATCGCAGGCCGACGTCAGTGGACCCCGTGAAGCTCACACACGCCACGGTCGCATCTCGACTCAACGCGGTACCGACGATCGATCCGCGCCCGGTCACGACCTGCAGAACACCGTCCGGAAGTCCGGCGAGACTTCCCAACTCGGCGAGACGAAGGGACGACGTCGACGTCTGCTGGGCCGGCTTGAGAATCACGCTGTTTCCGGCCATCAATGCCGGAGCGAGCTTGAGCATGGCGAGACTGATGGGAAAGTTCCATGGAGTGATCGCCGCCACCACCCCCACCGGCTCCCTCGTGACCAATGCGACCGCATCGTGCAGGCCACGAGGTGAGTCGTCGGTCAATTTATCGGCCAGTTCGCCGTACCAGCGGAGGTTGCGCACGGCCGAAGCGACTTCGAAATCTCTCGCTTGGTGGGCGGGTTTGCCCATCTCGCGGGAGATCATGACGGCGAGGCGGTCTGCGTCCTGCTCGATCAGGTCCGCCCATGCGATGAGAACCCGCCCACGCTGAACGGGCGCGAGCCCCGACCACGAACGGTTCTCGAACACCGACTGTGCCGTCCGCACGATTCTCGCGACGTCGTCGGTCGTCGCCGCCGGAACTTCGGTGAACTTCTCCCCGGTCCAGGGATCACAAAGCGGGAGAGTCTCCGAGCTCGATGCTTCGGTCCATCCGCTTGCCTCCCACATCCCGAAGGACGACGGGAGAGAAGCCGCCAGAGCGCGCAGGGAGGTCGAGGGAACGGTGGAGGTCATGATGATTGCCAATGCTTCCTGTCGATGACGTGATGGGCGGTCAATTCGGGCTCAGGCGAGTTCGAAGTAGCGAAGCGACTCCCACACCGAAATCTCGGCGTCGTCCCGCTCGGCTGTCGTATGGAATGAGAGCCACTCCCAGCGCCGCAGCCCGATCCAGTAGTCGATGAATTCGTCTCCGACATACCGCCGAAGCTTGTCGTCAGCCTCCAACGCAGCGACGGCCTCGTACAGACTCTTGGGGACGACCGGCACGGTGCCCGGCGCCAGCGCCCACGCCATTCGGCCGAACGGTGGCGGCGGAGTCGATTCCTCGTCCAGTCCCAGCAGTCCCCCGGCGAGGAACACCGCCAACGTGGAATACACGTTGGAGTCCGCGGAGGGAAGGCGGTACTCGAGGCGGGTGGCGGACGGTCCGGCCAATGCCGCGCGTACCGCGCACGACTTGTTCGCGATACCCCAGGTCTGGGTGGTCGGGGGGCCTTCCAGCTCGACCAGTCGTCGGTACGAGGTGATCGTCGGCAGCGCGAAGCTCGTCGATGCCTCCAGCGTCGACATCACGCCGCCGATGAAGTGGAGCATCCGATCGCTCGGTGCGGTCGGTTCGTCCGCGTCGAAGAAGATGTTGCCTTTGTCGTCGCTGACCGAGACGTTGAGGTGTGAGCCCTGTCCGTACTCCGAGCACCATTTCGACATGAAGGTGACGGATCGGCCGAGGGAGTACGCGACTTCGCGCATGATCTGACGGGCGCGTGCCCAGTGGTCCGCGGCGGTCACCGGATCGGTCGGGGCCAAGTTGAACTCGATCTGCCCACTCGCGGCCTCGTCCGACCATGCTTCCCAGGGGATGCCGATCTCGTCGAAGCGGGCGACGACGGCCTCCATGTACTCGACAAAGTCGGGTGATTTCGCGTGAACCAGCACAGCACCGGCTTTCCCGCCCAGCGGGGTGAGGTTCTGGTACTGCTGGGCACGAGCCTGATCGATCGACTCACAGAAGATGGTGGCCTCGATCTCCACACAGGCCAGAATGTTCAGGCCACGTTCTGCGTATGCCGCCGTCACTCGCTTAAGTGCTTGCCGCGGATCCGCTTGGACGGCCTCACCGTCCAGAGTCCAGAAGTCGCCGATCACCGATGCCATCCCGGGCTTCCATTCGACGAGAGTGCTTTCGTCCGGACGGAGTTCGATGTCGGTGATCAGGCCGTTGCGGCGCCATGACGGCATGCCGAAGCCCATCGCCGAGTCGTTGCCGAGGTCGAGGCCGAGCACGAGATCGGGCATGGCGATGCCCCTGTCTCGACAGGACTGGTACTTGGCCGGTGCGAGGGTTTTGCCGACGAAGACTCCATCGTGATTAGTCGCCTCGACGCGTACGCACGAGACGGGAGCCATTTCGTTGAATCGATCAGATTTCACCAAACACCACCTTGAGATTCGCGCCCACGAGCGCGGAAAAGCTGGAAGAAGTACCGTCGAGCGCAAGTTCGCCGCCCCGGAGTTCGTCGGCTATCAGCGAGCGACCGCTGAACAGTCGTGCCAGTGCGCCGGATGTCCCGAGAAGCTGGTAATGATTTCCTCCGGAGTCACCGAACTCGGCGGTGGAGTTCTCGTCGAAGCAGTAGACGCCGAGGCTGTCGGGCATCCCGGGAAGTCCGCCGGCGCGAGTCCAGAAGGACTGCGCCGCGTCCTGCCAGCTGGACTCGGCCCCGGACAGCAGCGAGTGAAGCTCCTGAGCGAACGTCCCCGGGCCGGCCTCTTTCCACTCTGCCGGAACCGGATCGGTCCAGCGCGCCTCAGCGGTCAGCTCGGCATCCTGGTCACTGTCGGCGGCCACGCATACTGCGGGGCCGTAAAAACTTACGAATACCCGTTGAGCGTCGGTGGCCGAGGTCAAGCGCACGACCCGGAGTTCGTCGATCGGCGCGAAAGTAGCGCCGCCAGCGAAGGACTGCCGCAGACGTCGTGCCACCGACAGAACCATCGGGGTCGGTCGCTCCAGCACCGTGACCGTCCCGGTCGTCGAGATTGTTGATGTAGACATGCTCAGCCTCTCCACTGTGCGATCATATGACTAAATCATGTGACCAACAGCACGAGCATGTCAATACTTGCCCCCCGTCACGTCGTGACATCGCGCGTGGCGACGCTCGAAAAGGAGACCATCGTGGGACTGTCCCCCACTGCATTGCTGGAGATGCTCGACGCAGATTCACGTGTCTACGCCGAGACAGTGGCATCGCATCTGCCACCGCCTCCGTACAGCCGGTACGGCACCGCCGGCATCCGGCGTCTGCTCAATACCGCTGACCCCGAACGTCGGCCTGTTCGTCCGGTTCACAGCGTCGGAGAACACTTCGTCGACACGCCCGCCGGAGAGCTCACCGTGCGCTGCTACCGACCGTCCGCCGAAACCGACCTACCTGCCGTGCTCTACTACCACGGCGGCGGGTTCGTCATCGGAACCCTCGACGGAGTCGACGACCTCTGCCGACTCCTGTGCACTAAAAGCGACAGCGTCGTCGTGTCCGTCGAGTACCGGCTCGCACCCGAGCATGCCTTCCCCGCTGCCCCCGACGACGCATTCTGGGCCCACGACTGGGTCATACGACACGCCGGATCGCTCGGCGTCGATCCCCACCGCATCGCGCTGGCCGGCGACAGCGCAGGCGGAAACCTCGCGCTCTCGGTCTGCACCACACTCGCCGAAAACCACCACACCATGCCCGCCGCACTCGTACTCGCCTACCCTGCCACCTCGAACGCTCACCAAGGCCCGTCCTGGGACGTCTACGAGCACGCACCCGTCCTCTGCAGGGAAGACGCACTGTGGTTCTGGTCCCAGTACGCCAGATCCGCCGACGTCGAGAACGATCCCCGAGCCGTTCCCCTCTTGTCGAGCGCCCTGCACGCACTACCGCCGACGCTGCTCATATCGGCCGAAATCGACGTGCTCAGATCCGACTACGAAAACTTCGCATCCGTCGCCTCCGCGGCCGGCGCGGATATCGACATCCGGCGCTACGACGGCGTCCTGCACGGCTTCTTCACCGAAGTCGCAGCAATCGACAAAGCACGCCATGCCATCTCCGACGCCGCGCACCATCTCCGGAAACACTTCGCACGATAAACCCACCGGGCACAGCAGAACGAGCCCCCGGAACGTCCCCACGACTGAAACATACTGCGCTGCAGAACCATAGGAAGGTTTCATCCCGATGCCCAACCTGCTCGATCCCGTCACCTCTCACGCTGCCAAATCCGAGACCGCCATCGCACTGCGCACCGACGTAGGTCATTGGACCTACTCCCAACTGCGTGAGAAGTCCCTCCGTTACGGGCAGGCCCTACGCACGCATGGCATTGCCGAGGGTGAGCGTGTCCTGTTGCTCGCCCCGTCCGCTCCCGAATTCGTGGTGGCATACATGGGAATTCAAGCGGTCGGCGGTGTCGTCGTTCCGGTCAACACCATGTCGACAGCTACCGAAATCGAGAACTACATCGCCGATTCCGGTGCAAGGCTCGTCATCGGATGGCACGGACTCGGCCCGGCAGGGGCGCACGCTGCTTCACATGCCGCGATCGCGCACTGGTCGCTTACTCCGGGCGCCGACGTCACCGCCGAACCGCTCACCGACGCGCTCGACCGTCCAGGAGGAGACACTGCGGCCATTCTCTACACCTCCGGAACCACGGGAAGGCCGAAGGGCGCCCAACTGACCGTTACCAACCTGCTCGCTGCGGGCGAGATCGGTGCCACAGCTTGGCGTGCCGACCCCGCAGACCGAGTCGGTACCGGACTCCCCTTGTTTCACATCTTCGGTCAGGCAGCAGTCATGATGGCCACCTTCGTCAGCGGCGGATCGCTGTCCCTACTCGAACGATTCACTCCGAACGCCATGATCGAGATGCTCGACCGCGACGACCTCACCATCATGGCAGGGGTCCCGACAATGTGGAACGCGATGCTCCACGCCCCCGCAGTGCGGATACTGCGGACTTCACCCATCTACGGGTCGCGGTTTCGGGTGGAGCATCTCTGCCCGAAGGCATCTCCCGCGCCTTCGAAGAGATGTTCGGCTGCACGATCCTCGAAGGCTACGGACTGACCGAGACCACCGCGCTCGGCACCTTCAACGACCTTGCTCGGGGCGGCAAAATCGGCTCGACCGGCCGTGCGCTCCCTCACCTCTCGGTCGAGGTCCGCGACAATGCCGGGAATCCATGCCCGGCAGGAACTGTGGGAGAAATTTTCATTAAAGGCGTCACCGTGATGAAAGGATATTGGCAACTCCCCGAAGCTACGAAAGCCGCACTATCCGAGGAGGGATGGTTCCGCACCGGTGACCTCGGCGCATTCGACGACGACCACGACCTACGCATCGTAGACCGGCTCAAAGACATGATCATCCGCGGCGGTTACAACGTGTACCCGCGAGAGATCGAGGAAGCGCTGTATCAGCACCCCGACATCATCGAAGCAGCCGTAATAGGCGTCCCCGACACTCACTACGGCGAAGAAATAGCCGCAGTCGTCACACTCAAGCCCGGCTCCTCACTTACCGAACAGGCCCTTACCGACTGGATCCGCCAGAGGCTCTCCGCCTACAAGATCCCCCGAATCATCGACTTCGTCGATCACCTTCCCAAAGGATCCACCGGCAAAATTCTCAAACGCAGCATCGATCGCGATGCGCTTCGAGCTCCAGGATCCGTCCAACAACCAAACATGTTGTAGTCAGAGGCAGGGCTGGTTCACGGCTACCTCTCCCTGACACGCATCAGCAGCGCCGCACGTGAGGCCGTCAACCGGGTCTCCGATGCCATCGGCGGTGCCCTTCGACAGCGGACCTCGCACCCACGGAAGGATCATTCGTCATGACCGTCATGCACATGACGTTGGTTCTGCTCGCCAACCTTGCAATGCTCGGCGCGGGCTACATCTACGGCATCAAATTCCTTCGACAACACCATAACTTCCTTCTCGGCTTCGAGTGGCTGGTGATCGCACTGTCCGGCACCAACGTCCTACTCCTGGCCGCTATCGGCGTGTCACACGAAAGTTTCAGCTACCACCTGATGGTGTTCCTCGATTCCTTCACACGGTCGTTCGGGACAACACTCATCTTCGTTCTCGGCATGCTCGTCGTCACACATCGATACCGCCCGCACTGGAGCATCGATGCGCTCGTAATCGGCGCCGGCATTGCCGTGGGGCCCAACCGTTCACTCGACATACGTCCGATCAGCATCGGACGGACGGTGTTCTATACCGTCACGAACCTGATTGTGGCGGTGTTCATGATCTATGTTGCCGCCCGCCTCTTCCGAATAGGTGAACGCGCTCAAGGAGTCTGGGTGTCGGTGGCGACCGTTCTCGGCGCCGTCGTCGCCGTGTCGTACGACTTCGTTCACATTCCCGGTGACGACACCGACCGCACGCTGTTCTACAGCATCGCCATGGCGGTGTGGGCACTCATGCTGGTGACGTACTACTACGGCTACCGTGCACTCGATGCGCAGCAACAGACGCTTCCGCGCGCCTTCGGTTCGACTCTAATCCGGAGGTAGTACGTAACCAATTCTGCGGGCCCCGTCCCGCACGGGTCGGCCCGCTGCTTTGCCACCCGCCGCAGCGCGTCACCGATCGGCTCGCCCTACACAGTGAGGCGCCACCGGGATCTTCCTCCCGGCGGCGCCTCAGCTTGCTCAACGTCGATTTTCCCTTCGCCTAGGAATTCGTAGCACCCGTGTCGAGGCGTTCTGTGACTTCCTCAGCAGCGCGAAGCCCAGTCAGAACGGCTCCATTGAGTGTGCCGGCCCATTCACCAGCGGTCTCACTTCCGGCCCAGTGGACACGACCGTGCGGCTTGGCGAGCGCCGGACCGTAGCTCGTGGTGGCGAAGGGTGCTACCGCCGGGTTGGGCCCACCCGGCGCGAAAGACTCCTTGCCCCAACAGTGATCGATGTAATCGATTGGGTGCGCAGCCTCCGATCCGTACAAACCGACCAACTCCTGCACCACCCGTTCTCGACCATCCTCCACGTTGAAGCCGTCGTAGACTCGCGGATCACAGAATGCCATCAACACTCCGGGACCACCGTCTCCAGGTGAGACGTCGAAAGTAATGAAGACCACCCCAGTATCGGCCACCGCCTCGCCCGACAACCCGCTGTTCCGCCAGAACGGTGTTTCGTACGCCACAAAGGCCTTGCTGAGCTCGCCCATTCGCCAGGTATTGACCAGCCCCACAGCCTGATCGGGAAGTTCGGGGTCGAACTCGATAGCGCCGCGATGCGCTGGGGCAGTAGTGGAAATGACGTACTGTCCGCGAACGACACCGCCGTCCGTGTGGACCTCCACCGAATCGGACAGTTGCGTGATCCCTCGAACCGCAGTGTTGAGGACGACGCGCTCACCGAGCCGTTGCGCGAGACGGACAGCGATACTCTGCGAGCCCCCGGCGACGCGATCCTGTTGCTGGCCGCCTTCAACGGAGAGCATGTGCTCCAATCCTCCGCCTGCACGCAGATAGCGCAGTGCATGCAGCAGCGATACATCTCCCGGAGTGCTTCCCCACTGCACCTTGGCAACGACCGTCATCAGTTCTCGAGTACTTACCGCCGCGTTCTTCGTATCTAGCCACTCCTCGAATGTGACTGCATCGAGATCCTTCGCACCCGGTGATGCCCAGGCGGCCGCAACATCGACATTGGCGAGCAGTTCGTCCAACTCCTCTTGAATTCGACCAAGATCTGCTTCGTCGACAGGGCCACCCGTTGGTAGCGCACCTGTGTAAGTAAGCAGCTCATCATTCATGCGAAGAATGTTCTGGCCGCGATCGAATTGTGCTGTCGTTGAGCACTTCACCTGTTCCATCAGACTTCGAACAGCCTTGTGCCGCTCCGCAACCCAGGTGGCTCCCAGGTCCACGGTCACCCCGGCGATCTCGCCTGAGTAGGCCCGTCCGCCGACCCGGTCACGCCCATCCAAAACGAGCACGGACCTACCACTGTCGGCGAGACGGTCAGCCGCTGTCAGGCCAGCATATCCGGCACCGACAACGACGACATCGACGACCAATCCATCCAGTTGTGCTTTATCTGAACCTGTCATCATGAATCTCCTAACAGCTCGATCGAGCGCTTCCGGCTTGGCCCACTATCAATCACTTCATGAGTCGTAGCCATTTCGTCGGGTTTCTGATCAAAGCCCCACCACCAATATCGGGGACGTTTGAGTAGGCTCGCAAGGTAAGACAGGCACTGCGAAATCGGTGAATTCGGTGCAATATGCACCGTCAGGTGCGCCTACCAACCCCGTCTCGCCGGGGCGAACACTGTGCCCTCACTCCTGCTAGGACAGTCCGAAAAGTGGTCGGCCAGCAACTATCCGATGTGACGGCGACGCCAACCTGACGTGACGGATGGTGTAGCGAACCTAAGCAGGCCGAAGAAGTTCACACCACGCAGTGCCAACTCGACGACAGACAGATGGTGCGGGCCCTCACGAGCCGTCTGCAACCGGGTGAACGGCGGATACAACGTAGGCTCAATGTCCGCACCAAGGGCTGCCCTGAGGTGCGTTTGGCTCGTGGGTTTGAAGGCGACGGAGCCAATTCCACAGCCAGTCCAGCATCGCAGTGACTTGTTCTTCCTGCGACGAGAAACCTCGGTTGCTGTGGAGGGTCCATTGCGGATCCTGGAGTCAGTTCACGTTCCAGCGCAATACATCTGGCAGTGTCAGAGAACCACACCTGACCGGATTCGACCTACGGGGTCACAACCCCATTTTCCGGCCACTTCAGGCGTCCGAGAGGCCCGTCCGGCGCGGTGATTGCGGCACGATGATGTGCACGGTCGATCAGTAATTCGGAGGAAGCAATGAGCAAGGATTCTCACACTGCGTCGGAGCTAGCGGATCTGGGCTACGCGTCCGCGTCTGACGTCGGTATTCGGCGAACCCGATTCCGTCGACGGGGAGCTGCGTTGGGATGCCGACACCGTTGACGCCGTCGAGCGGGACGTACTCGCTCCCGCTGCTCGAATCATGTTCGATGCCTTCGCTCCGGAATGGAACACACGCGTCCAGATGAACGGATCGAACCTCGCCCTCGGCTGGCCGCAGATGGAGCAGATGCTCGCCCGAGTGACGATGCGAGAATCCTGACCTCTCGCCGAACTCGAAGGCCCGCGGCGTCAGTGGACCGGTTCGAGCAAGCTCGAATTGTTGTTCCTTGGACTATTGACCGCAGTCGAGACGGCACTGTCACGTTGTTGAACGCGGGTAACGGGGAAAAATGTGGCGTGAGCACCCCACTGGCGTACAAAGGCCACCGCTACCCGGTCGAGATCATCAACCACTGTGTGTGGTTGTACTTCCGGTTCCCGCTCAGCTTCCGTGAGGTTGAGGAGATGATGCTCGAACGCGGTGTCGTGGTGAGTTACGAGACGATCCGCCGGTGGTGTGCGAAGTTCGGGCAGGCATACGCAAACGAGCTACGCCGGTGTCGGTCCCGGCCCGGTGACAAATGGCACCTCGACGAGGTTTTCATCAGAATCAACGGCAAACTGCATTACTTATGGCGGGCGGTCGACCAGGACGGCAACGTGCTTGAGGTGCTGGTGCAGTCCCGCCGAAATGCGGTGGCGGCCAAACGGTTCTTCCGCAAGCTGCTCAGAAGGCTGGAGTATGTGCCGCGGGTGATCGTTACCGATAAGCTCGCGAGCTACCGGGTGGCGCACCGCGAGCTGATGGGATCGGTCGAGCATCGCCAATCCAAGTACTTGAACAATCGAGCCGAGAACTCGCACCAACCCACCAGGCAGCGAGAACGGGCTATGAAACGGTTCACATCACCTGGGCATGCCCAACGATTCTTGTCCACTTTCTCGGGCATCTCACCGCATTTCCGGCCCAAACGGCACAAGCTCTCGGCGCCCGAATGGCGTACCGAGATGGCCGGCCGCTTCGCGGTCTGGCAGCAGGTCACCGCGGCCGACGCCGCTGCCTGAAAGCGAACTGCCCGGCAGTGTCCCGTAGCAGCATGCCCCAAACTAGCTGCGACGCTATATTTTTCGACTAACGTGACTTTGCCCCGCTCAGGTCGATGACGATCTTGCTCCGCTCGTCGATGGCCGCCTGTGTGGTCCAGTCGTCTTCGACTCTCCTCCACGCTGGAATGCGCTCGCGAAAAACACTCACCACGGAGCTTCGAACCGCACCTTCGTCAGCCTGAAAATCTCCTGCTCCCGCGTCGGTACGGCGATTCGCACGAAGGTACGAACACAGCAAGTGGGCGCAAACTCTGGCTTGCGAATGTGAATGCTCCTTTTGCCCAGTGAGCTCGCCGTGACTGAACCAATCGTCGACCAATGCCGCGAGGGCGTGGACACCGGCTTCCCTCACCGCCCCGTTGTGGTCCCCGAGTTGTTGTGCTGCGGTCGTATACCTGTCTCGGAGGTTCGTCTCTCGGTCTCGATCCATCGTCTGTCGATGATGGATACCGTCAAGCGCGCGTGTCTTTGCGCCGTTGTGCAGCGCCAAGAGGCCCGCGGCGATCGCTCCAGCGCCAGCGACTGATGTCGCCAATGGCTGTGCTGCCAGGTCCCAGAATTCAGCTGATCCGGGGACCTCGAGGCTCCGGCCGAGCAGGAAGATTCCGGCGCCGACCACAGTGCCGACAGCGGCTCGCGCTGGGTATGTGACCCATTTCGACACGTCGGATCTTTCCGGCATTGAGGCTCCTGCTCCGATTTACCTCGGCAACAGGGTCAGCCCCTGCTACAGCTCGTACCCAGTATCTCGTAACTGCAATGATTCCGATGTCGCCTGACGAAGATTCCGATGTCGCCTGACGAATCGGTCCAACCACCGTCGGTTCCCGCTTGTTGATTGAGTCGCGGATGGAACGCCGGCAGCATCCCAGCGCGGCATGCAAGGCCGATAGGTCGTATCCGGGACATATGCAGTCTGGCGTCGGTTCCGCCGTCGTGATTGGAGTGGCGACGGCAGCGTCGATGGTTTGCCGAAGCAGGGTTGTCTCGCCTGTCTGGACGTACTCGAAACGACCCACACGAACTGCTCTCGCAAATCCCCCACCCTGACCGTTGAAGACTCCAGCTCCCAGATATGCCACTTCTCTCGACTGAGTGACGGCTGATAGTTGAAGTTGAACTCCTCCAATGATTTACGTGTCGGAAATCCGGCCAATCGGATACGGTTCTGAGTGCCGGACGATTCCCGCGCCGTGACTTCTCGCGACAGCACGGCGGCAAGGTAGTCCTCGTGGCTCCATCCGTCGCTGCGGGCCTGATCCGCGAGCCTTGCTGCCGATCCGCATCCGCGGCGCACATCACTGCACAGCCTCAATTCAACTCCGAACACTCGGTCGTAGTCGCCCCGGTCCCGCATCAACCGATCCTGATCTTCGACGGCCGGCGTCGGGTTTTGGAATTGTTCTCCCACCGCGGCTGATTTCACGTGCAGAGGATCAGTGACCGTCAGCCTCCGAGACCATCACCGTTCGTGTTAGGCGAGGACTCGTCCTTCACGAGTGACCGCGACCTGGCGCAGATCCGCAGCGACCTCGACCAGGTGTCCGATCGCTCAGGGGTCTACCGAGTAGTCGTTTCCGTGGACTCGGACGTAGTAGTCGCGAGGCAAGCGGATCTGCGAGTATGCGGTGGTGAGCGGTGGAACCGGCGGCAGCGACAACGTCGCCGTAGTACCGAGGGACACCAAATCTGTTGGACGACCGCCGATCCGGAGGACCATCCGAGAATTCGCTATCGGGAGCCAGTCGGCCAGTTGGGTGTTGAAGTCGTCGGGTGAACGAAATGTTCGACCGGGCATGTACGAGTTTTCCAGATACTGGTTGGCGCGCTCGACGATGCCTTTGGATTCGGGATCGTAGGGTTGAGCTGGATCAGTGTCGTGGCAACCGTTCCGACGAATGCGGTCACTGGATCCGTCAGCCGGCCGCGGCGGCCGATACCGGATTCGTTGTCCCACCAGAGTCGGTGTGGGATCGCGCCGAGATCCTGTGAGAGCAGCTGCCACATGCCGGCGACCAGGTCCGTCGTGATCCGACTGGGCAGCATTATCGCGGTGATGAATCGGGAAAACGCGGCGACTATCACCAGCACCGGCGGGGCACCACACTGGCCACCGCCGAACGGAATCGATACCGGCGGGAACCATAGATCGCACTGCACGACCTCCCCAGGATCGTGCTGGAGGCGGTCTGCCGGGTCGACCGGGGCGTCGTCGGGTCGGATCACCCGGACGCGTTCGCGTAGCCAACTGATCGACCCGGTCCAGCCGATCCGTGCGGCGATCACCGTTGCCGGCATCAACCGATGTTGTGAGAGCAGTGCCCTGATCTTCGGTTCCACGGCGCTGATCGCGGAGTCGACTGATGGTCGTGAATATTTGGTGGACCGTCACTGGTCAGGGCGTTGGTGACGGTGTCACGGGCGATACCGAGTTTGGTGGCGATGGCACGTTTGGAGAACTTTTCGCTGTGATAGAGGTGCCTGATCAATGCCCAGTCTTCCATGGAGATCACCCATTCAATCTTGGTTGGGTGGTCTAGTTTTGGACCGTCGTTTCTGGACTAGTTTTCAACCGTCGTCAACAATCAGCACCCACCCGACGATAGCGAACGCCGACGCCGCACCGTCGAACACCACGCGCCCCCTACTTCTCGCGCAGGCTCGGACAAACGACGGACCGTGCTATCCCTCCGGAACGAATCCCGATGGCCACAGGGTCTTCTCGTCGTACTGAATATCAATGAGTACCGCAGCCGTCAGATCCGTGCATCGGAGATCTGCTCCCTTGAGGTCCGCGCCCGTCAGGTTGGCTTTCCCCACCACGGCATACTTGAGATCCGCTCGCCCAAGCTTCGCCCCGGAAAGATCCACCGATCGTGAAGTGTTGTCACCACGGTCTCGATGCAGTATCGCTCCAGCGAGTGATGCGTCGACGAGATAAGCCCCGGAAAGATTCGCCGTAGCAAGGTCTGCCTGCGTCAGATCGGCTTCACCCAACCTGGCCTCACGCAGGTCCACTCCGGTGAGTGCGCAGCCAGCCAGCTGTGCTCGCCTCATTCTGGCGTGGGAAAGGTCCGTATCCTCTAGAACGGCACATATGTACTTCGCATCTGATCGCGGCGGAGCAGGGGGTACCTTCTTCGAGCGCATGGACTCTTCCAGTTGTTCCCCGAAGGAATCTCGCAGGCGCACGTCCGCGCTGAATGTGCACTCTGACAAATTGGCCTTCCGAAGATTTGCGGCGGCGAAGTTCACTCGCAGTAGGTACGCACCCACCAAACGCTTCTCGCTTAGATCAGTCCTACTAAGGTCGAAGCGGTAGCCACGCCAGTTCCGGCCTTTTTCGGTCTTCGACTGCGTCGGCAGCAGCCGAGTTCGCATGGATTCCACGATCGCCAGCCGCACATCTTCGTCATGGTCGTCTGCAAGATGAACATCGTCCGCACGCAGGTAGGCGCACAGTAGATCTATCCCTGTTTGCGCTTCCCGTCTACGTCCTACCGACTCCCAATCGTCGGCAAGGGAGGCAAGACCGTAGATCCCTGCGAGGCGGATAGCAGCGCGATCGTGGCCGAGTTGCTCCGCGACGGTTGTGTAGCGCTCATGAAGGGCACTGGTCCTCTCGTTGTCGAGGGTCTCTTCTGTCGATAGTTGTCGCCGGTAT
>Ga0154000_1000235_pt1 | contig 15592 bp, 13 predicted proteins | sample TSNC084MetaG_FD_104674 | JGI IMG/M metagenome (GOLD analysis project Ga0154000, IMG submission 104674) | Attine ant fungus gardens microbial communities from North Carolina, USA - TSNC084 MetaG | ecosystem: Host-associated > Fungi > Mycelium > Unclassified | place: USA: North Carolina, Lumber... | reverse complement strand
ATTCTGATTTACCGTAAATGGTACGGGCACGGACAGTTTCGCATATCCGGTCGGAGATTCCTTTTCTTCTAAATAGTAATCGCCATATTCTAAGCCAGATACGGCCACTTTTCCAGCGGAATCGGTAATTAAGATCTGGGCGTCTGCCTTATTTGCCGTATAAACCGCTTTGCCTGTAGTTGCATCAATTCCTTTGTAGTACATATTTTGCGTACCGTCTTTATAGTACAAATAGAATTCAACATTTTTAAGAGCGGCTCCGCTTTTTTCATCGGTCTTGATAATTTCAATATTTCCTAAAGGAGTATTTCCGACAGTTACTTCTGTTGTGTGGTCATTCTGATTTACCGTAAATAGTACGGGTACGGACAGTTTCGCATATCCGGTCGGAGATTCCTTTTCTTCTAAATAGTAATCGCCATATTCTAAGCCAGATACGGCCACTTTTCCAGTGGAATCGGTAATTAAGATCTGGGCGTCTGCCTTATTTGCCGTATAAACCGCTTTGCCTGTAGTTGCATCAATTCCTTTGTAGTACATGTTTTGCGTACCGTCTTTATAGTACAAATAGAATTCAACATTTTCCAGAGCGGCTCCGCTTTTTTCATCGGTCTTGATAATTTCAATGTTGCCCAATGGGATATCTTCCACAATGATATAAATATTGCCTGCGTCATCAATCTCATAACGGATCGGGTCATCGGAATCTGTTTCAATATAGGAGGCGGAACTGTCGGTAGCAATGATACGGAACTTCATATCAGAGGCTATTTTTGCATAATTATCGGGTGACTGAGTTTCCCTTAAATAATAATAGGTATCATAAAGTATCTTTTGGAACTGGATTTCACCATTTGCATCTAATGTCTTTGATGCAATCAATTCTTTACTGGAACTTAGAAGCTCAAATTCAAATTGGGCATCCGATAGCGTTGCTGCGGAATAGCTGTCCGCTTTCTGAATCGTTATATTTGTTCTGCGGGTTCCATAGCCATTCCCACCGGAATCGAGTGTTTTCATGCGAATGGTTGCCGTATCACTGAGTGACATAAGACCAGCTAAATAAACGGTATTTGTATAAGTGGCTGTTTTCGTTACCAGGGTTGAAAAACACAGCCTATAGGCAAAGCCTTCCTCAACGGTCGGGAACGTGAATATAAACAATCGGGTAGTTTCATCGTAATCAATATTAGCGGATGTAAGTGCTATATCTTCCTCATAGGTAAGCTTTCCGTTAGACTCTACGGAATATTTTTCCAGCTTAACGGAGGATTTATCTAAAACCAGACCAATTTGTAACGTATCAGTCAGGGTAGAGCCGGTTAAATCACCCCATTTTGCTCCGTTGGAATTTACATCAACGGTCCAATAGATGTAATTCCCATCAGCAGCCGCGCCTTTTTCTAAAGCAGTATTAGGAACGGTTGCCGTTTTAGATACAGTATCGGAACCGCCTATGCTTACAAAGGTTGCATTGTTTGTGTAGGATAAATTATTGTTAACTTGGAACAGTTCTTCATCAATTTTTGTTTCAAAGATGATTTCTTTCATTTCATTTAAATCGGTAAATGTAAATGTAAGAGTCCCGGTTCCATCATCATAGGTATAATCAGTACCTTCTGTTAAAACGGTATAATCTCCTGCGCCTGCTCCCCGCATCTTTACAGAACCATCCACAAGATTTAGTCCGGCCGGAAGGATGTCAGTTAATGTAGAGGTGCCGGCTGCCAGATACCCATATTTGTTAACGGTTAGTTTCCACGAAATAACCTTCGCTTCGGCATCATAGTAGTTATAAGAGGAACCGGTTACTATTGCATTGGTAGTCTTACTTAAAACAGTTGGACTTGCACTTGTAATGGTAGCAGTATGTTCGGTAGATATATTTATATTTGCATTGTCTGTAATATCCAACTGGACAGTGTTAGAATATGTAGTTTTTGAGTTAGTTAACCAGTAGCTCATATCGGTTACTTCCGTTTGGAACCATATGTAGATCGGTTGATCTAAAGAGCTGCTGTTTGCAAAAGTGACAGTTAATACACCATTATTGTCTAGAGCCGCAGTATATTCAGTGTCGGGTACCACCGGTCCGCTGATTGAATTGGTGGTTGTTATTATTACATTTCCGGAAGAATAGGGTACAAGGCTTAAAACATCGCTATCAGTGGCAGTTCCCAAGGTAGCGGTAGCAGCCTTGAGATCATCAGTGATCGTTACGGTACAACCGGTATAATCCTGCGAATTGGCATTTACTTTGATACGCCAGTTAATGAGACGATTCGCATAATCAATGGAAATACCGCTTTTATATATTGGAGTGCTAGTAATCGGAACCCCTTGGCTTGCTGTCTCCGGGGCCGTCAATTCATCACTCGTTATACTAACCTCATTCGTTGCTGTAATGGTATTTTCTCTCTCCCAGAAACTTGCGTCGAGGTTGGCTATGTATTCATCAACTGCTGTAGTATATGTAATGATATAGCAGGAATCTGAGTCAGGGAGATCTAATGTCAATACAGAACCACTGCCAGCAGTGTTCGTATATGTATAGGTAACTCCAGTCCCAGGCTCAAGGAGATTTGTTTTGCTTGAATCTGCTTTATCATAAACTTTAATGCTGTTTACGTCTACCTCCAAACCTGCCGGAAGGGTATCAACTACTTTAGTATTTGTCAGGTAAAGGCAGTCGCTGTTAACCGTAACCGTCCAATTGATTGTCCGATTGGATTCTGAATAGGAGCCTGTCTTATCTAAAAGTGTTTTGGTAGAAGATACAATAGCTGTGGATGGGTCACTGTCGTGTGGCTCACCGGCAACATCCACATATTTCATATATGCAGTATTTGAAAAACGATAGGTGGTTCCGCTTGCTGTAAGCTGTGAATAGTCTATTTTAGTAAGAACAACGATTGTATATGCCTCACTGGTATCTCCTGTATAAGTCCATTCCAAACTAGCTCCGTTATGGTTTGTAGTCCAGCCGGCAGCAGCCGTACCATCGGCATTAAAAACGCTGTCAGACAGATATTCTAAGCCGTTAGGTAGCGTGTCGGTCACTGTAAGTGATTGCACATTTGTCTCACTGGAATTGGCGATTATTGTCCACTCAATTATGTATCCGCCCTCAGTAGTGCTATAGCCTAAAGACCTACCGGTTTTTAAGACGGAAGCTTCTGTTTCCACAATTGTAATTATTTCATTAATTGTGTCTCCGGTTCCCCCGGCAGAGAATTCAATTTCATTTTCTCCGACAACTACTTCCGTGGGGGCGAATTCCACATCCATCCAAAAACTCGATACTACGTGTGCATGAGTCTCAAAGTAGTTCCCAAATGTCAGCGTAATCGAATCTGATCCAACCGTTACCGTATAGAGCAGATGCGAAGAAGCATCAGAACTCGTTGCGGAATAGCCTGTTTCGTATACGTCATACGAATAACCTGTGAGCTGACCCTTAAATGCGGAAGGCAGATCAATTACTGTGGTACCTCCGCTTTGCGCCTCGACAACAGCAATATTATAGGTCAGTCTCATCGATGTATCTAAGGTATATACATCAATTGGGTCTCCAGTGGTGGGATCGGTGATTGTAACAGAGATCAGGTTTATTTCCGTATCACCGCCGGTTCTGCTCTGTTGGGCGTTTGATGCCGTAGAACGGGCGTCACTGTCACTGGCAACGGTTTCAGCATATACGGTTGCCTGCTTTGCCGCCGCATTAATGCCGATACTTGTAAGAACCATCAGCATTGCCATAAATAATGCGATCTTTCTTTTTATACCATCCATTTTCATATAGCATTTCCTCCTGTTTTGTTTTAGATGTTCAGCTACTTGTCTTTTAAAGCTTTTAAAGCTGAATCTAAAAGAAAGTGTTGTAAGAACAACTAATAATAGTATAATACTTTGATATCAGGATATCAAGGGAAAATTTTCAAATTAATTGAATTAATGGAATTGGCGGTTATAGTTCACAATTCGGGCGGTTGATCTAAGACGGACGAGATTGCATGGAATATACTGCTTCGGAAGACCTACAAGCAGGGCGTTCCCATGAGCCCTAAAGAACAAGGTCTCATGTCCACTGCTTGAAAAGGTCTTCCGAAGCAGTATATTCCATGCAATCTCTGTTTACTGCGATCAGAACCGGCTGGGGGCGGACTGTAGCAATTGACGTAAATGTTCAATTCTCAAAAGGAGTGACAACCCTGAAAAAATATGCTATGATATAGGACGAAAACGTGCCGGTGATCGTAGTTGTGCTCGTTTGCTTATTGGTTAAAATCGTATCTGGGCAATTGAAGTAAGGAGAGGATGACAATGAAATGGAAAAAATACAGACTGACCGTTACGACAATTGCCGAAGATTTCGTTAGTAATATGCTCAGTGAAATCGGTATTGAAGCGATTGAAATAGAAGACCACATACCATTGACGAAAGAAGAAACAAAAGGAATGTTTATTGATATTCTCCCTGAATTTCCGAAGGATGACGGCATTGCCCGAATCAGCTTCTATTTGGAAGCGGATGCCGATGCAAAAGATCTTCTTTGCCGGGTAACGGAAGGCTTGAATGAGCTGAAAGATTTTGTGGATTTAGGACCATGTCTGTTAGAGGAAAGCGAAACGGAAGACAAAGACTGGGTAAATAACTGGAAACAATATTTTAAGCCGTTTACGGTGGACCATATTTTAATAAAACCCACATGGGAAAAAATCCCAAAGGAACATACGGATAAATTAATGGTGGAAATAGATCCCGGAACTGCTTTTGGGACAGGTTCTCATGAGACAACACAGCTTTGTATTCGTCAGCTGCAAAAATATGTGACCCAAGATTCGGAAGTTCTGGATGTAGGAACCGGAAGCGGTATTTTAGCGATTACCGCTTTGAAACTTGGAGCGAAAAGGGCGGTCGGCACTGATTTAGATGAAAATGCAATTGCGGCTTCGGCCGAAAATGCGAAAGTGAATGGAATCTCCTCAGAAATATTTTCGTTAGTGCTTGGCAATGTGATTGATGATAAAAATGTGAAAAATAGGGTAGGATATGAATGTTATGATATTGTTGTAGCAAATATTTTGGCGGATATTATTATACTTCTTCAAAAAGATATTGCCAGACATTTGAAAAAAGGCGGGATTTTTATTACTTCAGGAATTATCAATACAAAGGAAGCAGCCGTAAGAGAAGCGCTTGCAGGTAATAAAGCGCTGGAAATTCTGGAGACCACTGCTCAGGGAGAATGGGTATCCTTTACGGCCAGGAGAGTATAGGGAGAAGTGTTATGCATCATTTTTTTGTACAGATGGAACAGATTACCGATCATCAAATCAGTATTTCCGGAAAAGATGTGAACCACATTAAGAATGTACTCCGGATGAAAATTGGCGAAGAAATGCTTGTCAGTGGCAGTGACGGCAGTTCTTACTGCTGTAAAATCCGTTCGCTTTCTCAGGATCAAGTGGAAACAGAAATTTTATATAAGAGAACGAAAGATACGGAGCTGCCGGCTAAATTATATCTGTTCCAGGGACTTCCCAAAGGGGACAAAATGGAAATGGTTGTTCAAAAGGCGGTGGAATTGGGAGTATTTGAGATTATCCCGGTTACCACGAAACGGACCGTCGTAAAGCTGGATCAAAAAAAGGAAGGATCTAAAATCAAGCGCTGGAACAACATCTCGGAAAGTGCTGCCAAGCAGTCTATGCGTACCGTGATTCCAAAAGTGAAAGGCGTCATGAACTTTCCGGAAGCGATACTTTATGCGGGTGGTTTTTCTTGCAATATGATTCCTTATGAGAATGAAAAAGGAATAGAAGAAACCAGAGAAATGGTCAGCCAAATAAAGCCGGGAATGGAAGTTGGAGTTTTTATCGGGCCGGAAGGCGGTTTTGAAGAAGAAGAAATTTTATTTGCCAGGGAACACGGAGTAAAGCCAATCACATTAGGAAAACGTATTTTAAGGACAGAAACAGCGGGACTTACTATGTTGTCTGTCCTGATGTTTCAGTTAGAGCAGGATTAAAGGAGAAATGAAATGGAGGCATATTTTGATAATTCGGCGACTACCAGAGTACTTGATGAGGTAAAGGATATTGTGGTGAAAACCATGACAGAAGATTTTGGGAATCCGTCCTCTCTTCATCGAAAAGGAGTAGAAGCGGAAAATTACGTAAAGGATGCGAGGGAAAAGATTGCCAAAAGCCTTAAGGTAAGTGAAAAGGAGATTTTTTTTACTTCCGGCGGGACAGAGTCCAATAATCTGGCCATTATAGGTACTGCGATGGCCAATAAAAGAACCGGAATGCATATTATTACTTCATCAATAGAACACGCTTCCGTAGGGAATCCGATGAATTATCTGGAGCAGGAGGGGTTTCGCATTACTTATCTGCCGGTAGATCATAATGGGATGATCGACAGAAAAGTATTAGAAGAATCCTTATGCGAGGATACGATACTGGTTTCGGTCATCCATGTGAATAATGAAATAGGAGCCGTCGAGCCAATCGATGAGATAGCGGCGTACATTAAGAAGAAAAACCCAAATACATTATTTCATGTAGATGCGATCCAAAGCTATGGGAAATATATTCTGCGTCCCAAGAAGATCGGGATCGATCTGCTTTCGGTGAGTGCCCATAAAATCCATGGGCCCAAAGGAGTGGGATTTCTCTATATTAATGAAAAGGTAAAAGTGAAACCGATCATCTATGGCGGGGATCAGCAAAAAGGGGTTCGCTCAGGAACGGAAAATGTTCCGGGAATTGCGGGTCTGGCTGTTGCTGCGCAAAGAATATATGAAGAGCATGAGAGTAAAGTAGAACACCTGTATCGGCTTCGGGAAGCGTTTATCCAAAAAGTATCCGAGATCGAAGGGATTACTGTCAACGGATATACGGATCGAAGAAATGCTCCCCACATTGTCAGTGTAAGTTTTGAAGGAGTAAAAAGTGAAGTGCTCATCCATGCATTGGAGGAAAAGGAAATCTATGCTTCTCCGGGATCGGCCTGTTCTTCCAATAAGCCTTCTGTCAACCACACTTTAAATAACATTGGTGTAAAGAAAGAATTACTGGATTCTACTTTAAGATTCAGTTTCAGCGTTTTTAATACAGAAGAGGAAATTTCTTATTGCATAAGTGTCTTAGAAGCGGTTTTGCCAAAACTCAGACGTTTTCGCAGAAGATAACGAAGGAGAAGGATATGTTTAAAGCTTTTTTAATAAAGTATGCAGAAATTGGAACTAAGGGGAAAAACAGATATTTATTTGAAGATGCTTTGATAAAGCAGATTAAATATGCTCTCAGGCAGGTAGAAGGAGCATTTACCGTATCGAAAGAATCCGGAAGAATTTATGTTGAAACGGAAGGCAGTTTCGACTTTGAAGAAACGGTCGGGGCCTTGAAACGGGTTTTTGGAATTGTGGGCATTTGTCCGATGAGAAAGCTTCCGGATTTAGGGTTTGAGGATCTGAAGGAAAAGGCAGTAGATTATATGGAAGAAGTTTATCCGGAGCAAAATTATACGTTTAAGGTTCATAGCAGGCGTGCCAGGAAAAATTATGAAAAATCGTCGATGGAAATGAATTCGGAAATTGGAGAGGCGGTTCTTCAGGCATTTCCGGGGGTAAAAGTGGATGTTCATAAACCAGAAATCCTTTTGAATATTGAAATCAGAAAGTATATTCATATTTATTCCATTGTAATTCCCGGAGCCGGCGGAATGCCGATAGGTACAAACGGAAAGGCGATGCTTTTACTATCCGGAGGAATTGACAGTCCGGTTGCCGGTTATATGATATCCAAACGCGGGGTAGGCCTGGAAGCGGTTTATTTTCATGCGCCTCCGTATACCAGTGAAAGAGCAAAGCAAAAAGTGGTGGATTTGGCGAAGCTGGTGGCAAAATATTCAGGGCCGATCCAACTGCATGTGGTCAATTTCACGGATATCCAATTAAGTATCTATGAAAAATGCCCCCATGACGAGTTGACTATTCTCATGAGACGTTATATGATGCGGATTTCCGAAGAGCTTGCGAAAACATCAGGATGTCTGGGACTGATTACCGGGGAGAGCATTGGGCAGGTCGCTTCCCAGACCCTGCAAAGCCTGGCGGCCACAAATGAGGTATGCACGCTTCCGGTGTATCGGCCGGTGATCGGTTTTGATAAACAGGAGATTGTAGATGTTGCTTTGAAAATTAATACCTATGAGACTTCGATACAGCCTTTTGAAGATTGTTGTACAATCTTTGTCGCGAAGCACCCTGTAACAAAGCCAAATCTCAATGCCATTAAGCGCTCAGAGCTTAAATTGGAAGGAGAAATAGAACGGCTTGTAGAAAACGCAATTAATACACAGGAAGTAATCTTCATTGAGTAACAGGAGAAATAAACCATGCAAAAAGGGGCTTGTAAATACAGCCCCCCAATGAGTAAACAGGAATTAAAATCGATAATTTCATTAAATAATGTAAGGTGCTAAGACTTCCAGCACTTCATCGATATTGTTCTCAGCGTGGATGTTTAAGTCAATTGGTTTAGACAAATCCAAACTGAAAATACCCATAATAGATTTTGCATCAATTACATATCTTCCGGAAACCAAATCAAAGTCGATATCAAATTTTGTTAAGTCATTAACAAATGATTTAACTTTATCAATGGAATTTAAAGAAATACGAACTGTTTTCATGCAGCTACCTCCTGATTATGTTGATTTACCATAAATTTCATAATTTCTATGGTTATTATCATACTACTAATTTAAAAAGTAAAAGTCAATAGGAAGACTGCATAAAAACCGAATCATTTAATTGTACAAAGAAGATAGGATGAATGGAAAAATGAAAAGAGCCGCCCTTCACAATTTGGGTTGCAAGGTGAACTCATATGAAACAGAGGCAATGCAGCAATTATTAGAACAAGCAGGCTATGAAATCGTACCTTTTACACAAATGGCAGATGTTTATATTATAAATACTTGTACAGTGACCAATATTGCGGATCGAAAATCCCGGCAAATGCTTAACAGAGCCCGGAAAATGAATCCAAAAGCCATTGTGGTAGCTGCCGGCTGTTATGTTCAGGCAGCAAAAGAAGCACTGAAGGAAGAAAAAGTTGTTGATATCGCCATTGGAAATAACCAAAAAAAAGACTTGATTTCTATTCTAAATGAATATGAAGTGAAACATCAGAAAATGGAAGCGGTTATTGATATTAATCATACCAAAGAATATGAAACTCTTAGCAGTATCCGGACTGCCGAACATACCAGGGCATTTATTAAAATCCAGGACGGCTGCAATCAATTCTGCAGCTATTGTATCATTCCTTATGCCAGAGGGCGGGCAAGAAGCCGGAAGCCGGAGGATATCATTGCCGAGGTTCGCACTCTGGGTGATAATGGGTATCAGGAAATCGTTCTTACCGGAATTCATTTAAGTTCCTATGGAATTGATTTCACGGCGGATGAGCAAGAAACTTTATTAGGCCTGATCGTCAGGCTCCATGAGATCGAGGGAATCAAGAGAATCCGCCTGGGTTCTTTGGAACCCGGTATTATTACCGATAAGTTTGTAAAAACTTTGGCGGAACTTGATAAATTCTGCCCTCATTTTCATTTATCTTTACAGAGTGGCTGTAATGAAACACTAAAGAGAATGAATAGACGCTATACAGCTGAGGAATACTATGAAAAATGCCTGATTTTAAGAAATTATTTTTCGATTCCGGGAATCACCACAGATATTATTGTTGGATTTCCGGGAGAAACAGAAGAGGAATTTCAAATTACAAAAGAATTTTTGGAGAAAATCGGGTTTTCTGAAATTCATGTGTTTAAATATTCAAAACGGGCGGGCACAAAGGCAGCCATTATGTCTGAGCAGGTAGCAGAACAGGTGAAAATGATAAGAAGTAATATTCTGATCGATTTAGGTAATAAAATGACTGAAAAATTCAGGGATCAGTTTATCGGAAAGAAAGTCGAAATTTTATTGGAAGAGGAAATTACAATCGCCGGAAAGGTCTGCCTGGCCGGGCACACAAGGGAATATGTGAAAGCAGCGGCAGCTTATGATAAAGGGCGAAAACAGGAGATTGTAACTGTCATTTTGGCAGGGAAAACAAAGGAGTTTATATTGCTTGATGAAAGACTTTGTAAGCTATATGGTAAATATGACTTGCCCATTCATTGATTTTATATTAGAATGAAGATTACAATAGTTAAGGACGTGAAATAATGGGAGAAATCTATAATACACAATATTTTAAGACAGCTCCGGAAAAGCAGATGGAAGTCAGTGAGGTTTTGACAGAAGTGTATGCTGCTTTGTCGGAAAAAGGATATAATCCTATCAATCAAATAGTAGGCTATATTTTATCTGGTGATCCAACTTATATCACCAGTTATAAGAGTGCCAGAAGTCTTATCATGAAAGTAGAACGTGATGAGATCCTGGAAGAGCTTATGAGAAACTATATTGATACAAAACTTGCTAAATAGATGGAAGGAATGAGAACGATCGGTCGAATTATGGGTTTAGATTTTGGTTCCAGGACCATGGGCGTAGCCATAAGTGATGAATTAAAATATACGGCGCAGGGTATTGAGACCATTCATCGCAAAGAAGAGAATAAGCTTAGGCAGACACTGGCAAGAATAGAAGCGCTGATTAAAGAATATGAGGTTGAACTGATTGTTTTAGGTTATCCTAAAAACATGAATAATACTATTGGAGAGAGAGCAAAAAAAACAGAGGTTTTGAAGGAAACCTTGGAAAGAAGGACCGGACTTTTTGTGATACTATGGGATGAGAGACTGACTACCGTAGAGGCTGACAGGACTCTTATAGAAGGTAATATAAGACGGGAAAACAGAAAAAACTATGTGGATCAATTGGCGGCGGTTTTTATCCTTCAAGGATATCTGGATTCCCTGCGAAATAAGATTGGAGTATAGATATGGATAAGCTTACTTTTACATCAGAGGATGGAGAAGTTTTAGAGTTTTTTGTTTTGGAAGAAACCAGAGTCCAGGAGACGAATTATCTCTTAGTGGCTGATACCGAGGAAGAAGATGGAAATTGTTATATTTTAAAAGATACTTCCGGTCAGGAAGCCGAAGAAGCAGAATATGAATTTGTGGATAACGACAACGAACTGAATGTATTGACTAAAATATTTACTGAATTGCTGGAAGACACAGATATCCAGATGTAATCAGAAAATTTGTAAAATATCTTAGAACAAGCTATATGCGAATCTATGGTGGCTGCAGCAGTAAACCACAAAGTGAAACTATATAGACTTGTAATGAGTATTATATAAAAAAGAATGTACGGAAGGAAAACAAAAAATTATTACGGAGGTAAAATTGTTGAAAAAAGAGAATAACGGTAAAGTAAAAATCATTCCTTTAGGCGGTTTGGAGCAGATAGGAATGAATATCACTGCCTTTGAGTATGAAGACAGTATTATTGTGGTGGATTGCGGTATGGCATTTCCCAGTGACGATATGTTAGGTATTGATTTGGTAATACCTGATATCACGTATCTGAAAGAAAATGTGGAAAAGGTGAAGGGGTTTGTTATTACCCATGGGCATGAAGACCATATTGGCGCCCTGCCTTATATATTAAAGGAAATTAACGTTCCTGTTTACGGGACAAAGCTTACCATCGGCCTGATTGAAAATAAACTGAAAGAGCATAATTTGATGAAATCAACAAAACGTAAGGTAATCAAACACGGTCAGTCGATTAATCTTGGGCGTTTTCGGATTGAATTCATTAAGACCAATCATAGCATTGCGGATGCATCGGCCCTGGCGATTTATAGTCCGGCCGGAATCATTATTCATACAGGGGATTTTAAAGTAGATTATACTCCTGTATTCGGAGATGCAATAGATTTGCAAAGATTTGGGGAGTTAGGGAAAAAGGGTGTACTGGCATTAATGTGTGATAGTACGAATGCTACAAGAGCTGGTTTTACGATGTCAGAACGGACTGTCGGAAAAACATTTGATAATATATTTTCCGATCATACAGACAGCCGGATTATTGTGGCTACCTTTGCGTCTAATGTGGACAGAGTACAGCAGATTATTAATTCTGCATACAAGTATGGAAGAAAAGTAGTTGTCGAAGGAAGAAGCATGGTTAATGTCATTACTACGGCGATGGAATTGGGGTATATTAAGATACCCGACGGAACTTTAATTGAAATCGACCAGTTAAAAAATTATACGGATAAACAGACCGTATTGATTACGACAGGAAGTCAGGGAGAGTCGATGGCAGCCCTGTCCCGAATGGCGGCTTCGATTCATCGCAAGGTATCCATTAAGCCCGGCGATACCATTATATTAAGCTCTAATCCGATTCCCGGCAATGAAAAAGCAGTTGCTAAAGTAATCAATGAGCTCACCATGAAGGGAGCCAATGTCATTTATCAGGAGACGCATGTCTCAGGCCATGCCTGCCAGGAGGAAATTAAACTTCTATATTCCTTGATTCGGCCAAAGTATTCGATTCCTGTTCATGGGGAATACCGCCACAGAATTGCACAGGCGGCATTGGCCAGAGATATGGGGGTTTTAAAGGAAAATGTTCAGATTATTTCCTCGGGTGATGTATTGGAAATCGGAGATGAGGGGGCGGCTGTCATAGCTCATGTTCCGGCCGGCGGAATCTATGTAGATGGTCTTGGTGTGGGCGATGTGGGGAATATCGTACTGAGAGACCGACAGATTTTAGCTCAGGATGGCATTATTATTGTAGTTCTTGCATTAGAAAAATACAGTAACCAATTGCTGTCGGGACCTGATATTGTATCCAGAGGTTTTGTCTATGTGAGAGAATCTGAGGATTTAATGGAAGAAGCCAGAAAGATTGTCAATAATGCTGTCCAGGATTGTCTTAACCGTAATATAAGCGACTGGGGTAAAATTAAAAGTATTGTAAAGGACAGCTTAAACGATTTCTTATGGAAGAGAATAAAGAGAAATCCAATGATCTTGCCAATAATTATGGAAGTGTAAATAGGGGATGGATTCTATGGCTGCAAATAAGAAAAAAATATCAATAGTTGGAATTATAATAAAAGCAACAGTGCGAGCTGTGATTTATGCTGCCATCCTCTTATTATTCTATCTGGGACTAACGAGGGCATATCTTTTTGGCTATAGTGTTTTTGCTGATACGGTCATGGCAAGTCCTCCCGGCCAGGAAATGACGGTAAAGATTGAAGAAGGGGTTTCCGATTCGGAGGTGGCAAAGCGGCTGGAGGAACAAGGACTGATTGAAGACAGTAAGGTTTTTATCATCCAGTCATTATTTTATGATTACACCATATATCCAGGAACTTATACTTTAAATAATTCGATGACAGTAAAGGAAATCTTATTGGAAATCAGTCAGAAGCCGGAAGAGACACAAACGAGTCCGGAAGAAGCCGCTATAGAATCAGAAAATGATACAAAGGAAGAAAGTACGCAATGATTGTAAACGAAAGAATTACAACATATATTAATTCTTTGGAACCGGAAAATGGAGAATTGTACGATGAAATTGAGCAGTATGCCATAAAAAATTATGTACCAATTATCCGTAAGGAAACAGGAAGTCTGTTAAAAACCTTAGTATCGCTAAAACAACCCGGACAAATATTGGAGATCGGAACTGCCATTGGTTATTCCGCACTTTTGATGAGCCAATGTATGCCAAAAGGCTGTCAGATTACCACGATCGAGAAATATGAAAAAAGAATACCGAAGGCTTTGGAGAATTTCAAAAAAGCGGGAAAAGATAAGGTCATTACCTTGCTGGAAGGGGATGCGGAAGAAATTCTTTCCACTCTTACGGGAAGGTATGATTTTATTTTTATGGATGCGGCAAAGGGGCAGTATATTCATTGGCTTCCGATTCTTTTGAAACTTATGCCGCCAGGCGGCGTCCTGGTATCGGATAATGTTTTGCAGGATGGGGATATTATTGAATCACGCTATGCTGTTGCCAGAAGAAATCGGACGATCCACAGCCGCATGAGGGAATATTTGTATACGTTAAAGCATATGGATGAATTACAGACAGCAGTGATTCCGATCGGCGACGGTATTACCGTCAGTGTCAAGCTGTCTTCGGTGATTAGAAAGGCAAAAAGATGAGAAAAACGGAACTTTTAGTACCTGCCGGAAGTTTGGAAGTACTGAAGATAGCAGTGGTTTATGGGGCGGACGCTGTTTATATCGGAGGAGAAGCATTTGGCCTTCGGGCAAAAGCAAAGAATTTCTCTCTGGAAGATATGAAGAAGGGGATTGCATTTGCCCACAGCCGGGGAGTAAAAGTTTATGTAACAGCCAATATATTGGCTCACAATGGAGATCTGGCGGGAGCAGAAGCGTATTTTCAGGAACTGAAAGAAATAAAGCCGGATGCGTTGATTATTTCTGATCCCGGAATCTTTATGGCAGCAAAAAAAATCTTACCGGATGTAGAATTGCATATAAGTACTCAGGCCAATAATACGAACTATGGAACTTTTTTATTCTGGTATCATCTGGGAGCCAGACGGGTAGTATCGGCCAGGGAATTATCGCTGAAAGAAATAAAAGAAATCAGGACTCTTATTCCAAAAGATATGGAAATTGAAAGCTTCATTCATGGAGCCATGTGTATTTCTTATTCGGGAAGGTGTCTTTTGAGCAATTATTTTACAGGCAGAGACGCAAATCTTGGTGCTTGTACCCATCCCTGTCGTTGGAAATATGCGATTGTAGAGGAAACCCGGCCCGGTGAATATATGCCGGTTTATGAAAATGAACGGGGAACCTATATTTTTAATTCTAAGGATTTATGTATGGTCGGGCATATTCCCGAATTGCTGGATGCGGGGATTGACAGCTTTAAAATTGAGGGACGTATGAAAACGGCTCTTTACGTGGCTGCGGTTGCGAGAACTTATCGAAAGGCGATTGATGATTTTAACAAGGACCCGAAAATTTATCAGGAAAATAGAGAATGGTATCAATCAGAAATTGGCAAGTGCACTTATCGGGATTTTACTACCGGTTTTTATTTCGGAAAGCCGGATGAGACCACACAGATTTATGACAGCAATACGTACATTAAAAATTATACGTATTTAGGTATTGTCGGGAACAAGACCGAAGAAGGACTATATCGGCTCGAACAGAGAAATAAGTTTTCCGTAGGGGAAACAATCGAAGTAATGAAACCCGGGTGTGAAAATATTCAGGTAACCGTAAAGCGGATCGTGGATGAAGAGGGGAAAGAAATGGAAAGTGCGCCCCATCCGAAACAAGTGCTTTTTATTGATGTTGGAACTTCTCTGGAAGAATATGATATATTGCGAAGAAGTGAAATGGAAGAATAGATGGTGCTTTAAGAAAGGACTTTAAAATGCAGGAATGGATTATACAGGTAATGAATCAATTTGGGTATGGCGGAATTTTATTTTTAATTGCTATTGAAAATCTGTTTCCCCCCATTCCTTCGGAAGTTATTTTGACCTTTGGCGGATTTATGACGACTTATACCAACCTTGCACCCTTTGGAGT
>Ga0154000_1000232_pt1 | contig 15625 bp, 23 predicted proteins | sample TSNC084MetaG_FD_104674 | JGI IMG/M metagenome (GOLD analysis project Ga0154000, IMG submission 104674) | Attine ant fungus gardens microbial communities from North Carolina, USA - TSNC084 MetaG | ecosystem: Host-associated > Fungi > Mycelium > Unclassified | place: USA: North Carolina, Lumber... | reverse complement strand
TTACAGGATATTCTGCGTCCAGACCTCTAGCTTTGAAGTTTTCCCCAACCTGAAATTCGCGTCCATCGTTGTTGAACTTCCAGACTTCAGGTATACTACTGCGTATCCGTTTCCATTCCGCTTCGACATGAGAGAAGTCCAAGTCTGGAAGCTGAGGCACACTGACGCCCAGGTCAGACATCATGACAGATACTTGTGTATGAATGTCTTGAAGATCCTCTGGTTCGACAAAGGTGAATCCAAGCAATGTTCCAACTGTATATACTTGTGTGATACTTGTGTTGCGAAAGCTTGGATCGAAAGAACTCACCCAACAATCCGAGTGGAAAAAGAAAGCGGCCTGTCCTCCACCACGGTCGTTGAGCAGCCCGACTCACATCGCGTATCGTCTCAGCTCCTTTTCTTAATTCATCTTTCAGTTTTTGTGCTGTGCCGTTCACCTCCACAGTGCTGGAGAGCCCGACGGTGATATCGTCGTCGCTCTGGGTAGCACGCAGAGATGTTTGCCGTTTTATCAGCGTCATGCAATCCAAGGTGCGTATTTGCGCTGGCTGTTCGATGTGGTCGGGTGAGATAGCACCTTGTTTATTTTGTAAGTATTTTCTACTGACGAGAACGTGACACTCTTGGATCTCCAAGCTCATTGTCTCCGACGACGACCTCTTCCTTCAACATGCTCCGCAGCAGGTATGTCCAGTGCTGCAGAGTCTTTTCTCGTGCGTATGCGACGGCCACCTCGCCCCATGCTCTCGTCTTTCTCGAACACCGCCAGGGTGTCATTGACTCGGGTTCGCTCTCAGCCCTCACTGCTGCCAGCCAGCTCGGAGGCAAAGTATCTGCGCTCGTCGTTGGTGCACCCGACCATCTGCCCATAGTAGTCGAACAGGCAAAAAAGTATGTCCGACATGTCCTTGTGGTCGATAGCTGACTATCATGCATCCAGACTCAAGGGACTTTCTACCGTCCTGCACTCAGCTTCACCCCAGTATTCAGTACCTGTGCCAGAAATACTCTCTCCTCTCTTAGAGAAACTTCTCTCTGGTTCTTCTTCCTTCACGCACGTCGCCTCAGCCACTTCGTCCGCTGCAAAATCTCTTTTGCCCCGTGTAGCCGCACGGCTCGACGTCCCTGCTGTTTCTGACATCATCTCACTCAAACACGATGCTGCAAATAATTCCACCGTGTTCGCCCGTCCCATCTATGCAGGAAATGCTATTGCGACGGTGCGTGCACCTTCCACTATCCCAATCAAGTTCTTCACCGTCCGATCGACTTCCTTCGCCGCTGCCTCGATTCAACATGACCTCGAAGCTGAAACCAAAGTCATTGATCCTGTCGACGTTCCTGACTCGCCCGCAAAGCACCTCAAAACCACTATCGCTAAATCTGACAGACCTGATCTCGGAGTAGCGTCCCGCATCGTTTCAGGAGGTCGGGCTCTGAAAAATGCGGAGACATTTGCAGCTACATTGTACCCACTTGCTGACGTCCTTGGAGCCGCAGTTGGTGCCTCCCGTGCTGCAGTGGATGCGGGTTATGCGGACAATTCACTTCAGGTTGGTCAGACTGGTAAAGTCGTGGCTCCAGAGCTTTACATGGCCCTCGGCATCTCTGGGGCCATTCAGCACCTTGCCGGAATGAAGGATTCCAAACTCATCGCTGCTGTGAACAAGGTGAGTACTGTCCCCCGATTTCTCCAACCTCGCTTTATCCATGCGTACCCTTCTAACGTTGGTTTCATCAGGATCCCGATGCCCCCATCTTTCAAGTTGCTGATGTTGGCCTCGTAGGAGATCTGTTCGAAGTCGTACCTCAACTCATAGAGAAGCTGAAGCGGTAGTTTGATTATTGTTTCCGTTAGTCAGTACTCTTGGGGCAATGAGTCTCATCGCCGATCTATATTTGCTTCGAGGCGTGATCTGTGAAATAGGCAGCGGACTCACATGCCGATGGAATAGTTGTATCTGCATTCAGGGAATCTGGATCGTAGGCTCAAGGCCATCAGCTCGCACTCTCTGAGACTCAACAAAACTCGATTCGATTGTACTGATTACCATCGTTTGATGGGCGTGATGACGATATAATTCGTAGCGTCTAACTTACTGAATTAGCCTTTATGCTGGTCATTCCGCGGAATCGCTGAAATACGAGCACAAGTCATTGAGTTTAGTGACTCAGACGATTCCCGCATTTCTCCGCATTTCACTGCATGGATCTGCTTCGGTGACAGGTTCACTCAGTGCTATTAAAACCTATCTGAGAGAAGCGAGATCCCGCTGCTTGCTGTGTTACTTAGTAGCACTAGCATGCTTGACTGAGGTGTACTGAGATCGCTGTTCAAAGTTCTACACTTCGGACCTGTGCATTAATTGTTTTGGTTAAGGGGTGAAGATCAGCTCTTCATTTTCTTGTACGCGTTTCGTGTTCGCACTGTAGCCCAAACTCAGACTCATGCTTCCCCTCTGACGCAAGAACAACGAACTTGACGATATGTTGAGAGGGGATTGGGTAACTGACGGCATGCTCTCCGGCATTTCGCTCAAAGTCATGACACCATTTGGCTTTGTTGCAGAATTAACTTCCATGTAAGCTTCAGAAGTTAAATTGATAGGGACGACGCCCCTCCCATACGTTGAGATCGCCATACGCTCGTTGGATTGACGATCGGCATCGTAATATATCGTCAGTCTCAAAACAGGCAAGGCACGTCTTGCCTAGGCACTCAGATGGAAGCATAAACATGCGAAGGGACCTCGGTTGACCGGAGAGATCGATAGACTTTGATGGTTTGCTACAATATCGCAACAGGGCAACCCCATGAGGCTGAATTTGATATTGATGTGCTTGATAAAATGCTCGACAATCGCAAGGTTTTTGATGAGAAGTCTTTCGGCGCAAATGCTATACCAGCATGAGCTCGTTCGATCTCACCAGGGACCTGATCCCAAAAATTAAATGGAATACCGATGAATTACTAGTATTCATACGATCTATATGAAATTCACGGGAATTGTACATCGTTTGTTCAAGCCATTGAGCTCCAATCAACGCAGACACAGGACGGGAAATCATCATAATCAAGTCGGAAATAACACCCCGGACTGAGAGCTGCGGCTTAGCGAAATGTCTGGGTTTTGCACTCAAGGATATGTAAACTTTCTACAATGTTTCGTCGGTGATAGAGAATATCATTGAGTTGATTTGATAGGCGTGGATAAATGGAGACGTCATCTACTGAACTTTGCGGACACAAGTTTCTGATAAGTTTCTGATGACGTTCATCCATCCAACCAAGGACTTTCAGTCTACTGGGAAGGTCCTCGTTGTTGTGCGTACATTCACTTTTAGATTATCCTGCGGTGTTCTGACCACATGCTTGGGATCTGGATTAGCCAGTTGTCTCGACCGCCAATGTCCCTCAACTAGCAGTCGATCTCATGATCGCAACGCTGAGACTGGAACGCATAGGCATCGTTGACCCTAGTTATTTTTTCCCTTTCGTAGGCGGCAGAGAAGATGGCGCCCCTGGAGTCACAACTGCCCTAGAACGTACGTTAAACCTGCTAGAATCATCTCTAACCGACTTTCATATTGGAACCCAGTCTTTAGCAAATCCGAACTCGGTGTTGTGATCTTACAGCAACGTTCGCCTGTCCTCAAGGTTCGAATCTTCCCTTTGCATTAAACCTTTGGGGATAACTGACACTTTCTCGAAGTCGCGGAAGGCGGATTTCGTAGCGGCACTTATTGAATTTATCGAAACATCTCAATTCACTTCTGTGCTATTTCTATCAGGAGTGGATGTAGTGGACCGCACAGACGCGCAGATGCTGTAAGGTTTCAATTTCTCTCCTGTTGGTTTTTCCTGAGGCGGTTTCAGTACCCCCATTTATCATTTCGTGCCTCGTAATGGGCCCTCAGTTGTCCAAACATCATTGCATAGTGTTGTGTCAATACCTATTTACGAGTCGCCTGTCCGACGGTATATCCAACCAGATGAACAAAGCAAGCAGGAGGAAGGGCATGCTGACTCAACCCCCTTTATTCCAGGAGGAGGACTGACACGTCACATTCTCGCGTCAATACCTGAAAATTGGTCCATTCCAACTGCAGCTATCCTACAATTTGCGATGGAAGGGGACAATCGCGCCGACGCAAACCTGCTTGCGACCGTAATAGCCGAAGTTTTGCACCTTGAAATCCCATCCCCGGAATGGCAACAACCTCGTAGTTGGCAGGAAGGGCTCTTCGGTACACCGCATGATCAAACCTTGTATGGATGAGGATTCACCATTCAAGCTGTCATGTATACAACAACCAAAGAATGAACATTCGTTTGCATACTTATGTAAGATTAAATGTTACTATCCATCCATCACCGCCTTGAAGTGATCCCAAGGCGTTTTCGGCCTTTTGTTCGCTTAGCTGCATCCTGCAATGAGAGATAAGCGTATGGGTCCATTCCTTGCTTCTTGATGTCGCCTCCAGCTCTCTGGATAGAAATAAGAAAAGATCACTAAGCGGATCAAGAAGAGCCATGCAATGCATACCTTGGCTTTGAATTCATGTCCAAACCCTGGTCCCTTCTTTTCCTGTTTCTTCTTTCTTCCTGTACCAATATTTTCTCCATCGGCCATCTCGACATCTTCATCCATGTCTTCTCTTCTTCTCTTTTTTGTGTCTTTGTTGAACTTCAAACGACCCCCCTGACCTCTGGTAAACCCATCAGCTGATGTCATGTTTTCCTTGTATGCCTTTCCAGTGATATCTTCATCCTTGCTGCCTTCTTTATCAATATGAGAGGTCTCGTTCTCGCTATCGTCGGAATCATCTATAATCATTTTGCCAGTTTCCAAATCAGTTTTGAGATGAGTGGCTTCCTGCCCAGGCTGACGTCGGCGACTTGACTTTGCATCTAAGATATCGCTTGAAAACGACAGTTCGAGCGAATGTCAAAACAAACATACTGTGAACACGCCCTGCTGCTCCTTCGAGAAGATCCATTGGTTCATCGTCATCTAATCTAAGGCGAGCACCATGTTCTGCGCTCTTCTTTCTTGATTCGTTCGGCGAGGTTGCATCATCTTCATCATCACTATCTTCTAGTTCACTCTCACTTCCATACAACACATCTTCAAATTCATTTCCTGTCGTACGTTTTTGATCTGGTGGCTATGAACCTAGTGTCAGAGGAAAGAATGTTCTTGAGCACCCCGACAAACCTGATCTTCACCCTCTTCTCTGGCGGACTTCTTCCTCTTGGCTCTATCCTTTCTCTTTTTAATGTTTAGTAGCACCTTTCCGGCTTCATCATTGCCTGCACATGCGTATACTTTTTCCCAGCTGAACCTCCTCAACATTCGCTCAAAAATGTGCCTAACCTTCAATTTGAAGTGATTTTTATGGTCATGTGACCATCTAAGCAGGGCGGGTACCAATTCGTTGAGATGGGGATATATGAGTTCGGTGGAGAATGTGTGAATAAAGAGCTTGAAGAAACCAAGCACTGATTTCACAATTTCCCGATTTGCAGAGGTAAGGAAAACTAGTAGCGTCTGTATGATCTCATTGAGCATTTTCGTAGAGATCGCGTCTGAGACATGGTATGAGACGACTAGTACAATGAGTGTAACTGCAATCACCTTTGAATTCAAACACGGATCGTGAGATAGCAGTCACCGTCGCACTGATCATGTGCGGACTTGCACCTGCGAGGCCACCAGCCAACATGGTCATGTATTCTTCAATACTGGCAACGACTGCATTAGGTAAATTAGTTATTGCACCGTACGTTGCAAAAAAAGTCCTCAATACCTTCTTCACTTTTGTCCTCGTCTATACCTTCCATCAAGCTCCGTTTGACCACACCACCGACACTCATCTTCCTACCCATCGCAAGAATGACCTCGAAGGCTGCTATCCGAGCCTTTTCGGAAGGTTCCTTAGTCCCGAGCACGACTTCGGGAATTATTGCCGATATGATGTGAAGAGCCGACGGTGGTAGGTGGGGTATCAATGTGGATAAAAAGTTGAAACGATCCTGTTGAGCTGGTTAATAACAAAACTTGATAGCATTGAGATCGAATAACCTTCTTTGCGGCAGGGGTCAATCCTTCTAGAAATTTGTCTATTGTCTCTAGGACGACCAATATGTCGACCTCAACCTTGTCTTTGTCAATCAATCTCGCTAAGATCTTATATCCGCGTTTCTGCACCCCACTGTCCTTTCCAGTTAGCACTTGTGGGGTAAGACAGAGGTTGAACAAGGCCTGAGAGTCATTCTGGGGCAGATAAGGAAGAAGGAGAATGAGGATATCTTGTGCCATCGCAGCGGTGCTTCCAACCTCGGAATTATTATTTGCCGCTGTATTTTCATCGTGAACCAAGTTTTTCTTAAACAGGCCGATGACTTTCTGATAGGTGGTGGTAATTACCTGTGTTGATGAAGATGAACATCAGACAATGAGAGACAGTTTTCGATATACTAACGGACTGGTCGGCGATAGACGCCCAGAGGCTGATTACATCACTAACCATGCCTTTGGAATCACGATTGACACTACCGAAGACATTCAATAGAACAGCCAACCAACTCTCAGCTTGCGTCTTGAGGAAAGCGATGTTGGAGGTTCTTTCTTCAGAAGTTATGCCCTCGATCATCGGGATTTGCGTGCCATCTGTGGATAATTGATTAGACTCAACAAGGACCTTTAATGCCTTGAGAATTGCTGGGCGAAGTTCAGTTTCTGAGTACAACAACCGTGAAAGGAGCTGAGAAAAAGCTGGGCTCAGTGCCTAGACGCCCAGAGTCAGCATTGTGAACGAGAAGATTGCTGAACCGCACCTCCTGCAGATCAGTAGGAGCATAACAGTATCCTGTCAAACCTGCCCAAATTTGACCAACAAGTACACTCCACACTTTAGCTTCGGATTGCCGACCTTCGGACTCGGCAATCTGCTGAAAGTCGAACATCTTCTCGCTCAAGGGTACAAAATAAGAGATAAAATGACCTAATGGAGAGGTATGGGGTTGGGAGAGGAGGGGAAGAAGATAGGCCCGCGGTTCTTTGCCAGTTTTTCTGCGGTAGGATCAAGCATGATAGTGAGCATGAGCTTGGCGATGAAAATGATTTACCTCTGTTCTGGCTCGAGATCAAGGGGTAATATTTGAAGGAGGACTTCCGGACCAAGGATTTGCATCGCAACACCGAGAGTGGTGTCTGCAGCCTCTTTGAATTCAAAATTTTTGTGAGCACGGAGTTCACCGACTTTTGAGACAAGAGGTAGGAGGAGAACCTCTGCAGCCTCTGAAGCTGTTCTGGACCCTCTCCCTCTCATTCCTATAATCAACGACGAGATAATAGCTAGGAGCTCAGGTGTGGAGTGCGCATAAGCGACATTTTCGAGCGCTTTGATGACCTGAGAAATGATTTTTGACATTATAGGTGAGTTCTGAGGACGAACAACTGTCGTTTCGCCTAGGGATGGTGGAGAACAAGATACGAGGATGCTCAAAGTACGGGCACTTGCTTTCCGTACTTTAGAATCTTTGGAATTGAGGAAATTCCAGGCAGCTTTCCAAGCCTCCTCAAGTTGTTCCACACACGCGCCAGCATCAATAATCATGTAAGCTTGCATAGCATCGCCTAACACTTGGATCCAGGCGGGGGAGATGATCGTATCAGCCTTGATAGGTGGGGAAGACAGGGCAGCGCGTAATACTTGTGGTAATTGGTCACCAAGCTTGTTTTCGTCATCGTTTTCAGAAAGAGTGAATAATCCAGATAAGATAGAATAGCAAGACTGGGAGAGATACGGATTTCCAAGACGAGGAAGGCTTAGGAGTTGAACGATGACCTCGGGAAGAGACTGGGACTAAGATCAATTTGGATCCCGTTGATATAGTCAAAACATACCGGAGAAGGTAGATAAGGGAGAATTAGCCCCAAAAGGGCAAGGACATAGATTGCACTTTCGGGACCACCAGTGTTTTGTCTCGATTTTCCCCTAGAAAATGGTGTAGAATTAGATTCTACGAGGGCAGACTTAATCCATTGAGCAGTTGATTCTGCGTATGGATGGAGGAGAAGGGGACTAGGTGGGCTGCACAGGGTGTCCTTCACAAGATCTGCAGCCTTTTTGCGTACTTTTGGTCTTGGATCAAGACACAGATTTAAGATAAACATAAAATTCTGATGAAAATTCAGTGATTCGAGCTTTGATCGGTCTAGGGACCGGAATATAACATGATATAAAGAAAGTTGCGAGCGTATTGGGGGAGCATGAGGGGTCAGGAGAGGGAATAACGGTGAGGTGAGGCTGAGCAGAGTATTCAGATGCGCCCTCAGAACTACTTTGGGAACAAAGGGCGCAATGAGCGCAAGTAGATACAGTTCTGCAGGAAGGACCGCTCCGTCTGCCATACTTGTGTCTTTGCGTTGAAGTGTACCATCGAGAGTGGTAAGTAGCGCTGCGAAATAGGCGGTAGAAGTTGGTTCAGCATTCTGTTCCTTTAATGTTGATTCTACTGCTAGCAATAATGTGGCTGGTGCCTTCTGATGAAGCAACGAAGAGGATGTGTGAGGTCGGATTTTTGCGAGGGCGTCTTCCATGGTTCGTCTTGATAACTCGAATCAACTGGATCTTAATCCGAAATTTGTGCTTAGTCAGCCACAAATGCCTGATTTCTATTTTTGTAAGGCTTGAGACCAGTCATGACGAGATCTGGCTCAAAGACACCATGGTCCTACATCCTTATCAGGTACCTCTCTCCAGCTACTTGTAGGATTCATTGGATAGATTGACATATCAATTACTAGGTTTCTTTTTCGCTTCGTTCTCAAGATTTTTTATGGGTCGATCGTTGTTGAGAATGCACACCTTGTTCCAGAGACTGGTATCCCTTGGAAAGCATTGCAACTTTTCCGTTTACTCCCTTACCTGACTATTTATACAGCATTGTATGTGCTAATCACAGTAACTCCCTTACAGATGCCTTGTCTGTCTAGTTTGTTTCTCATCGCCTCCGGACCACGCTAACGTTCCTGTTAAGGCTTCTGGCCACCTCCATCCCAACAAAGGTTAGATCACCCTCCCCGTTATGATTTGAGGACTGGACATGCTACAGCGTCGGAACATGCTACGTCTGACTGCCAAAGCGACTCAATTCGGACATAAGACATTCACGAGTTGGCTGATTGAATCTGCGGGAACAGTGGCCATCAAAAGAAGGAAAGATTATGCACAGAAAGAGGATGCCGAAAATTCAGACGCAATGTCTAAGCTCGTGGAGGTGCGCCTCGAATCGGCAAATGAATGGCTCAATTGATATATCGGACTTTTCCAGGCACTTGAATTGGGCGATGCTATTTGTCTATTTCCTGAGGGGGCAAGCCGCTATCATCCAACAATTGCTCCACTAAAGACAGGCGTTGCCCGAATTGTCTCTGATGTACTCACACGAAATCGTGATGACTTAGATTTCGAAATAAATGTACTGACCTGCTCAATTGCCTATATGTAAGTGTCAGACTAGCATATCATCCTTTTTTGCTCATTTTAAACCATTCAAAGGCATCGACAACACTTTCGATCTGATGTTCTAGTGACATTCCACGAGCCGATGGTCTTCACCCCCAAGGTGAGTGCATTCTAAAATATTCAATCATGGATCAAATTATAAATCTACTCGATGGAAGAATAACACAGAATTACTTGCTCCAGTGGACTTTCAGAGCATACGTGATCTCACGAGTCAACTTCACCAGAAGATCAGCGCCGGAACTTGGGATGCGCCTTCTTGGGATCTGATACGCACAGCAAAGCTAGCTGCAAGAATTTATGCTCCGCTCGGGACATGCATGGCGCTTGGAGATTATGTACGACTCAGTATAGCCTTCCAAGACACCTTCAAGGCCGCAGATGTCCACAACGAAGTTACTGGTAGTGCTGCCATCGATCAAACCGACTTTTTGATCACAGAAATGAACCAGTTGCGCGAAGATCTGAAGGTTCGTTGACGAAGCACTGCTTCTTCTGTGTTAGTTTTAGAATTTAAGAATCCTAAGGCATATCAAGACCAGATTGCGGAATGGGGAATCAAAGACGACCGTATTAGACGACCCCTCCCTCGACACGTTATCGTTTTCCGTCTCTTTATCAGGTTCACTTGGGCTGTGCCCCTGTTTATTATCTCCACGCCTGGCTTAATCCTATGGCTTCCAGTTTTCGCCACCACATTTTACGCAGTACACAATTTCAAGAAGACAGGCCCAATTTTTGATACTTGGGATGAAATTGCTCAGTATAAACTCACTTATGGGCTTATATCCGGCATATGCGTGTGGATTTTTGGCGTTATCATGGCCTGGCCAATTGCGCAATACAATGCCTTGTTCTTCATTCCTTTATTAATGTGGATGACTATCCGATGGCTCGAGGATACTGTGTCAGCGTTCCGCGCGTTCACAACTCTCTTGCGCCTCTTGTACATTGGAAAGCCGCAGCTCAAAGCCATGCACGAGAAGCGACATGATTTGCATAGTCGAGTCATGAATCTCGCAGTCAACATGCTCGGACTACCTAGTGACCCGGAAATATTTTTTCGTACATCTGGGGGACGGCAAAAGGGCCGTATACAAGGAAGGTGGGAAGGTGGGACTAGATACTTCTCGATCAAGCGTAGGAGGAAAAGAGACTGGAATGAGACTTTGCGACTGTATGACAAGGTGGATTACCCGGAAGATGACCCTATTTGAATTCTATCATGGTATTCATCTATCTTGCCTAGTTATAGTTTCTTTCATGCTTCATTTCTGTAATATAAGCCATATTTTATATCCTCTTATTCTTGGCTGGACGAGAATGATTAGTGACACGACATATAATAGAACATTGACCTGCTTCTGAAATAGTAGGAAAATGCGAGTAATGTTGACTTTGGGGATGTTGGGATATGAAATTCTTGACCATGGTAAGAGAGACTTGCAAATAAGACTGGCTGAATGAATCACATTTTCAAGCACTGGGATGAGAGACAATATTGAAGATAATCTCTCTGCGGAGATTCACGAGAATCGGTGATCATTTGATAGAATAACACGTTCAGCCCACAGTTTTGATTGATGTCCAAGAATATTCGTGGTGTCTACTCTATCATCGTTTATTTTTGGACGCTTTGCCCAGAGGTATTTTGTTGGCCTCCTCTCTCAGAGATGCGATTAAGAAACTGCTTGAGTCATGCAATATCTATGATGCAAGGTGAAAGTCATGGATCGAGCAGAGTGAAGAGGAGCCTGAACGAACACAACGTCCCAGAAAGAGCCCTTGGTAAAGATCAGGAATGAAAAGCAATCGTCCCTTCGAAAAGGGTAGACGGTGCATGAGTTCTATCATATCTCGCTACAAAATAAGGTGCCAACTACTGGCTGCTTGGCGCGGTGAAGTCGTAGAGACTCTTATCAAAACCTCGAGCGTCAGTACCTGTGAACCCATGCTATTCGGAAGTGATATGGGACACTACGCATGTGGATGTATGACCACTGTCGAAAAGGGGCACCATAATTGTGGTCGAGATCTTGGTAAAGGGGATGTGCCCATCCTAGGCGACCCATGTTCAATTCCTATCGTAATTGAAAAGACAACGTTTTCTGATCCGGCAAGTTCGCAGAAAGCAACCATTCTAATCGCTTTATAGACAAGGAAAAGGATTTCGACTTTATGAATGGGCAGAGTGCGGATAGAACTCAGTTATTTGATTCCACAAATATTTACAGCATAGTGCAATCATTAGATCGTTGTGCTAAAAATTCGTAGCGAAGAGTGCTACCACTTGTCCAGCCAAACCCTTTTTAAATGCGGCGTGGAGTATAGTTCTCTGAGAATTCAAATAGATGTTTCCAAGGAAACGTTCATTTCGGAAGTTAGACTCAGAGAAATGAACAAAACTTCTTTCAGACCAGAGTATCGGCGAGAAGAGAACCAGGATCGCCTCGTTATAATAACCAACCAACATCAAGTCCCTTTCTAAGTAATCCTGATATCAGAACTTTCGGTAATTATAATATGTTACGTCAAGCTATTATCGAACATTTCTAGCGGAGTAAAACACGGGCCACAATGCGATATAGTGAGACGAAAAAAGAAGTAGACAATAAATGACAAGATTCAAAGACTGCCGACCATTGTGGAAGAACCCTTCCAGGTCTACACAGCCACTTAGACTCAGCACTGATCATAAAGAGTATAGCGGAAATTATAGTCATTGCATTGGGAAGGGAAGAATAGTACTTTCCCGGGAACTTAACAATAGACGAATATCCTGACTACTAGCTCTCTTTCCTTTTCATTCGGTTTCGGGTGGTCCGAGCTGAAGTTTGGAACTTAGTGTAGGACTCTGTAGTGCACTTTGTATACCTACTGTGGACTGCTAATGGGCACTTAATGGGCAGTTATAAACTTTTGATTTCAAAAATGAGTATCCTGACTAATGGTTCTGCTGTGTCTTGAGTTCTGTAACCGTACCACATTGATCCAGGATTAGAGTTAGGTTCTTTTGCAGGAAGGTGAAAAGTCGTCCCCTCAGAGGCCAATCGGCCTATTATCTAGTATTGATTATTCATTTTCTTCTGGTGTCCAGTGACATGACATGAAATGTAAAAGCAAGCCTGAATTGTACAATTGCACACATCATCCTGTATAAGTTTGGCAGAGTTTTTTGCGTTGAATTGTTCTCACTGTGACCTCAGTGTCAGTTTAAAAGCGATCCTTCATCTTATCCTGCAATTTCTTGAGCGAAAATATCCCAGGGAAAATAAAAATCGAAAAAGTCCCGATCATGAGAATCATAGGGGAGGGTTTCGGAGAAGTGACTGGCAAGGTACAGACAAGTAGCCTTGAGAGTCGATCCCCTTTCGTTTTTTGTTAGTAAGCTTTGCAGGATGAGGATGATAAACTGAGAAAAGGGATAATGCAAGTCACTAGATCATAGGAAAGCATACATATGATATAAGAATATTTGATGAGCTCAAGCTTATTCACCAAAGATTCACAATTATGCAGCTCTCCCGAAAATTCCTGACACTGACAAAGGAGCCGACTAGGAGCGAAATGCAAGTTATAGTTTCATTGCCCTAGTAGATAGCCCCTTCGGTATAGTTATGAATTGTAAGAATAAGTCCAACTTGCAAAGGAACATTTGAACATATACTAATCGTCATATCATTATGACTGCACGTGTCATCATTGACAGTCATTTACAGTCCTGGGGCATTTGTAGTAGCAACCATATATCCAGGGGTGCCGCCGCGCTGGATATATTTCCCTTCCGCCAGGCAGCAGAGAATATTCACTGGCGGAACTGATTTCATTATGTACACGCCAAGTCTCCCTTGCATCAAATAATCAACATGCTCAACGTTCGGCCTCCGCTTTCCGCACTTGTATTGCTTCACAACAAGAATACGGCACTTTTGACCAGGGGAATTCGGAAAAGTTAAGGTACATACTAACCTTTGATTGATCTTAATATATCAATGTAGACTTTTGCATGCCAAAACGCGAAAATCATTTCGCTGCGTGGGTCAGCCATCGTCCTCGAGTAAACCTTCAACTAGCCTCGTGTGGATGATTTATAAAATCTTCCGTCGTAGAAGACCTTCACCTTTCTTTCTTTGACTGCAGGCTAACATCTCCTGTTACTCTGCAATGGTTCGTCTTCTCTTCTTCCTTTCCTTCTTTCTCCTTTCTGCCATTCAAAGCGTGGCTGGCCATGGCTTTGTTCACGAAGTCAACATCGAGGGGAAGGACTTCCCTGGCTGGAATCCCTTTGACGATCCGTTTGTAGCGAGGTTGCAACAATCCGACAAAGAAAATTGATCCATCTGCCTGTAGTTATCAGAATCCTGTACCCCAACGTGTCATACGCAAGATCCAGGATGATGGTCCCGGTGAGAGGTGTAAACTGTCTGTAGATATTCTGTGTTGATGAGCGACACAAACAGTCCCAGGCTCTAGTAATGATATGAACTGTGGCATCGGAGGTGACTCTGGCACACCTGTAGTTGCAGACGTCGCTGCTGGGTCTGCGGTTACCTTCAAATGGGAATATGTGCGTGCCATGACTTCTGTCCGCGTAACTTACAGGCTTCGTGTTCATAGTGGCCCGCGGGTGAGCTTACTAGTTGTCATCCGTTCATACATGTGAACTCATTTGAGCTGTTCAAGATCATCAAGGCCCCGTTTCGACATATATGGCCTCATGTGATAATGACTGTACCAATTTCTCGGCAAGTAACACGAGGTGGTTTAAAGTCGATGCTGGAGGCTACGATCCGGATACCAAACAATGGGCTGCTGACCAACTCAGAGCTAGTTGGGTGTTCCATCTCTGATGCAGAGACATCTTCTGACCGGATATCTTCAGGCCATTACACATGGACCTCTAAGGTTCCAGCTGAGTTGAAGGCTGGCCAGTATGTGAGCGCTGTTCAGATTTTTTGTTCTTCATGCTGATAACCATCACCAGCTGATAAGACATGAGATGTGCGCTTATTTGTTATCTTGGGCGAGCTGCTCCCCTTATGCTTGAGTCTAGTGTTGCCCTCCATTCTCAAACGCCCCAGTTCTATCCCAGCTGCACGTGTGTCGCCAGATTGCTTTAGAAGAAAGGTGATTCTGATTGTGCTCCAGGCAAGTTCGTGTGACCGGGTCTGGAACAGGCACACCTTCCGATAGCGATCTTGCAACCATTCAGGATATATATCGTGATGCAACATGGCCCTTCATCTACGGAGATTTTGGAACATTCACTATCCCTGGACCTCCGCCTGTTACTCTCGGTGATAACCCTGGGACAGGTTCTGGTGGGATAACTCCACGGCATTCTGCTTCGAAATCGTCTCCTGTCTCAGCTCCGACAGGCTCTGGAGTTTCTGGAGGTCAATCACCCTCAAGTACGTCAGTCTCAGGTCTTACGGAGACCGGCCACTGCCGGCTTAAATCACGAAGTCTCGCCAAGAATCGCTTGGTCAAGAGAAACTATTAACGAGGTATACGCTTCTATCTTTTTCTCATGACAGTCACTGACCAGTAGGATGGAGACGGAGTCTTTAGGCACTTCTCTCCAAACTGGTCTTTCATTTGTCGTCAGTATGAGCGCGGGCAGTCAAATTTTATTTATCGGGTCGATCTAATTCCCCTCTAGCTGCTCACCTTCAAGATGATGCTTCTGTTGGGTGTAAGCCACCTAATTTAGTCGATATCCTATCTATGTGAATCAAGGCTTCGAAAACGAGATTTTCGCACTCTCAAATTATTTGCTTAAGTGTAAGATGACACAGGAGTAATGGCAAGCATTGCTTTCGCATCTTCAGATCATCGCCTATATCTCCCAAACGTTGACCTTCAGGGACGATGTATAAACTGAAACAAAACATCTAGCTGACAACATGATTCAATAGATACCTAAAAATATAATAGATACCAATATACACAGAAAAGCATGAGATAGCATCGCGAGATTGAAGAGCAGAGGTATTAATGAGATAGCCATTGATCAACGGGTGCTAAGCTGAAAGATGTTCTACCGTAATAAGAAGCGAGATAATGAACTCAGAGAACGGCTGTA
>Ga0154000_1000230_pt1 | contig 15659 bp, 10 predicted proteins | sample TSNC084MetaG_FD_104674 | JGI IMG/M metagenome (GOLD analysis project Ga0154000, IMG submission 104674) | Attine ant fungus gardens microbial communities from North Carolina, USA - TSNC084 MetaG | ecosystem: Host-associated > Fungi > Mycelium > Unclassified | place: USA: North Carolina, Lumber... | reverse complement strand
TGAACTGCAAACAGAAAATGTCGAAAGTCCGCTAAGAATCCGCCTGACTCATTTAGCGGCAACGATCAGCAAGTTAGGCTATTTCGCGGCAGCCTTAGTTGCCCTTGCCGATTTATTTAACAATATTATCCTGGATAACCATTACCAGATCCCCTTAATTATGGCTGAACTAAATTCTCTTACTATGATGCTTAATAATATTTTCCATGCCGGAATGTTAGCAATTTCCATTATTATTGTAGCCGTTCCGGAAGGCCTTCCCATGATGATTACCGTAGTACTTTCCTCTAATATGGTTCGAATGTTAAAGGATAACGTAATGGTTCGCAAGTTAATCGGCATCGAGACTGCCGGAAGCCTCAATATTCTTTTTACGGACAAAACCGGAACCCTGACCAAAGGGATCTTAACCGCCGGCACGATCATGACAGGGGACGGTATTGTTCATAAAAAAGCGGAACATGTAAGAAAAAGTCCTGATTTTTATGAAATACTCCGCCTATCTTGTTTATACAATACTGCAAGCCTGATATCGGCGGGAAAAGCCATGGGCGGTAACGCTACTGACCGGGCTCTCTTAGACTTTATTTTGGAGAAAGCTTCTAAAAAAGAAGGGAAAGATCTCAACCAAACTGCTTATCAAAAAATAAATTCCACTCTATTTACCAGTGATAAAAAGTATTCTTCTGTTCATATAAAAGGTCCAAAAGAATATATTTTCATAAAAGGCGCTCCGGAACTTCTGCTTGCTGATTGCCGTGATTATTATAATTTAAGCGGGCAAAAAGTTCCTATTACCAACCTCAAACGGTTAACGGATGAATGGCATCGGATGACCCGCCAGGGTGTCCGGGTTTTAGTATTAGCAACGGCTGAGGAAGATTACAAGCCAACAAAAAAAAGGACGCCTTTAACTCTCATCGGATTAGTTGGGATTCGGGATGAATTGCGGCCGGAAATAAAGGATGCTGTTCTTCGGGTATCAGAAGCAGGAATTCAAACGGTTATGATTACCGGTGATAATAAAGATACGGCCATCGCCATTGCCATAGATGCCGGTATATTAAAAGAGGAAAAAAAGGAAACTGTCCTGACCAGCCAGGAGCTTGCTGCTTTCACTGATGATGAATTAAAAAAGATTCTTCCGAAACTTCGAATCGTTGCCAGGGCCCTGCCGACAGACAAAAGCCGGCTGGTACGTATTTCTCAGGAAATGGGACTTGTGGTCGGTATGACAGGAGACGGAATCAATGATGCTCCTGCCCTAAAAAAAGCTGATGTAGGCTTTGGCATGGGAGGCGGTACAGAAGTAGCGAAAGAGGCTAGTGATATCATCATATTGGATAATAATTTTGCTTCTATTACGAAAGCAATCCTTTATGGAAGAACTATTTTTAAAAGTATCCGGAAATTTATCGTATTTCAATTAACAATGAATATCTGTGCTGTCGGTGTATCCATGATCGGTCCATTTCTGGGATTTGATGCTCCGGTAACAGTAATTCAGATGCTTTGGGTCAATATCATTATGGATACCCTGGCCGGTTTGGCCTTTGCCGGTGAACCCCCATTAAAGGAATACATGAAAGAACCGCCTAAATCACGGAACGAGAAAATTCTAACCAAGCACATGATTCATCAAATTCTTTACATAGGGATTTACACCGTAATTCTCTGTTTGGTATTTTTACAATCAGAAGCTTCAAAAGATTTATTCTACTATTACAATAATAAGACTTATTTTTTAACTGCGTTTTTTGCCCTGTTTATTTTCTCAGGAATTTTCAATAGTTTTAACGCCCGTACGGAAAGACTGAATCTGCTCTCCCACCTTGCAGGCAACCCTTCCTTTATAATCATTATGGTGATTATATGTGTGGTACAGGTATTGCTGATCTATTATGGCGGTCTTTTATTCCGCACCGTACCGATGAACCCGGAAGATTTGAAAAAAATAATTCTGTTATCCGCTACTGTAGTACCTATGGATTTATTCCGTAAGATTATATTAAGACTGCAAAAAAAGAAAGGCTCTTATTAGTGAAATAATTTTATTCTCATTGTTATTCTTCCTGATCTAGGTTATAGTAAAACTAGATCAGGGAATACGAGGTGATATATTTGGAACGCATTATTTTTCACATTGACTGTAACAGCGCCTTTTTAAGCTGGACTTCGATTGACCGCCTGGCTCACGGAGAAACCCTTGACCTGCGAACAATACCTTCTATTATCGGCGGAGACCAACAAAACCGCCACGGAGTCGTTTTAGCTAAATCTGTATCAGCAAAGAAACTTGGCATCCGTACCGGAGAACCCATTGTAAATGCTCTAAAAAAATGTCCTACTCTAATCATTGCTCCTCCCGACCATTCACTATATCAAAAGTATAGTGATCAGCTTATGAGCCTTCTATCTACCTTTACCAATGACTTAGAAAAATTCAGCATAGATGAAGCCTATTTAGATTTTACACCGATTGCCCCTAACTATCCGTCGCCTGTAGCTGCTGCAAACCAAATCAAAGATTCCGTTCATGAAAAATTGGGATTTACTGTAAATATTGGGATTGCTCCTAATAAATTATTAGCTAAAATGGCATCCGATTTTGAAAAGCCTAACAAAGTTCATACTTTATTTCAAGAGGAGATCCCGCTGAAAATGTGGCCGCTCCCTGTAAATGAACTATATATGACCGGTAAGGCCAGTGTGGAAAAGCTCTACGGTCTTGGGATTCGGACAATCGGAGACTTAGCTGCTATGGACCCCGCTCTGCTTGTCTCACACTTCAAATCGCACGGAAAAACCATGTGGGAATATGCCAACGGCATTGATAACACGCCTGTAATCTCGGCAAAACAAATCGCAAAAGGAATTGGAAGCTCTACAACATTGAGCAAAAATGTGGAAAATGAAGAGGAAGCCAATAATGTTTTGTTAAATCTCGCTGATACGGTAGCTGCCAGGCTCAGACAGGAAAAGCAATTAGCCGCTACTGTTATTGTAGAAATTAAATATAGCAACTTTTCTTCTTTTTCCCATCAGTCGAAACTCCTTACTCCCAGCTATACTACTGAGGTTATCTATCACCAGGCCTGCGCATTATTTAAAGAGCTGTGGAACGGAGAACCCATCCGCCTTCTCGGGATCAGAACTTCAAATCTCATCCCTGATGACGCTCCTGTGCAATTGAACCTTTTTGATTTCGCTTTTGGACAAACCATAAAAGACACAAAGAATTCTGTTTCTGATCCTCCAGGCGAAAAACAGAAAAGACTGGATGCCGCTATGGATTCCATCCGTAAAAAATATGGAAAACAGGCTGTTGTCCGCGGGAGATTCTTAAAGCCAAGTGCTCCTGAAAATAAACAATAGAAAACGCACTTCGTAAAAAATGTGCCCCTAAGCCAAAATGGCATTGGGACACATTTTTATATTCCGCAAGTTATTAATTCATCGCTAAAGCACTTTCCTGCAGTTTCTTATTTTCCTTATAAAATCTTTTATAGCAATAATTAATAATATCTTTCCTGGTTACAATTCCAATAAATACTTTTTTATCATCAATGACCGGTACAAAATTTTGTTTTAATGATTTATTTATTAAATCCTCCATAGTCGCATTAATATTTACGGGAGCATTATCCAGCCTTCTGATAATCTTAGTAACCGGCATATTTTCAGCCGCTTTTAAATCTAAATTGTATTGATTCTTTATTCCCCAAAGCAAATCCCCTTCGGTTAAGGTACCTACATATCTTCCTTTTTTATCAATAATAGGTACCGCAGAATATTTGTGATACTCCATTTTCTCTAAAGCCTGCCTGATCGTAAAATCACTATAAATATAGGCGACATCGCTTTTAGGAATCAAAAAAAATAATAAATTCAAAAAAACACTTCCTTCCTTACAATCGTAATTCTTTCCGTCAGAAACCTAAATCCTCATTGACAAATAACAACGTAACTTCCATTCCATTCATAGGACGTTCTAAAATAACAGTCCCCTTACAAATCCGCTGAGGACTATTGCAATTATAACAACGCGCTTCGCTGTTCACCGCACACGGAGTGTTTAATTTAAGTCTCCGCGCATTTCGGGGGGCGGATACATTCTTCGCTCTATGTAATGCGTCTTCTAATGTAGGAACTATTTTATTTCTGCCGATGATAACATATAACCGCTCCGGCCCAAATAGAACCATAGAGACTCTGTTGCCCGTACCATCAATGTTTACTAATTCACCAGTTTCCGAAACGCCATTCGCACTGCATATGTAAATATCAGATTCTCTGACTGCCATCAAAGTATTCCTGCCTGGTTCGTTCCAGTGCCAGATTACCCTATTGTTATCCGAAAGAGCTTTATCTAAGTTCAATTCTTTTGCCGTCATACTACCGCCAATTCCCACGGTAGCGCCCTTAATATGTTCCTTCAGATATGCCACAACCTGTTCCTTTTCTTCAAAATATTCCGTAATAAATCCATGATTTTCAAAGTTTCTATTTAAAGTCTCGTAATTCATCCTCCTATCCTCCTTTTCCTATATTCTATTATACTCCATAGCTCCTGTTAAAACAAACAGATAATTTGTGAATAATGTTAAATATTTGTGAACTCAGACACTTTTTCAATCCTGTATTGTACCAATTTCGGCTCCCTGATAAAAAAAATCCAATATTTCAACATACGTCATACCTGCTTTTCCCATTGCGGCAGCAGCATTCTGACTCATTCCCACACCATGTCCATAGCCTCCGCCATAGATGGTATAACCTGTCAAAATGCTTTCCTGATATTTCGGTTCCAATACAAGAAAGGCACTGGGCAGCTGATCCCATCCGGCGGTAGATGTCCCGTCATTTTTATAAAGAATTGCGCTGCTATCTCCTAATACACTCCGGACTTCGCTCTGATTTTCAAGGATCTTGGTTCCATTAGAACCATGAATCACTAATTCCATAACAATCCCATTTGTACCTCTCTTAGTCACTTCTAATGAATTTATGCTTCCGATTCCCGGTATTTTCTTTTCTAGTCCTTCTAAAGAAATATCCGTATGCCAACGATACAAAGAAGCATTTTTATCAAAAGAGGCATACTCGGTATTTTTAATAAAATGGTAGAAATTATCTTCACCGGACAGGTCCACACCGGCATTTGCCGTTGTCACCATTTCTCCGGACAGATAGGGATATTCTTCCGGTCCGCTGCCCCAAATTCCGGTATCTGTGGTTGCTCCGCAAGAAGTAGCGAAATAATAAGCATTAACTACCTCACCCTGATAACTTAATACTTGTCCATAAGTCTGTGATACTGCCAATAGAGTAATCTCCTGCGGCGCCAAATTATTATATACCTGGAATTTTGTACTGTCGTCTACGTGAGCGCCATAAGCGCTATAAGCATTATTTTGTATTTGTTTATATCCATAGCTTCTGGCGCAAACAGCCTGAGCTTTTAAGGCTTCCAATCCAAAGCTTGCAGGCATTTCACTGGGAATCACTTTCGTGAGATAGGCCTCTAAGGTCAATTCGTTAACAATTAAAATCCCTTCCGATGCCAAAGAGAATTCCAGGATACCGCTATAAGCCGGATTTCCTAAACTGCGTTCTAAAGACAGAATTTGGATTTCATTTTCATCCGAAGGCAGTACTTTCATCCGCCCTTCTAAAAAAGCCGGATTCTCTCTATTAAATTCCACCACACTCCCGCCTTCGTAATGCTCCGTAGTTTCTCCATAAGATAAATCAAAAGGAGCTGTGGAGGTAATTTTTACAACATCATGAAAAATGGATTGAAAACCACTGGTCGTCAGGAGTACTCGAATCGTGGCTGCATCAGCGGCTTCCTTCGTTATGGCTCCACACAGCTTTCCGTCAGCAACAATGAATTCCTGCGAATCATAACCAACTATAATATCCGATAGCTGCTGCTCAGCTAATTCTCCATACATTTTATAAATATGGAATTTTTCTGACAAAGGGACGAGACCGTATCCTTCTATTTCAATTCCTTCTTCACTTGCCAGCAGAACTTTTCCTTTGATTGTCTCTCTTTTCAGACGAATCTTGGTTACCTCACCGCCAGATACCTCAAAATCAGCCAGGGTTCCTCCATAATCTTCCTCTAATTTCTTCACCGGGAATGTCCGGGAAGCTCCATTTAAAAATACCTGTGCCTTTCCTTCTCCACTATCTGTAATCCATAGATTTTCATAAATAACTGTGGTTTCCAGCACCTTTAGTACCCCAATAATATCACTTCCCCGTATCCACACCTCTATTTTCTGGTCAATATAGGGTGTCAATACAATTCCTTCAAATCCTAATATTTCCTGATCCGTATAAGCTTCCCAGCTGCCTGCATTCTCCAGATTGGAAGGGGTCCCATATAAAATAATCTCTTTCTTTCTTACCTCATTTCCGGCAGGACTTGCTTCTTTTACATACTCATACATATCCCACCAGGTCTCTTTGGATACCGGCTTTTCCAAATTACCTTCACGAAATTCTTCTTCAAATACAGAACTGTCCACATTTAGCTGCTGAAAAAGCCACTTAGCTTCCGCATAGGTAAAAGATCCACCTGCGCCTTTCGCTGTTGGCTCGGTAAGCTCTTTTGACAATAACTGTTGCTCATATAAATAATCCATATATTTGACATACCAGGACGACTGATCCTTTTCCGAAAACCAACTTTCTATATCCGCAGTTTCACATTCCTCTTTCGTTGTAAAGGCCAATGCTATACTCTTTGATACTTGAGACCTTACTATGTACTGATTTCGTTTTTCTTTTTGCTGATACTGATAAAAAAAGCCAATTGAAAACATCAGCCCAATGCTAAAAGTAATAATCAGCCACAGATACTTTTTCTTCATCGCGCCCTCCTTAACTTGTCCGCTTAATGATATCTTAATTATTATATGAAAAAAAGAAGAAACTTATGTCTCTTCTTTCAGACTGCCGGCAGCCAGACTGATCTTGGAAATGTTCAGTCAGTTTTACTCTCCATGCGAAATTGGGATGGTGTTTTTCCAATCTTCTTTTTAAAGCAGGAACTGAAATAATATTGGTTTGTATAACCAACCTTATCACTAATTTCCTTCAAAGACAGAGAAGTATACAGCAAGAGCTGGCAAGCAACATCTATACGAAAAGATGTAATCAAATCACTTATATTTTGTCCGCTGCTTTTCTTAAAGACGGCACTTAAATGTGCGGGGCTGACATTAACGAACTCGGCAATTTCATTTAAGCAAAGACCGCTTTTTTCATAATTCTGTTTAATATAGTTAACGACCGACTCGCAAAGCTGTTCATGATGCGATTTAAGGGAATCGGCTAATTTAGAGCAAGCTAAGAGACAGATATGATTTAACCACTTAAATATCTGCCGGCTGTCATGAACCGAGTCTATTTTTGCATAAACATCCATTATTTCTCTTTCGATATCACTGCTTTGAATATTTAATTCATAAAGAAACTTTAATATTCGGCCTAATACGGAGTAAACACGCACGAACAGAAGATTCTTCGTCCGATAATTTTCCAGAACTTCTTTGGAAAATTGGTCAACCCATGCTGTGATACCTGCTTGATCTTTTTTACAAATCAGCTGTACCAGTTCTTCTTCTTTACGATCTGTAAACAAATCTACAGAAAGATTTTTTCGGAGAATGTCTCGGGCATCAAAGATATTTTTCTGCGGAAAAAAGAAACGGTATTCCAGCGCGTGTCTGGCACTCTCATAAGACAGATGCATATTCCATAAGTATTTAATCACGTTACCTATCCCGATATTTACGTTTAATGCTTTGTCCTTATATTGATCGTGTATAGCGGAGGCAATCAGATTTACTGATTTGAGAAAAGTTACCTGATGGGAGTAATTACGGCCAAATATACATATCAGTCCATGAAGATCATTCAACGTATACATGAGATCAAAATCCTTACCCAGCTCATTGATCGTATTTTTCAAATCAATCAACTGCAGGTGGTAAGCCTGAATACCCAGATCGGATTTTACCTGAACGATATTTTCAATATTGAAGAGCATTACGATATAGAAATGACATTCCAGATTTAGATTAAGATAGTTTCTGTAATGGGTCAGCTGATATCTGGCTTCATCACTATAGGTATGGATTAGATCCGAGAAAAAATTCTCAATCATTGCCGGCCGGCTTTGCTCTAAAATTTTCAGATTATGCTGTTCTTTGTCGATCGCAGTGAGTGCATTTTGTATCATATCGGACAGATAGGTATAATCAAGAGGTTTTTCGATATAATCATAGGCGCCAATGCGGACAGCCTGCTTTGCATACTCGAAATTATCAAAAGCGCTAACCAGAATAATCTTTATCTGGGGATTCAGTTTAAGTATTTCTCTGGACATTTCAAGACCATTTAATCCAGGCATCTTAATATCGGTGATAATTAAGTCAATGTTCGTGGATGAGGGATCCTTTATCACTTCCAGAGCGGTCAAACCATCATGAAGAACCGCAATTACTGTTGCACCTAAATGGTTCCAATCAATACTTTTTAATATTCCTTCCGCATTAAGCTTATTGTCATCTACTATCATTACGTTTTTCATATTAACTCCGATCTGTTTGTTACTCATAGTATCTGTTGAAATTCAATTGTTATTGTCGTTCCCCGGCCAATAACACTATCTATCTGAATCGTGCCAAATCCCGATAATTCACTTGCAATACGACTGTTTACATTGGAGATTCCGTAGTGCAAAGCAGGATTTACGGTCTTTTTCTCCAAAGCTAAACGGATTTCATTCAAAGTGTCTGCGGGTATACCGGCGCCATTGTCTGTGATGATAATGACAATACTATCTTCGCTATAGGTGATTGCGATATTAATATGCATAGATTTTTCCATTCCCCGCATTCCATGCAGGATAGCATTCTCAATAAATGGTTGCAGGGTAAATTTACATATTTTAAAATCTTCGATCCCCTGATCCTTATGAATATCCCATGTAAATAATCCGCTGCGGCAGAGCTGCTCCATTTCCATATAGAGACAGGCAATCTCCAATTCGTCACGGATGGTAATCAGATCTCCCTCTTTTCGTAAAGTCATCCGGTAGAATCTGGATAGAGCTGTAATCATCTGGTTTGCCGTCTCTAGCTTGCCAAGAGATTGGCAGGTTTGAACAGAACCCAGTATGTTGTATAGAAAATGAGGATTAATCTGTGATTGTAACAGTTGATATTTAAGTTTCTCTTCTTGGATGGATAGAGCAAGGATATTATGGAAACTGGTATCAATTGTTTTAACCATATGTTCAAAGGTATTTGCAAGTACATCAATTTCATCATAATAGGGGGGTTTTGTATGCAGCAGATCCTTAAGTGGTTTTACAGTAATGTTATTATTCTTGATTTCAGCGGCAGCAACAGCATTTGTTAATATTTTAAGCTTTTTGGTTAGATTGGCGGATAGAAATATCGTAGCGGTTACCATAATTGGAAATATTAAAATCATCGCTATCATGATGATATTAATTAATATATTAATATTTTGCTTTATGTAGCTTTCCGGAATAACAGTAATAAGAGACCAGCCATTATTCAGTGGAGTAGCCACATATTCTTCCCGCTGATAGGTAATAACTTGTTTGGAGCTTAATGAATGATAGATGGGATCTAATTGATGAGCGTCTAAAATTGTACCAACTTTTGCCTGGTCTGTATGGGCAATAATAGTTCCCTCTTCTTCGATAATATAGCTTCGAATATTGCCGTCACTATAAAATGATTGCAACAGATTACATAAATCCTGTGCACGGATACAGATGAAAAATGCATATTCAAGAGATTTCTTTTCATTATTTTTTAAAGATTGACTGCACAGAACAGCATCTACATATTTTTCATTCGGAGATAATAGTTGAGGAAATTGCAGGTTTTGACGAAACAGCCATTTTGAAGAAATACCGATATCCATTAACTCATCTTCATCAATTTGAAAATCTCTTAACTGCTCTAATTTATAGAACATAAGGCCTTCCCCGCTGACAAAAGAATCTGCTTTTACAAAAGCGCAGGTTTGGAAAAAATCAAAAGTCGTATTTAAGGAACTGATATCCTGGCGGATGGAGCTAAAGGTATCGATGTACTGGGCAAATGGTTCTTGCGGAGTATTATAAAGGGTATAAAGAGAGTATTGAACAGAATCAGCCACATTTTCCATCTGTTTAAATCTATTATTTACGCTTTCTGTTAATTGATTGGTAGATAGGACGACAGAGTCAATAATTTTATCACGGGCAATTTTCCATGAAGTGTAATACGAAATACTGCCAATTATCATCAGCGGGATAATCGTACAGAGTAAAATACAGGTTAGCAGCTTTATTTGAAAACTGGAAAAACACTTCTTCAATAAATGAGATAAATAGGGTACTATTTTTTTGATTTTATTCAATTTATTCTTTCCTTTCTCGTGAAAATGCGAAAAAAAATAATATTTTGCTGCTATTATTATAAAGTTTACATTAAATATTTACAATAGAACTTATTGGAAACGAAAAAAAATATAAACAATACACAAAATAATATATTTCATTTGATATGTTATCCTTGTAATATTAAAATATCACCAAAAAATATAAGAATATGGGAGGAAGAAGATGAAGAAGAGAATTCTAAGTATTTTGTTAACCGGTGTCATGGCAATCGGCCTTTTGGCAGGATGTGGGTATAATAACAATACTTCACCAACAACAGGAGCTGAAAAAACCGATGACAATGCTAAGAATACGGACACCGCAGCGAAAGGAGAAAACGATGATTCGAAAAAATACGATTTAACCTTGTATAGCATTATGACAACGAATGCAAACTTTGATACCTGGTTAGCCAACGCCGAAGAAGCTACCGGATTAAAAATTAAGGTGGTTGCTGCTCCTACAGATGCCGATACACGTCAGCAGAAGATAACAACCGTATTATCTACAGGTGATGACACAATCGATATTATTGAGATTAATGATGAAATGTCCGCAGCCTTTAAAAACAGCGGCTGGTGTGTACCTTTGCAAGATACCGTTTTGACAGAAGATATTATGCAATACCTGCCTACCGGCTATGTGAATGATATGATTACCTCTAACACCGGAGATGTAATTGGTGTTCCGGGATACAGCGGATACCTGGCATTTTGGGTAAATCAAGAGATAATGGATGAACTGGGATTTGATGCTATTGAAACCAAAGAAGATTTCATTGAATATGCCAAAGCAGCGACCAGGACTGGAAGATACGGATATGGCGGATCATGGGAGAAGACCTATGTATTTAACGAAATTGCGACTTTTGTTAATCTATTTGGCGGAGATTATTTTGACTGGACGAATGAGGCTAACCGAGAGGCACTTCAATTCATGTACGATCTGGTCAATACTTGGAAAGTAACTCCCATTGACCAGATTGCCGACCGATATGAACAGATGAACCAAAAATTCATTGATGGCAAATACGGCATGTTATTCATGTGGGGAACCGGAACGGATTATGCAAGTGCCGATATGCTTGGCCCGGACAAATTACATATAGCTCAGATGCCGGAATTCACAACCAGGAGTGTCTTCACGGATTCATGGAGCTATGTATTGAATAGTGCATCTAAGAATCAGGAAGCATCAATCAAATTCTTACAGTATATGGCAAGTGAGGGTGGAATGATGAATTCCTGGGAGAATTTTGACAGATATCCAGCCAGGTCAGACGTCGCGGAGAAGATAAGTGATGATAATGAAACCAAACAAATCTATAAGGTTTATAGTGATACCACCATTGTCAGAGGCCGTCCAATGCTGCCGCAGACCATGGAATTTATTACAGATATGGGAACAATTTTCCAATCTTATGTCCAGGACAAGATTACCTTAGATGAATTCTGTACACAAGCGCAGGGATTTGTAGAAAAATATCAATAATAAAGATTATAATGCGGATGCTATTATCTTTTCATATTGCATCCGCATTTCGCAGAAAGGAACAGCTTTATGCAAAAAAAGAACTCAAGGGTATGGATCGCATGGGTTTTAGTATTACCGGTATTACTCATCAGAGGATTTACTACTGTATATCCCATCTTCCAGACGTTGAAAACCAGCTTTTATAATATTCGCATATTAGGCGGGGTAAATGAATTTGCCGGTATCAATAATTATATTGAGGTATTTAAAGATCCCAAAGTAGCAACCAGCATTGAATTTACCATTATTTTTGTCGTTGTGTCAATGGTGTTCCATGTAATATTGGGCATTGCATTAGCACTGATTCTAAATATGCGGTTCAAAGGGAAACGTTTTCTGAGGACAATTGTTCTGATTCCCTGGGCAATGCCTACCGTAGTTATTGGAATGGCGGCAAAGTGGGCTTTTAATAATGACTATGGTTTAATTAATGATTTCATACGCTGGTTTTTACCCGAATTTCAAATGAATTGGCTGATCCACACGAATTCAGCCAGAACAGCCGTTATTCTAATGGATCTGTGGAAAGACCTGCCTTTTTTTGCAATCTTAATCTTGTCCGGATTGCAATTTATTTCAGAGGATATATATGAGGCAGCAAAGGTAGATGGAGCTGGAGCAGTTCGTACCTTTTTCGCCATAACACTGCCATTAATTTTAAGAAATGTTGTAACTATTTGTATTCCCTTTACCATGTGGAGAATGACTTCTTTTGATCTGGTATATTCGATGACATCCGGAGGACCGGGAGAAGATACGGCGCTGATTGCATATAGAATTACCACCGAAGCTTTTACGAATCTTAATATTGGATACGCCTCTACACTGGCTATTGTGCTATTTGCAGTAATGGCGGTTTTTAGTGCTGTTAATCTAAAAGTAGTGCAGAAATTAGAATATTGAGCAAACTACAGATTGGAGTAATAATGAAGATAAAGCATAAAACATTAATATCAATTTTACAATGGGGAATTACCGCAGTCGTTGCCTTCATTATCCTGTTCCCGCTGTACTGGATTTTTATATCTTCCATTACACCGGCGGGTGAACTATTTAAAACGCCGATTGATTATTTTCCGGATCATCCCAGTCTGGAAAGTTATCAATATCTGATTGAAAATGCCGGATTACTTGTAAAGGCAGGCAATACGATTTTCATTGTTGGCATGACACTGATCATTAGTACCGCTATCTGTGTTATGGCTGCTTATGGATTTTCACGTTTCAAATCCAAAGCATTGGGCGCTGCATTTGCATTTATCCTATTGTCTATGCTAATTCCGGATGTCGTTACAGCAAGACCATTATATGAATTTATGAGAAAAGTAAAATTATATGATACCTATCCAGGATTAATTATTTTATACATAAGCGGAGTAATTCCTTTTACGGTTATTATATTAAGAAACTTCGTGGGTGATATTCCGGTCTCATTAGAAGAAGCGGCACGGGTTGACGGAGCAACCTTTATTCAGTCACTGGTATATATAACAATTCCTTTATTGAAACCCGCAATCGCAACCGTATGCATTATTAACTTTATCACTTGTCTGAATAATTTCTTTACACCACTCTTCTATTCTAATGGAATCCAGGTGCTTTCAACAGCGATTACGCAATTGCCGCTGCGGGATAATATGTATGCAGTTCCATGGGATTTAGTAAGCGCTATGGGGTGGATAATATTATTTCCGATAATAATATTTGTAGCCGTTTTTGAAAGGCAAATCATGGATGGAATTATGGCAGGAGGAGTTAAGGCTTAACGCATCCGACAACATCATAAAAAAACGGAGGTAATCAAGATGTATCAATCATTCATAGGCGGACTTGGCACCCTGCCTCTTGCCAAACACGGCCGGAGCAGATCGATTAATGCAGAAAATCCAAAAGGAGAAAAAGGGAAAGGCGGAACCAAGCCAAGTCACTTAGGTCCATCCAGAAAAGGGGCGCCATGTATAAAAGGCCTGGCACCGGGTAGTTCAATAACATTGGCAGAAATTGACGGAACGGGAGTTATTCAGCATATATGGGTTACGGTTACAGATAGAACGGAGAAAGATTACTATGTCTTAAGAGATCTTGTAATTCGGATCTATTGGGATGGCGAGGAAGAACCATCGGTTGAAAGTCCGCTGGGAGACTTTTTCTGTTGTGGATTCGGACGCGGGTGTGATATTAATTCACTGCCAATAGTTGTTAATCCCAAAAGAGGATTTAATTGCTATTTCCCAATGCCATTTGCAAAAAACGCAAGAATAATCATCGAAAATCAACATGAGACAGAAGTGCCGGCGTTCTTTTATCAAATAGATTATTGCTTATACGATGAACTGCCCAAAGATATCACTTATTTCCATGCTCAGTGGAGAAGAGAGCGAACTACCATAAAACAACAAGATTATATAATCCTTGATCATATAAAAGGAAAAGGTCACTATGTAGGCACTTATCTTGCATTAACCACCTTGGAAAGATATTGGTGGGGAGAGGGCGAGATAAAATTCTATATGGATGGTGATATCGAATACCCCACAATCTGCAGCACCGGTACAGAAGACTATTTTGGCGGGGCATGGAGCTTCGGAGCACAAGTTGATGGAAAAACAGTAGAACGAACATACAGTACACCATTCATGGGATATCCATATTATTCACGCCATGATATCGGCGTTCATAATCTTTACCATAACGATGATACAATGCCGCAGCGGGGACTTTATCGATGGCATATCATGGATCCTATCCTGTTTGAAAAAGATCTTAAAGTTACCATTCAGCAAATAGGCACCTGCCACAAAGGAAATTTTGAACGTCAGGATGATGTGGCAAGTGTAGCCTACTGGTATCAGACAGAACCACATAACCCATTTCACAAACTGATTAAAAAAGAAGATCGTTGGCCAAGATAACGCGAAACCGATCTCTCTTCTTTGTCTTCCAAATGCTACAAAGCAGCGGTTCCGCTGCTTTGTTAAGTCCCAAAATGCCGGTTCCTACTTTTGACTCCTAGCAGTGCTAGGTGAGCAACCTCAACTGTACTTCTGCCTTCCGCTTCAAGGCGGCTTGACATCCATACAGCGATATTGGAATCTCATGAATCATAATGTAGGTTCAAAATGGTAGGAGTATCGAACATCTCAGGAATTATTCTGTTTTCATTAACTAAATTATACAACAAGATATTATAAATATCAAGGTGGTTTTTGCTTCCATCTCTTATCTCTTATTATCCATTTTAGTCAGCATCTTCTTGCTTCCTATATCAATATTTCTTATACTTATTGTATCAGCTTTTTCATCAAAAAATACTGGAAATAAATATTTTTTTAATATATTGAAGATTTTTATCATTATCACTCGTTATAGTATAAGTAAAGAGAAAGGAGGCAAACAACAATCGAACAACTACCTATCTCTCCCATAAAGCCACAGATACTATCTGCCAAACTTCCAGGCAATTCAAATTACTTCTGTACAGCTTGAAAGTAGGCGCTTCCGTATTGGCCGCTTTACTTCTCCTTTTTTCGGGAATCTTTAATTTCCCCGGACCTTTTTACCAGAATAAGCCTTCCTATACGATTAGCAATGATCTTCAAGCTATACCACCCGCTCCTTCTTTCTTAGATAAGTTAGGAGAAAGTGC
>Ga0154000_1000229_pt1 | contig 15660 bp, 10 predicted proteins | sample TSNC084MetaG_FD_104674 | JGI IMG/M metagenome (GOLD analysis project Ga0154000, IMG submission 104674) | Attine ant fungus gardens microbial communities from North Carolina, USA - TSNC084 MetaG | ecosystem: Host-associated > Fungi > Mycelium > Unclassified | place: USA: North Carolina, Lumber... | reverse complement strand
TATTTATAACATCTAGGTTACCATCAGAGCAGGGCCATCATTGCTGATGGCTAATTATAGCAAGAACTGGCAAGATGAGTTCTCTCGAGGACTATATTGTAAACCTAACAGAAGGAGACTGAGGCTCAAAAATGTGATAAGGTATAAAGGAGTAGTAGAAGAACTAAAGAGGTCAGGAAGAGAGATCAGATAGAGAGATAGAAGAAGAGGTGTTTGATGAAGACAACACACTTGAGAGCAAGACAACTCGAGATCGCCACCTCTCTCTATGGCCTATCAAAAGGCTTAGGAGCTGTCTATTGTTCAGAGAAGATCTCTAGGAGTAGGATTAGAGAAGTGGGGAGTGGTAGCCAATTGATCAGAAGAGGTACCATTGATGGAGATCAAAGGGAATTGATCACAAAACAAAAGTGATAATAAATGAGAATATAAAAGATCTCTGAGATGTCTCACAATTGACTAAACAAGTAGGCACTGGGGAGATGATCAAATATAAAAGAGAGCTTAAAAATAGGGGGAATAGAGAGGTGAAACTCAAAAGACCAAAAGAAATGATAATAAAGTGTTTATGAATTTACTCGAGGTAGATCTTACTGTGATAGGCTCTCTAAGACGCGCATTCGTCTCGCATCGTGACACTACTGTCCTTACCTAGTCTAGTAGTCTGGCTCGCTGTCAATACAGCAGAACTACCTAGAATTCCTATGCTGTTATGTGGGCTCTTCTTCAGTTGACCATACAACTGGAAGCTGACTCCAATGACACATAACAAGCTATTAACTCCTAGCATAAGCAAATTCCCAAGTCCGTTGGGGCTCGAATTCCTGTTGAGGGAGAGGTTTAGTGGTTTTTAGAAAGTAAAAGAGAATACTCAGAAAGATAGAGATTCAGTCACTCAAAATAGCCATTAAGCTCTAGAGCAACAGAGATGGATGGTGATAGGGGTATAATGCTTGAGTTCCCTTCTGTGCCCTAGAGTATTTTATTATGATTACAAAGCAAAGAGACAACAAAGAAAGCAAGAAAAAGAAAACCTCCCAATTCCCAAATATAGTAAGGCCGAAATGATAAAACGGTGCTCTTCCTGAACACTAGGTGACTACTCCCCACTCTTCTAATCCTACTCTGGGAATCCTCCCTTGCACAATAGATGGGTCTCAAGCCTCTTGCCAGACTATAGACAGAGATGGCGATTTCAAGTCATCTTGCTCTCAAGCACATTATCTTCATCTAACCTTCCTTTTGCATCTCTCTTCACTTTCTCTATTCCTGTTTCTATCTCCTCCATGTCTTCTCATTCCTCCAGGGCCCAGTTTTCTTCTACTGCTATTGCAATGCAACTCTACTGTAAATAGTACTGCTGACTGCTGAGATATAATGTCGCTCTAGTAACATTAGGGCTTCGAAGACTATCTCCACTCTCGAGAGCACTTCTAGAAGAGAAATCTGTTAGAAATCCGATATGGGACACCTGAGCAAGCATCTATGAGGTATATGTAGTGGTGGTCACAGCCACTACTCTGCTACTCAAGTACAATGCTCAAGTCCATGACTGGGCATCCAGAGAACATATCTGGGAGGTCGAACTCTTCTTTCGAGCTGGTTATTCTGGTTATTACAGTGAAAAATGCCACTTATTTTGCCTAAACTGTTGTACGATGTGACACCATCTTATTATTTCACTCTTACTATCTTTGGGAATTTGGAAGTTTTTTCTGTTTCTTTTCTTTTGTTGTACTGTTGCTTTGTAATCCTAATAAAATACTCTAGGGCACAGAAGAGACAAAAATACTTTTCTCTCCTATTATCTCTCCCTCTGTTGCTCTAGAGCTAAAAGGCTATTTGAGTGATTTGAGGTTTTCTTTTGTGTCTGCTTTATGAAAACTCTATAAACTTCCCTCAAAGGGATACTCAAGCCTCAACAAACTTGGGCATTTGCTTATGCTAGGAGCTAACCACTCACTATGTGTTTTTGGAATAGACTTCCAGTTGTACAGTCAGCTGAAGTAGAGCCTGCACAATGGCACAGGAGTTCTAGGTAGTACTGCTGTATTGATGGTGAGCCAGACTACTAGACTAGGTAAGGGCAGTAGTGTTATAGTATGAGATGAACGCATGTCTTAGAGATCTTATTATGGTGAGGGTTCTCTTGAGTGGATACTAAAAACATTTTTTTTCTTCTTAGGTTTCTATTAAATATATTTTGGATATTCTTTGGACTTCTACCTTTAGTAAGCTCTCTATTATTTGATTTATCTCCCCAGTGCCTACTTGTTTAGTGTACAATTGTGAAGCAATTTGGAGATTTTGCCTCTCTGACCTCACTTTCACCTTTATTTCATGATCAAACCTTTTGATCCCCATCAATGCATATGGACTAAAGAAAGCAAAAAGCTTCTAGAGACAAGAAAGAATGATCTAGAGAGACAGTGAGGATATCTTTTTTCCATAGTAGGGGGAAGAAAAAGTCAAGCCGAATAGAGACATAAGAAAAAAGGATAATCAGACTTAGATGAATTTTTTGCAAAATTATGCTATATTTAGAAGTGATCAGAAAAATAACATGAGATATAGAAATAGGAAATTCACATGTTATATAAAGCAGAAAACCATCACAGCAGATATATATATATAAATAAAAATAATAGATACAGGAAAAATGGAAAAATAAACAAAAGATGTATCTAGAAAGAGAAAATAAAACAGAAAACTCAAGCCCGATCTTTACCCTTATGAGAATGCCAATCGCAAGAGACTACATGTCTTAAAGGACTTGTACATGTCGCTTGTTAAATGTGAGTAGATCAGGAAGGTCACTACTGAAATCAGAAAGGGCAATTGTAAGGGGATCACTCATAGGCAACCCCTAATCACACTAAGCATGAGTAGCAAAGGCGAACTTAAGAAGGAACAGTAAATAGCCCAGGAGTTCCAATCAATGTTGAGGTAAGGTATTCTACCATACATCACTAGCTATATATACTAGACTAGCTTGGTCTATGCACCAGTCACTATGGGAACATAGATCAAGACACTAATAACTACCATACCTAATAAGGCTATGTAGTACTAACCATGGCAATGAGAACAAGAGGGAAGAGAACTATGAATAGTAGGCTCCAAGGATCTGAGGGCAAGCTAGATAATACTCACTCATACCAGGTTACCTAAGCTACTCTAGAACATTCTCTTACATCATCCTCTCTTCTACAATCAGCTTTCCACAGCTGATTCACTCCATCGATAAGTTTGGGCATAAGGCTCACGCACTCTTGGCAGAACAAGGCAACACGAGGTAGAAACATCTAGGCTCAACACACTGCAACTAGGAAGGGTTGCAGCAGGAGCAGAGAGGGGACTTGACTGGGATCTACATGGGCATCAACAACTAAGGACATCCCATTCCAGCATTAACATCTGTCCGATCTATTGTGAGCCAAAAGGAAGGCAAAGTAGACGTGCGAGACAGAGGCCAGGGTTGGGGAGACTTCCTAGAGTGACAAGAGCACAGTGCAGAAGCATGCAGTCAGGCACTCCCAAGAAGGTAGGGTGAGGATAATGTGGGATTTGAGGGGACAATGAGCAAGAGGTGTTCAACTGGCTGAACACCCTAGAGAGGTGGGCAAACAGTAACCTGGCGACACACTTGAGAGGTTGAACCATCGACCACGGTAGGACCAAACTTCCTGAGCCTGAAGTCTGGGGGTAGGGGGAGGTGGAGCAGGAGCAAGAACGTGCTAGTGCCCCTAGTGACCTCAACATCCTGTAAGAGGGCACTCGGAGGTGTTCCAGAACACACTTGACATTAGTAGAGAAGGCGTCTCAAGTAAGAGCAATAAATAGCCTAGAAGCTCTAATCAATGTTAAGGTAAGGTATTATACCATACATCACTAGCTATATATACTAGACTAGCTGGTCTGTGCACTGGTCGCTAAGAGAACACAGATCAGGACACTAATAACTACTATACCTAATAAAGCTATGCAGTACTAACCATGGCAACGAGAACAAGAAAGAAGGGAACTATGAATAGCAGGCTCCAAGGATCCAAGGGCAAGCTAGATAATACTCACCCATACCAGGTTATCTAAGCTACTCTAGAGCATTCCCTTACAGGCACACGAGTTTGTTCTGCCCAGAACTGCCAAGAAGAAGCCAGCTGTTGATGAGTACAGTAGGGCATATGAGTTGAATCACAACGAGCACAAGCTTAAGAGGCTTTCATGAGATTGTAATGGAAGGCAGTGGTAGTAGTATGATTGGAACGAGGGATAGGAGGCTAAGGATGGCACTTCTCAGTGCCAGAAGAAAGACAGGTCAGACATTTGAAATACCCAGCAGGGTCCTAGAGAGAAGAATATATCAAAAAATTGACTTTAGAGAAAAATAGAAGCAAGAAAACATACCAGATTCTCACGGGAAGAGGGCACAAACAGCACAGAGACCATTTCTAAAAGAGGGTAACCCATAGACATGCCATAAAGGGAGGCAATGTTGTGAGCTAGAAAAATAAGAAGGGATTTAGCTCCAAAAGGAGAATAAGATAAGATGAAAGACTTACTTTGAGATGAGGAACAGCCACACAAAGCCTTAGCTTTGACCTTGGATTTGGAAGGAGAGTCAAGGTCATAGTGTTACGCTGCAAATGAATTTTCTGCAAAAGATAACATTTGATACACTTTATACCAATGGATTCTTAATTAGAGTTCACTCTAGAACCCTTTCTATAATCCTTAGAACATAATACTATATGATAAAGACATTGAGCAGGTGATAATTGACCTAAAGCTCATGCTGATACCTCAAGAGGCAAATAGGATGAGCTGGCATTAGGTTACTAAGAAAGTTACTAAAGGGCTACGCTCTAGATCCACTTTTGAATGGACTAACTTAGAAAGATAGCAGATTTGTACTCTAGAACCTGTAAGAGGACTAGAGCAGCCCAGTGCTGACTTAGCTGTTAATGAGGAAGTTGCTTAGAGATAGAACATTGAATAGCCCAGGAGTTCTAATCAATGTTAGGATAAGGTATTCTACCATACACTACTAGCTATATACTAGACTAGCCTAGTCTGTGTGCCAGTTGCTAAGAGAATCCAGATCAGGACACTAATAACTACCATATCTAATAAGACTATGTAATATCACTATGGCAATGAGAACTAAAGGGAAGGAAACTAATCGATAGCAGGCTCTGAGGATCCAAGGGTAAGCTAGATTATACTCACCCATACTAGGTTACCTAAGCTATCCTAGAGCGTCCTCTTACAGAACCAGTACTACTCAGACAATAAACTTAGACTGATAGACTTTGTGCTTGTACATAAGCATTGATGGCATCAGATCAATTATATTTAGATAAATAACCTCTAAGACATGACTTGGAGATACTAGACATTAATAGAGACTTACTAATTGTTTAACAGATAATCAAGGAAGTCCAAATTACAAAGCAGCATCAAAAGAATAATAGGGGGAGAAGAAAGAATATTCTAGAAGGAAGCGGCAATAAAGACGCGTCATCTTTGATAGGAAAGACTTGGTGAAAGGACATGTTATCATAAAGACAGGAGAGAGATGCATTATCAGTAGGATTTTGGGAGGACTTAGGACAGAAAGGAGTCAAGAGAATCCTAAAAGTAGTAATAGTTTCCTTTTTATATTTTATTCCTTAAGTTTCAGGGCTTTGTAATAACTTTAATATAGTATCCAGAGCAGGATAAAAGGAGAGAACCTCTTGACACTTATCTTCATCATCATTGTCTCTGGAATCATAAAATGCGAAACTATTGAGTATAAGAGTTTGGAGTCAGTAGGATATCTTGAACAGAACACAGAATATACCCAGAACTCAATCTAGAGAGAAATAGCAGATGCAACTCAGGCAAGCTTTGAAGAGAACAGTAGGCTAGGAAAGCTTGGCTAGGTGCACACTTGGATTGCATTACACCTGTAAGGTTCGGTGTTGGGGTACAGACAAGAGGGCAACTGAGTATGGAGGGTCTATGAGTGATCAACTAACTGTATTTTCCAGTTGAGTCTAGTTACAGTGTGTAAAGGTTGACACCTTAGAGAGGCTATACAACGACAATCTAGAGAGATCTTATGTTCATTTCACAACAACCAACATATATTTTACTGGAGCTGCATATAATTCTACTTTTCTAATAATTTATAGACCTTTATCTTTGATTGTCTCCCCTCAGACCTTTAGCATGCAATTGGGAGCTGGCACATCATTATTTTGTTTGTCCTAGTGTACAATTCTCTTTTGCACCCTTTCAGCGCAATCCTAGAATGTCCTCTAACAATAGCCAGCTTTTGATGGTAAAGTCTTCTGTGCCTTCTCTGCTACCTAGTAGGTGATTCTATTTTAGTCCTACTTTTGGGATGTGAAGTTGTGAAATTTGTTTATTTTTAGGTCTGAATATATTTTGGGCCTCACACTGTGTCATCAAAGCTTCTCTCAAGTTTGACATAGCTGTCCTTTGGATCAACATATGGGACTCCTAAAGCAGTACCAAGGCCAAAAGTTTAGTTAACAGGAGCTTTAACATAGGTTGGTACATTGCTACCATTCAAGCTACTAACATGAATCCAGATGTTTCTTAGTGCAAAAATTGCTGGAAATGAGGTCATACTACCTTTGCCTATTGATCACATAGAATGAAGTGTCAAAAGTGCAATAGCTCTCACAAACTTGAACACCACAGGGACTTAGTCTGGTACTACAAAGTGAATTTCAAAACTAATCCATCCTGGTTAGAAATAGCTAAAGGCAAACCATGCTTACACCAGTTTAAATACATCAACTGTAAGGGCAAATATTAAGCTGACAGCTATAGCTGTCTCTTCTAGAAGTATAGATTCAACTGTGAATAGCATAGTAAAAAATCTATCAAACTCTAGGAAACCAGGGCCAACTCAATTCACTCAACTATGGGCAGTAGTACACTATGAATAAGTACAGCTTAAAATTTTTTTCTCAGAATGTCAGAAAAAACAAAATACTCACTGATACTATTTTAGAATTACAAAAAAATCAATCTGATATCATCTTCATCCAGAAACCTCCTACATTCCTCATCTGATATATCTCTAGTCACACCAACTCTAACAGCAACCCCTTATATAGAACATCAAGCCATCCTGACTAGTCCTTGTTCATACAAAACAATCTATTATAGAAAAACTTTTCTTGTGTCACTATGTACCTCAATAAATGACTGTCAAAACTCAGATTCTCTCTCTGGCTAGATGTCATCAATTATTGAGACATCAACATTATAGTGTTCCAAAACTATTAAGATACAAACTTCATCATCAACATATACTTTGACAGTAATCAGACAGTCTTTCAGACATTGTACAACAACATCAAAGGCCTAGGCAAGACATTAGTCATAACTGGTGACTTCAATATCAGAGATAGTGATTGAGATCCAAATTTCTACCACCATTCTATTCATACAAAAGACCTTATGACCATTGCAAATAGCCTAGGTCTAGAACTCTCTCCTCCATCTAATCCTAGGCCTACAAGATATGCTAATAACTCTCATGACACTAACTCTGTTCTGGATCTGGTCTTTCTACCACCTAATAACCCTGGGTTTGGCAAACATACTCTGTTCCCTGAAATACGTAAACCTTCTGATAATGTTCCCCTCATCATTGAAGTAGGTATTGAGAAAGAAAAAATTGATATTATCATCCAATCCATCAAAAAGGACACTAATAAGGAAAAAGACTTCATAAGTGAAATCAGAAGCGGCATTAAACACCTCAACACATCAGCTATTATAAACAAGAACACTTTTCAAGAGGTCATTGATCAACTAACCTTGGTATATGAAAATACATAGACCAAGCATTCCAAACCTAGATGCATCACTAAATACTCAAAGGAATGGTGGAACCAGAATTACACTAAGTCTTACCAGGTACCATAAACTAGGGGACCTAGCAAGCTAGAAGAACTTCAAATCAGCTATATGAGAAGCTAAGTAAGAATTTTTTGATGAGAAAATACATGAAATCATATCTTTAAACAAGTGACTATGGGATTTAATGAACTGGGTAAAAAAGAAATCCCTCCCTGCAATCAAAACCATCATATATGAAAGCCTACCTTGTAACATACTTCCTTCCCTCTGGAATACTTTTCATAGATCATACAACTTAGTGGAAAACTGACCTGTCAACACCAATTTCCTTAATGAGATACTCCAGAATGATATCATCAATTAGTCTCTCTTTTCCAAGCAGGAGTTCTGGGATGCTATAGCTAAGTGCTTCTCTTTCTCTACTCCTTGCCTAAATTATGTTTCTTGGAGATATCTCAAACCTTTAATTGCTAACAACAAATGCCTCAAAAAGATTATTTACATTGCCAATGCCTATATCAAGTATGAATTTTGGTCATCTCAGTTTAAAACAACTACATCAGTTATCATACCCAAGCCCAACAAAGAGTCATACAATGCTCCTAAGTCCTTTTGACCCATCATCCTACTCAATACAACAAGCAAACTCATCAAAAAGGTCATAAGCACCTGGGGGACAAAGGCACATCCACAAGCATCCCTTGTCATGGGCCCTGGGCTCAAAGTTGGTACCTTTGCCAAGTGCTTGAAAATGTGAGTAGAGCCATATAGAAGGCTTTACAAGCCTAGGAAACAGAGAGACATCCACAAGTATCCTTATCCTGGAATCAGAGTCAATGACTTTGTCAGGTACTTGAAAATGTAAGTGAAGCCTCATGGAACACTTCACAAGTGTAGAAATACACTAAGACAACACCAAAGACACAAACCAATGACCTAGGACATAAACAACCTAAAAGACTAAACTAGACATAAAAAACAATGTATAAAATAAGACATAAATAATTAAAACCATGACTAGAGACCAACCTGACCTAAGACAAACACAAACAACCAAAACTCAAAAACAAATAGACAAAGAAGACCTAGAAGAAACAGCCAAAACCAGGAGACTAGAAACAAGAGATCAAAAGACAGCAACACCAACATCAATAGCAGTACCACTGACAAAAGACCACACAATTCAACCTCAAGACACAGAGTAGAGGCTGAAATGAAAATAGAAGAAAAGAGGACTGAATAATGACAAAACAAGAATAACAAGACAAATAACATAAAAGAAAATGAAACTAAGAGAAATAAGACTTAAGAACAAAACAAATAAGCTATGTAAGACCCAATGAAAGATATACAAAGCAATAATAGAAACACAAAAGACAACAAAGACAGCAAACTGTGACCACCCAAGACAAAGTGACAATGGAAACAACCTAGGTAAAAGTCTAAAACTATCAGATCTGCCCAAGGGACTAGAAGTCGCAAGACTAAAACTCTATCTAGGTAGGGAACCCAGAGAGGTTTAAGTATCTGGGGTTTTTAGTGGGTCAGACCAAGTCCAAGCCTACACTGTAGGGTATTTGCATTATTATGCAGAACAGCCGTTTAGGCAATAAAAGTGATATTTTTCACCATAATAATGAGAATAACCAGCTCGAGAGACAAGTTTGGCCCTCCAAAGATATTCCTTAGATGCCCAGTCATAGACTTGAGCATACCACTTGAGTAGTAGAGTAGTGGCTGTGACCACCACTACAGAGACCTTATAAGGATTGTCCAGAGAATTTCATAACAGATTTATAACAGAACTCCCCTCTAGAGTGCTCTTGAGAGTAGAAAGAACCTTAGAAGATGTTTTCTATAAGGATGATGTCATATCTTGGCAGCAGTCACTTGTTTATAACATGTAGGTTACTATCAGAGCAGGGCTATCATTGCTGATGGCTAATTATAGCAAGAACTAGTAAGACGAGCCCTTTTGAGGACTGTATCGCAAACTTAACAAAAGAAGACTGAGGCTCAAAGATGTGATGAGGTATAAAGGAGTAGTAGAAGGACCAGAGAGGTCAGATAGAGAGATGAAAGAAGAGGTGTTTGATGAAGACAATATGCTCAAGAGCAAGATGACTTGAGATTGTCACCTCTCTCTACAGCCTATCAAAAGGCTTGAGGGCCATCTGTAAGGGGACATCTAGGGTGATGCTTAGTAATCTCTGAGGGTCTGAATCTATTAATGGCCCATTAACAGATCATGTATTGCATTTCCATTGTTCCTTATTTCTCCTGTCTGTGTCATGCAGTATAATGCCTTTTATCTATTATTAGGACTATTGTGATTACTGATCCATGTACATGTGACTGCCCATGTGATTGTCTGGTATAGTATATATACTAGCAATGTATCATAGATCTACTTCACTTGAATCTCAACTTAGCTTCTGGGACTATCCATTAGCTTGAAAGGTGATCGCCTCTGAGTAGTTCCCTTACACCATCTATTGTTTAGAGAAGAACCCCAGGAGTAGGATTAGAGGAGTGGGAAGTGGTAGCCAAGTGATCAGGAGTAGTGCTATCTCATTATTTCACTCTTACTATCTTTGGGAATTTGGAAGTTTTCTTTGTTTCTTTTCTTTTGTTGTATTATTGCTTTGTAATCCTAATAAAATACTCTAGGGCACAGAAGGAACAAGAAGACTTTCCCCCCCATTATCTCTCCCTCTGTTGCTCTAGAGCTGAAAGACTATTTGAGTGATTTGAGGTTTTCTTTTGTGTCTGCTTTATGAAAACTCTATAACCTTTCCTTGAAGGGAGACTCAAGCCTCAATGGACTCAGGCATTTGCTTATGCTAGGAGCTAACTACTCACTATGTGTTTTTGGAATAGGCTTCCAGTTGTACAGTCAGCTAAAGTAGAGCCTGCACAATGGTATGAGAGTTCTAGGTAGTACTGCTGTATCGACGGCAAGCCAGGCTACTAGACTAGATAGGGGCAGTAGTGTCACGGTGCAAGATAAACGCATGCCTTAGGGATCCTATTATGGTGAGGGTTCACTTGAGTGAATACTAAAAACTTTTCTTTTCTTCTTAGGTTTCTATTAAATATGTTTTAGCTATTCTATATTCACCTTCAGTAAGCTCTCTATCTTTTGATTTATCTCTCCAGTGCCTACTTGTTTAGTGCACAATTGTGAAGCAGTTTGGAGATTTTGCCTCTCTGACCTCGCTTTCATCTTTGTTTCATGATCAAACCTTTTGATCCCCATCAGCATGCACTTGCTTTGTGCTGGATTACCAGTTTTTACCCTACTGGAAAAAAAAGGTCATAAGCATCCAACTCCAATTCTATATGACCTCAAATAACTTCCTTGACATAAATTAACTTGACAGCATCAAATAACAGTCTACTATTGACACAGGTCTCTATCTAGCACATATTATTCAGGTGTGTTGGCTCAAGTAGTGTTATACAAGTGTCATTATATTTGATGTAGCCTAATTTTTCCTCTCTCACAATTATGCTTTTCTATCTATGTGTCTAAAAAAAGCAGGCCTTAATCCTAACATCATAAACTTCTTTAACAGCTATCATGCTGACTGGACAACTACTTATACTTGGAATAGCTTTTCATTCCCTCTCTCCAACACAAATGTAGGAGTAGGACAAGAGTCAGCCCTCTCTTCTATTATCTCTGCAATTTACATGGTCCCAATTATAAAAATCTAATTAAAAATCTAAAAGAAAAAATTCCCACTAATATCCTTTTATTTGTTGATGATAGTCTTTTAATTTCTTAGAAAAAGAGCTATGAACTGTCTTTAAATTTTCTTCTTTGTAGTTACAATATCATGTTCAAAATTCTTCTTGATACAGGTCTTGTCATGGAACACAATGTCATGCTGTACAAATATTTAAACAAAATAAGTGGCAATTTGTACCCTAATAACCAGAATAACCAGCTTGAGAGAAGAGCTTGGCCCCCCAGAGATGTTCCCCTAGACGCCCAGTCATGAACTCAAGCACCTAGCTTGAGTAGCAGAGTAGTGGCTGTGACCACTGTTACATACACCTCATAAATACTTGCCCAGGCACCCCATATTGGATTTCCAATGGATTTCCCTTCTAGAAGTACTCTCAAGAACGAAAGCGAACTTAGATGGGTTAGCACGACACGAGCAATATCATACCTTAGCAGCCGGCAGCATTATTTATAGAAGAGTTATGATCAGATCCAAGCTGTCATAACTGATGGCTAAGTATAGCAAGATCAAGAGAGTCAAACTGTTGCAGACTTGCATTGCAATGGCAGTAGAAGGAAGCTGGACTCCGGAGTAATGAGAAGACATAGAGGAGATAGAAGGAGGGATAGAGAGAGTGAGGAGAGATGTAGTAGGAAGGCTAGAAGAAGATAACGCGCTCAAGAGCAAGACGACTCGAGATCACTGTCTTTGTCTACAGCCCAGTAAGAGACTCGAGACCTGACCACTATGTGCAGAAGGATCCCTGGAGTAGGACTAGAAGAGTAGGGAACGATCACTCAATGTCTAGGAGGAGCACCGTCTCATCATTGTAGTCTTACTATGTTTGGGAATTCAGAGGTTTTCTTTGTCTCATTTTCTTTGTTATCTTTTTGCTTTGTAATCATAATAAAATACTCTAGAGCACAGAAGGGAACTCAAGCATCACCCCCCCATCATTATCCTTCTCTGTTGCTCTAGAGCTTAACGGCTATTTTGAGTGACTGAGTTTTTATCTTTTTGAGTATTCTCTTTTAGTTTCTAAAAACCCACAAAATCTCTCTCTCAACAGAAATTTGAGCCCCAACAGACTTAGACATTCGCTTATGCTAGGAGTTGATAACTCGCTACATGTTATTAAAGTCAGCTTTCAGTTGTATGGTTAGCTAAAGAAGAGCCCACACGATGGCATGGGAGTTCTAGGTAGTTCTACTATATCAACAGCAAGCTAGACTACTAGACTAGGTAAGGACAATAGTGTCACAACACGAGACAAACACACATCTTACCTTATCTTATCCTCTCCGACTCCTCTACTTGCCCACTTAGGACCTCTGTTTTGACGACTTCCATCACTCCGAAATATGCGACCAACCTCATGACCGGAGACTAGGGCGCAACACATAAGTTGAAGCCAAGGTCGTTCAACAAGTCGTTCTCCCCTCCAACGTCCTTGCCTGTCTACTGGAGCCTTCTTTCTGGTTTTGCGATCACTATTAAGTACCATCTATTCTCCAAAGTAGTTTAGTACATCATTCTGGAGTATAATTCTATTATTACTCCACTCCTCTGCATTCCGTCCGTCCATCCTTGACAATAGATTTATGACTGGGTTTATTATTTTCTCTATTTTTTTTTATATATTTCTCTTGTATTTCTCCAAATATATAAAAACCCCTACTTAGTAGGAAGAAAGTAAGCAATCTCAGTTGTCTCTTTTCTCTATTTGGGTTTTCAAAGTGGAAATCTATTTTTAGAGTGATCATATCAGTGATTAAGTTGCTCCAACTCAAGACTAAGTCAAAAACAAAGAGACTATAGGACAAGTAACTTAGCTATAGAGATGACATTATAGGAGCTCTAAAACAGAGTTAGGTATTACTAAGAAGTTGAGTTATACAGGGAGGATTCAAAGTCTTATATCTGACCACATAGTCAAGAGTAATACTGTGAGGATAGTCTGATCACATAGCCAGAGAGTGCTACTATGAGGACAACTTTGAAACAGGATATTAGAACAACACTAGGCAAGCAGGACTCAGGAACAGAGTGAGAACAGTAGTCTAGAATTGAGACTTAGATTTTGAACATCACTGCTACCATGGTACATCAGCAGAACTTAATTTAAACAACTTTCTTTCACTTTTAACTTCTGAATTTATTTCCCCATGAATTTGCACAAGAGACACTGTGCTAAAACATAGTATCAGCTAGGGTGCTTTCTTAGGAAATCACACACTTCATTTATTAAAACTTTATATTCACCTCTACCTATACAGTAGTCAGGGAACTCTACAATAAAAGAAACAAAATAAGAAAAAGTCCTAGCCTAATTAGGCTATTTAACAGGGGTGGGATGCTAGAGGGGTATTATCAGATAAGTAGACCCTTTTTATTACCTCTTCAATCTGATTGTGAGTAATGGGCATCCTATCATTAGTAATGTAAGGAATACCTATGATTTTTAGGTATAATTTGGATTAAAGGAGGCGAGGAGATAATATATTATTAGAGTTGATATTGTCTGTTCCTTTGATAAACCTATTGATGATATTTATATCTAATGCCAAGACAATTTGATTAGTTGTGACAATAATGCCCTTATTATCTGGACAGAGGAAGTCAGCTATAACATTTGACTTAATGGACTTGAAAAGTCTATTAATATTGAAGATGTGTTTGTCTATGTACTTGGAGATTATGTTGATGTTTTCAGGGCTCATGGGTATGATAACTTGTTTTCTAGATGGTCCCTTAGTGGTTATGTTAATCTTGGACCATGCTTTCTAATGGTTGTCTTGTGCAATATTGTACATTTCGATAATTTTTCCTTTGACAATTTTGGAAAAGCCTCCTTAATTCTAAGGATATCTGTAGTATTGCCTCTGGTAGCTTGTGCAAAGGACTTGGTGTTCTTGTGGTATTTAGACTTAGCTAGAGTACTAGTACTAGGTCTAGGGAAGATAGATGAGGAGGTTCTCAAGATGTTGGCTAGTTTGTTTTTGGTGTGGTTAGCCATTGTAATGGGGGTCCCTCTTCTGTTAAAATTAGATGCAACAGACTATCAGAGTGTTCTTGAATTTTTGTCTGCTAAGAGTTTGTTCCAGCTGGAGTTGTAGATAGATGCAATAAGGTTCTAAGCAGCAAACCCAATATCTGAGATTTGAGGGGTATCTTGGCTATTCTTGTTGCTTAGAGGCCTTTGCTTAATGAATATGGCTATTTGTTGAAGAGAGCATACAATATTCTTTGCATTGCCTACTAAGAACTCACTTGTGCCAAAAAGAAAGACATAGTGTAAGACTTTAGCCAAGGTAACTTAAATCTACTCCAAGTCCAAGTTGACAAAAAGAACTTAATAGAGTTCTCATTTAATTCTGTACACTACTTATACAACTACTACATGGTCTGTGCACTATTTTCCCATGGTCCTCATGTGACTTAGTCATATGACATCACCTGACTATGACCTGTGATCCTTAGTCACATAATACTTTCTTATGTTCTATCCTTGTATAGTAAGTTTAGAAAAAAAAGAAAAAGGAAAAGGAAAAGAAATATTAATAATAACTTAGCCATTTTGCCAAGTCATGACACATAGCTGAAGTTACCATCCCAGAGTTGAGGGTCTATAGGATAATTAGCCTAATAAGGGATAACTAAGGGTTCAAGGTTAGGGGGAGACTATGTAATTGCTATCATAGGCCTGGGAGAGACTAAACTTGTTGGCCACATTGCTGGTATAAGGTATATATGTGGCTTGGAAAACAGGGCAGAAGAAGTTGAAAACAGTATTGGTGTCACAAACTTCATTCAGCCATATCTCCATCAATTCTTCATCGATTCTCACGGTCTCAATGGCTACGGAAAGCCCTTGAAAAGACCTTTCGATAGATACTAGTCACGTCTTGAGGCGATCAATAATGGCCGAGATATTAGGCAGATCAACTGGTAACCACCATGGTACTGTTTATTAAATCACCAATATCTCGGAAACCGCCACGATCTAAGCTTCGCTTTTAGGCATCAGAGAAGCCCTCTT
>Ga0154000_1000228_pt1 | contig 15778 bp, 17 predicted proteins | sample TSNC084MetaG_FD_104674 | JGI IMG/M metagenome (GOLD analysis project Ga0154000, IMG submission 104674) | Attine ant fungus gardens microbial communities from North Carolina, USA - TSNC084 MetaG | ecosystem: Host-associated > Fungi > Mycelium > Unclassified | place: USA: North Carolina, Lumber... | reverse complement strand
TTTGAAGTGCTAACCAGCATTCCCGGTTATGCTCCGGCGGCAATTTTCGTTATGGCTCCCGGTGCTTTCTTCGTACTGGCCTGCCTGACGGCTTTGCAGAATAAATTCAGGGCCCCCAGCGCAACGAATATCAATGCGGATTGTGATGCCATTGTATGCGGCGGCAACTGTGCTAACTGTGTGGGCAGTATCTTTGTTTCTAATAAGGGAGTAATTGAGAAAGCCAGAGCCGAAGAGGAAGCCAGAATCGCAGCCGAGAAGGCCGCGAAGGCAGAAGCGGCCAGACAGGCGAAGGCGGCTGCGAATACGCAGAAGACCGAAGAATAGGAGGGGATAAGGAATGGATTTTATGGTAGAATTAATCTTGCTGTTAATCGGTTCTGCTTTTGTAAATAACGTAATTCTCAGCCAGTTCTTAGGGCTTTGCCCGTTTTTGGGAGTTTCTAAGAAGGTCGAGACAGCGGCCGGAATGGGCGTGGCTGTTATCTTCGTTATTACCATTGCATCGATTGTCTGCAGCGCAATTTATATGCTGATTCTGGATCCTCTGGGATTGACCTACCTGAATACAATCGTATTCATTTTGGTCATTGCAGCATTGGTTCAGTTAGTAGAAATGATTCTGAAGAAGATGATGCCGAGTCTGTATTTGGCTCTGGGTATTTATCTTCCGCTGATTACGACGAACTGCGCGGTATTGGGCGTAGCTCTTACGAATGTGCAGAAATATGCGGAAAGCAACTTGATGGTTTACTCTATTGTGAACGGTGTGGGCACATCCATCGGATTTACCATTGCAATCGTTCTGATGGCAGGAATTCGAGAGAGAATGGCAGGAAACGATATTACCAGCTCCTTCCGGGGAATGCCGATCGTATTGGTAACAGCCGGTTTGATGGCAATTGCGTTCTGCGGTTTTGCCGGAATCATTTAAGGAGGGATTGGAATGGATGTGAATGCAATTTTAATTGCAGTTCTTGTTGTCGGCGCAACGGGCTTGATCATCGGCCTGCTCCTGGGTGTTGCCGGTAAGAAGTTTGAAGTAGAGACCGATGAGCGGGTCCTGCAGGTACGGGAGTACCTGGCAGGCAGTAACTGCGGCGGCTGCGGTTTTGCAGGCTGTGACGCTTGTGCAGAGGCCATCGTGACAGGCGCGTGCGGCCCGGATGCCTGTCCGCCTGCCGGGGCGGCGGCGGCAGAGGCCATTGGAGCCATTTTGGGCGTGCAGGTGGAAGCCGGAGCGCGGAAGGCTGCTTTTGTGAAATGTGCCGGCAGCTGTGATAAAACGAAGATGAAGTCCAAATACTACGGGATGCATGACTGCCAAAAGGCGGCCTTAATTCCCGGAAGTACAGATAAAGCTTGTAATTATGGCTGTATGGGATTTGGATCCTGTGTAACAGCCTGCAAATTTGATGCGGTTCGGATTGTAAAGGGTGTCGCAGTGGTGGATCCGGAGAAGTGTACGGCCTGTGGCGCCTGCGTATCCGCATGCCCCAAGGCGTTGATTACGTTGATTCCGGCAGATGCCAAATATCAGGTGCGCTGCAATTCGAAGGATAAAGGCAAGGATGTGAAAGCAGTTTGCGTGACCGGCTGTATTGGCTGCGGCATCTGTCAAAAGCAATGTGAATCCGATGCCATTCGGATGGCGAATAATCTGGCGGTAATTGATCCGGAGAAGTGTACGAACTGCGGCAAGTGTGCGGTGAAGTGTCCGGTCAAGGTAATATCTTAAGTGGCAGGCCCCCTCGGAAGAGGGGGCTGCTGCCTTTTTGTAAGGGAAGTCCTGGCAAATCCGGATTTGAGGGAGAACTATGGATTATAAAGTTGTTGTAGTGAATATCATTTTGATATTTGCGCTGATTGGGGTAGGATATATTGCAGGAAAGTGTAAGCTGTTTTCGGCGGGGGCTTCCAAGGAATGGTCCTCTCTTCTGATAAAGGTGACCCTGCCTTTTAGCATTTTTTCCTCTATGCTGCGGAATTTTGAAAAGGAACTGATGATTAACGCAGGTCTGCTTTTTGGCCTGGGCTTTGTGTTTCTGGCGATTGAGGCGGTAATGGGACAATTCCTGGCGAAGAAGCTGCAGGTCGGGCAGGATAAGAAGGGGATCTGGATCTACTGCTGTATGTTTACAAATTCCAGTTTTATGGGATTTCCGGTGGCAAATGCAATCTGGGGAGCAGACGGCGTGTTTCTGGCCTCGATTTTAAACTTGTCTTTTACAATTATGACCTTTACCGTGGGAATACGGCTGGTGTGTATGGGCCGGGAGGAGGCTGCTCCGACTGGCTGGAAGCAAATGATTTTCACGAATATAAACCTGTCAATTGTGTTAGGGCTGCTTTTTTTCATGAATGGCTGGACACTGCCGGAACCTATGACCAGGCTGGTGGGATATTTGGGAGGACTGACGACACCATTGTCAATGCTGGTGATCGGTTTAAATCTGGCCAGCGGAAAGTTCAGGGAATTGATTTCGGACCGGGATGCCCTTACACTGTCACTGCAGCGGTTAATTGTGGCACCGCTGGTGATCTATGGCATTTCGTTACTGCTGCCCCTGGATGCTTATCCGATGGTGCGGAATATTCTGCTGGTAATCTTTGCAATGCCGGTTCCTTCTCTTTGCTTGATTTTTGCAGAGCAGTATGGAGGAAATTGTAAATTCGCCGTGACGGCGATTTTTCAGACCACCCTTTTCAGCATTGTGACCATTCCTTTGATTTTATTATTCCTGTAGGGAGGTAATTGAATCGGACTGCATTTAGAAAATAATCGATAGAAATACGTGGGAGGAGAGAGTACCAATGGAATACCGTGTTGTGATTCAGAATATCTTTGTACTGTTTGCACTGATTGGCGTTGGATTTCTGGCAGGCAAGAAGAGGGTCGTGTCCCCGGATGCCTCGAAGGATCTGACCAATCTTTTGATGAAAATTACGCTGCCGGCGACTATTTTTGCATCTTTGATCCGCCCTTATGACAGCGGGCTGTTAAAGGACAGTGTGATTTGCTTTGTTTTTGGGATCGTATTTTTTCTTTTTAGTATGGCTCTTGCATTCTATTTGGCGAAACGAATGCATGTACAGAGTGGAAAGCGGGGCGTCTGGATTTTGGCGGCGACTTTTTCCAACACTGGCTTTGTGGGATTTCCGGTCGCAAATGCAGTGTTTGGAGCCGAAGGACTGTTTCTGGCGTCGATGATTAATTTGGCTTTTAATATCTTGGTGTTTAGTGTAGGCGTGAAAATTGCCTGCATGGATTCCGAAGAGAGTGGTGTAATCAGCCTGAAGAAGATTCTGGTCGGCAATGTGAATATTGCGATTGTATTGGGACTGTTTTTCTTCATTACACAGATTTCCGTTCCGGATCCGGTAATGACACTGGTGAATTACTTTGGCGGTGTGACGACACCGTTATCCATGTTCATTATTGGGCTGACGATGTCCAGAGGGCAGCTGAAGGATCTTTTTACCGACATGGATGCCTTTGCCGTATCTTTGATCCGTTTGGTGGCAATGCCGATACTGGCTTTTGTGCTTTTGAAGCTGCTTCCTTTTGAAGAGGGAAGCATGATTCCCGGACTGGCTGTTTTGATTATTGCGATGCCGGCCCCTTCTGTCTGCATGATTCTGGCAGAGCAGTATGGAGGCAATACCGATTTCGCAGGAAAGGCGATTTTTATCTCCAGTCTGCTGTGCATGATTACGATTCCGGGGATCTTGCTTCTGGTTTGAGTTCATGAAGAAGGGATGACATTTTTATTAACAATTTCGGAGGAGTACTTACTTTTTCTTGAATTTCTAAACGGCCTATAAATTCTATGAATAAAAGAGGCCGGAAATGAACAATATTTAGTTAAATGAACAATTATTAATACCATCTTAACTGGTGTTCAGCAGTTGAAAATTTTCCTCTGTTTCTTTTGTCGGAATTGTGTTACATTAGCGGTGTCAAATAAATCCGTTCATCAATGTGATCAGATCGGCAGTGGTGGCGGTAAAATGAGTAAGGAGGAGAAAATGAAGGTATTAAAATGGATTGAAGAAAACTTAGAAGAATTCCTGATGTGTATTCTTCTGGTCGCAATGGCCTGTATCATGATAGTTCAGATCATTTGCCGCTTCGTATTCAGTAACTCCCTGGGCTGGTCGGAAGAACTGACGCGCTACTTATTTGTGTGGTCGACGTTCCTTTCTATCAGCTATTGTATTCGGAAGAACCTTTCCATCCGAATCGACTTAATCGTAGAGGCGCTGCCCGGAGGTCTCAAGAAGGCATTCTACATTGCGGTTGACTTAGTAGTGCTGGTTACCTATGCGTATCTGGTACAGCCTTCCTTCAAGTATCTGAATAACACGATCACGAATGGACAGGTAAGTACGGCGATGCAGATTCCCATGGCAGTAATCTACGCAGCTCCCTGTGTGGGATTTGTACTGGCGGTAATCCGTTCTGCAGAAGATATCATCCTGCAGGCTACCAATAAGACGGCTGCCAGACCAGATCCGGAAGAAGGCTAATAGTATAGGAAGGAAAGGAGAAATTAAATGTCACCAGCAATCGTATTTCTTGTGTTCTTAATTGCATTGTTTTTATCGATTCCGATCTCGGCATCGATCACGATCGCATCTTTGCTTCCTGGGTTTGCAGATTCCCGTGTGTTTACGGTAACGAACCTGATCCGTGGTATGGTAGAAGGTGTTGATACGTTTACCCTGTTGGCTATTCCGATGTTCGTACTGTCGGGTATTCTGATGGCCAGAGGCGGCGTTTCCAAGAAACTGTTTGAAGTATTCTCATTCTTCCTGGGTAAGATTCCCGGCGGAATGCCCTGTGCAGTAGTTGTAACCTGTTTATTCTACGGCGCAATATCCGGTTCTGCACCGGCTACCGTAGCAGCGGTAGGCAGCATGACGATCCCGGTTCTGGTTAACCTGGGATATAAGAAGGATTTCTCTGTAGCAACCGTAGCAGTAGCAGGCAGCCTGGGTGTTATTATCCCTCCCAGTATACCTTTCGTACTGTATGGTATGGCGAATTCCGAAGCATCGGTAGGCGCAATGTTTACCGCCGGTATCGTACCGGGATTCCTGATTGCCGGCTGTCTGATGGTGTATGCTGTATTTTACTGCGTAAAGTTCGGCGAGGATAAAGCGAAGATCAATGCCGAAGTTGGTGCCTTACATAAGAGAGGCTTCCTGAGGATTTTCTTCAGCAGCTTCCCGGCTATTCTGTCACCGGTTATCATTCTGGGTAGTATTTACGGTGGAATCGCATCTCCTACAGAGGCTGCTACCATTTCCGTATTCTACGCTCTGATTGTGTCCATGCTGCTGTACCGCACACTGAAGCCGAAGGATCTGTGGCCGATCCTGGTGGAGACGGTTCGCACCTATGGTCCGATTCTGTTCATCCTAAGTTCTGCCAGCGCATTCGCGAAGGTGCTGGCTCTGCTGAAGGTTCCGGAGATCGTCGCCGGCTTCTTCAATGACACATTCAGCAGCCCGGTAGTAATCATTATCGTAGTTAATATCTTCCTGCTCTTTGTAGGAATGGTTATGGACGGCGGCCCGGCGATTCTGCTGCTGACTCCGATTCTGTGGCCGATCATGAAGAGTATTGGCATTGATCCGATCCATTTCGGTATCTTCATGGTAGTTAACCTGGCAATCGGTTTTGTAACGCCTCCCATTGGTATTAACCTATTTGTGGCGAGTCGTTTGGTGGATGTGCCGGTTATGACAATAGCAAAGAATGCGTTGCCATATATCGCTTTGTTTATTATCGCACTGATTCTGATTGTAGCATTCCCGCAGATTTCTCTGTGCCTGCTGTAATCAGCACTTTAAAAGGTATGAACCGGAGTGGCATTTCGCTGCTCCGGCGCATATAGAAACCAATTTTTCAAGGAGGAGAAAAAATGAAAAAAATTGTTGCAATGGCGTTGTCCGCTATTATGGCTCTGTCTCTGACAGCCTGCGGAAACAACAGCAACGAGACGACTGCAGCACCTACGACTGCAGCACCTACGACTGCTACCGGCAGCGAGACGACTGCAGCACCTACGACTGCTACTGGTGGTGAGACAACTGCCGCTGCGCCCAGTGGAGACGTTACTTATGATGTAGCAAATGTTAGCGAATGGGATTGGGCTCTGGGAACGGATAGCGTAGAGGATGCGGTAACACACCTGTTTGCTGTTAAGTTTGCGGAACTGGTAGGCGAGTACAGCGGAGGTAAAATGGTAATCACCGTTTACCCGAATGCTCAGATCGGTGGAGACAAGGCTCTGCTTGAGTCTGTTAAGGCTCAGGACGGTGCAAACTTCCTGGTTCAGACTACTGCACCTGAAGTTGCTTTCATGCCTAAGCTGGCTGTATTTGATATCCCTTGTGCATTCCCTACGATTGAAGAATTCCGTGATGCGGTTGATAATCCTGCTTTCTTATCGTTGGTTGATGCGGTTTACACCGAAGCTGGTTACAAGCTGTTAGGCTTTGCGGATCAGGGCTTCCGTGTAATGACCGCTAACAAGGCGATCGAAACGTTGGCAGATTTCTCCGGCATCAAGATTCGTACCATGGACAATGCGAACCACATGGCTTTCTGGACTGCAATCGGCGCTAATCCGTCTCCTATGGCTTGGTCTGAAGTTTACACCAACCTGCAGACAAAGGCTATTGACGCGCAGGAGAACCCTTATGAGGTTATTGCCGGCGCAAGCCTGTACGAAGTACAGTCTCACGTAATCAACACGAACCACATTCCTCACACACTGGCTCTGATAACCGGTAATTCTCTGTGGGACGGCCTGAATGATGATGAGAAGGCACTTCTGGCAGCAGCAGCAGATGAAGCTAAGACGTATGCCCGTCAGCAGGCTTCTGACCGTGTTCAGCAGCGTGTAGACGTAATCACCGGTGGTGGTGCTACTATCGTTGAACTTTCTGACGAACTGCGTGCAGAGATGATCGAAAAAGCTCAGTCTGTATACGAGAGCATTAAGACTGCAGTAGGTGATGATCTGTACAACGCTTATCTTGGAGAATAATTACCAAAGATAGGACAATATGTTAGTTGTGTAGGGCGGACATTTGTCTGCCCTACATTTTACTGAAAGGACAGCCATGGGAGAAAAGAAGAAAACGGAATTTCATATTGAAGACCGTTATATGCGTCGTCTCGTCAAAAACATCTACTTTAATATTTTAATTATTTTGGTTTTCTTTGGAGTCTTTAACCTGCTTTTTAAAGATCACCAGAGATATGACAGCCTGATTCGTTATCTCTTAATTGCTATTTTTATTATAGCGGGAATTGGTATCATTTTATCGAATGTATGGACGATTCGGAGATATCAGACAATCTGTTATAGGATTAAGGCAGACCAACTGGAATATTTTGACGGTAAAAGGGAACACAGTTATCTATGGGCCTCTTTTCAAAACGTTGTCTGGGATAAAAATAAAATTTCTCTTATGTATCCCTGCCTCTTTCATACAACAGAGGGAAAATTTTATTTGCACCGCAGGATAGGTGACCAGGAGACATTACTTCCCGAGATTTTAGATCATATTAAGACCTATGCGAAAATCGACCCGGAGATCCCGACTATTTTTAGACCCAGAAATATGTATTCAATTGATGGGAACTAAGAAATCGCGGTTTTGGAATGGGAGGTTTCATGGGGAATATTGTTCTGAAAATTTTATCTTTGCTGGTTCCCCTGCTACTGGGATATGTACTAAAGAAGCGAAAGTTTTTTGAACCGGGGGATTATCGGATTCTGGCGAAGATTACAATTAACATTACGCTTCCGGCCGCGGTAATTGTATCCTTTTCCAGCTTTAAGATGGATTATACATTGCTAAGTCTGGCAGTGATTGCGTTTTTCTCGAACTGGTTTCCTCTGCTCTTTACCTATGTGACGACCCGGTCGAAGAAAAAGGATCCGAAGAGGCGTTCTCTGGAAATGCTGTGCGCCTCCGGATACAATATGGGGAATTTTCTGATTCCTTTCGTACAGCAGTTTATGGGAAGCGGCGGTGTAGCCATTGCGGCTATTTTTGACTCAGGGAATTCTTTCATGTGTACCGGCGGTATTTATATTTTTACCAGCAGTGTTGTAAAAGCAGATGGGAAGAAGACCACGATAGGGGATGTGCTGCGTAAGCTTATGCATTCGGTTCCGATCTTAACCTATGTGGTCATGCTGATAATTTCGCTGGCAGGATGGACAATACCCGGATTTGTTACCGTTATCGCACAGCCCACGGGGGCTGCCAATGCATTTGTATCGATGTTTATGATCGGGTTAATGTTCGAGATTCGTTTTAATAAAAAATACATAAAGGCTGCTGTCTCCGTATTATGGAAGAAATATGTCTGTGCCGCAATACTGGCGTTGATTTTTTATTACCTGCTTCCCTTTGAGGCATTGGTACGCCAGGTACTGGTACTGTGTGCATTTGCACCGGTTCCCAGTGTCGCGGCGGTCTATACGGAAGAGGTCAAGGCTGATGTGGAACTGGCCAGTTTTGTGACTTCTTGTTCCTTTTTGATCAGTTGTGTGATTCTGGTTGTATTAGCTGCGGTTATGGGGATTACCTAAAGACATCTGCCTGCCGAACCGGTTTTTTCTTGCGGATTCTCTTTTTTTGGTCTATAATAAAGAGTATGTCAAGTATCTGGAGAGGCGGCGGAACAGAATGAATCTAAAAAAGATGTCTTTCATTAGCGCTTTCCGCAGGAAGAGCGTATTTTGGAAAACCTTCGGAATGCTATCTGCATTAACGATGGTTTCCCTAATTGTGTTCGCTATATTTGTGAACCTGCTGCTGGTGGAAAACCAGCGTTCAAAGATCCATGAACTAAATCAGGTGCAGCTTCGTCGGATCGGAGAGGATGTGGACCTGCGGTTTGAGATCCTGGCGGATAATATGTCACAGGAGCTCTGGTCAACGGATTTTGTATCGGGAATGGTCAGTCCCAATGGGGTGACCTCTGAAGAAAGACAGCGGATTGTCAGTGCACTGGCCGGATATGTTTCTTCCAATGCGTTGGTAAAGAAAACACTTTTATATGTTTCTGCATCGAATGACGTATATAGCAGTGTCGGGAATTATCTGAGTTTGGAATATTCTACGGAAAAGAAACTGATTGAGTATTACCTGGCAAATCACGATCAAGAGAGGACAAGCCAGGAAGAGACCGATCGGAAGCTATTTACTTATAACCAGCGTCTGTTTCAGGCGATGGATTTTTGTGTCCCCAATTTTATTGGAGTGCTGTTTTTTGAAATTGATCTGGATCAGCTCTACCAGTTGATCCAGGATGGAGATGCGCGCAATTCGTCTGAAGTAATTCAGATCTATGAGAAGAGCAATAATTCGCTCTTCCCGCAGAGGGATGTCTATGAGAAGCCGGATTTTTCGGATTCCTCTCTTTTTATGACCGATGCGAGCTTAGACAGTGCGGAATGGTATCGATATACTTCTGAAATTACCGGCTGGACGTTTATCCGCGAAGCGAATACTACGGGAATAGTGGACAGTTGGTCGCCGGTCTTGAGTTTAATGCTGCCATTTTTGATTGCCTATGCCGTTTTGAGCCAGATGTTTTCTTTATATATTACCCGAAGTATTTACCGGCCGATTAACCGATTGATGCAGATTACCACACAGAACGGCCGGCAGAAGCGGGAAGTGTCTCAACCGGAGGCCATACAAAATGAAGCCGATTACCTGGAACTGGTCTATACAGATACCTTAGACCAGAACACCCAGCACCATCAACTAATGGAAGCGATTTCCAACGACATTATGGAACAGCTCTTTCGTGGTGTCCTGTCCGGTAAGAGCATGAGTCAGAATTATATTCAGGGCGCATTAGAGGGAACAGGGCGTAAGGAGCTGTTTACAGGCCGCTATATGGCATTGGCCGGGATGCTGCTTTTGGCAGAGGATCGGGAATTGACGATGGTGGAGACCGGTTTGTATCAGCGCAGCATTGTAGGAATTATCAATAATCTGATGGATGAGCATTGCAAAATTTTTTCCTTCTATCCGGATAAGGAGGTAATGGCCGTGGTTTTATGTTTCCCGGAAGACACTTCCGTAATCCGGGCAAAGCAATGGATCAATGGTTTTCTCCAGGAGATAAAGAACCGGACAGAGGATCTTCCCTATCAGGTTCTGTGGGGAAAAGGGAAATTCTATAATGAGATCACATCGCTGCGGTATTCTTACCAGGAGGCGCTGGCAGAGGTTCGCTATCAGCGTTATATGGCTTCGGATCCGGAAGCCGTGGAGACCGGAAATGCCTTTGACCGAAAATACTATGAAGAACGCAGTCACCAGGTAGCGGAAATGGCGGAGAAGGGAAGCCGCGAAGAAGCAGAGTCGATGGCAGATATTCTGATTAGTGAAATCGCAGAATGTGATCCGGAGAATGCCAGGGATTATTCCGAATTGGTAATGGATGTGATGATTGAAAAGATGATTTCCTGTCATGTATCCAAGGTAGAATTAAAGGAGCTGGGCTTGTTTCATAATCCGGAGGAGATTATCCGCATTATGCAAGAAAACGGCTTGAACGCATACATGAAGGAATTCTACCAGAAAGCGATCAAGGCCGTACAGTCAGGAAGTAAGAAAAACCGTTACAAATATGTAGAAGAAGCCCAGGATTACTTAGAAGCCCACTACTCCAATGGAAATTTAACCCTTAATGAGGTCAGTGAGGCAATTGGTATTTCTGCCCCGTATCTGAGTGGTGTGTTTAATGAAGTGAAGAGAGAGACGTTTTCTTCTTATTTGAATTCCTTCCGGGTGAAGCGGGCAAAGCAGTTCCTGGAAGAAACCAATCAGAGTATTGCGGAGATTGGCTATAAATGTGGATTTAACTCTGCGCAAAGCTTTAGCCGTGTGTTTAAAAAACATACCACCTTTACACCGGGACAGTACCGGGAGAGGAAGAAAGGAGTTGGCAGCAGTGAATAATCGAAAGAGACTTGTCAGCATCATGCTCCTGGGTATGCTTTTATTATTAGGCGGCTGTTCCGGTATCGAGGCTCCATCCGGTGAAAGCACAGAGACCGGTGCAATCGAAGAAACAGAGCCGGTAGTACGTCTTTCCATGGCGACCTCCGGTAATTGGACCAATGTGATCCGTGGAAAGGTCTTCAATAAATACTGCCGGAAGCTGGAAGAGTGGTCGGATGGAAAGCTGACCATGTCGATGTATGATATGGCCCGCCTGGGAGATGATATGGAACTGCTGGAAGGCGTTCAGCTGGGAACCCTGAATATCATTAATTCGGTGCCGGGGTATCAATGTGAGGCGGTTCCGGAAGCGGCTCTTCTGGATTTACCAGGGATCTTTACCAGCGTGGAGCAGTATAATGCCATGATGGATGACGGGTATTTCGATGTGATGCAGCAATATTATAATCAAGCGGGACTTCAGCTGCTGAGCAGCTATTGTTATTCTTTCCGGCAGGTTAGCAGCAATTTTCCGATATATTCTATGGAAGACTTTCAGGATCTGCGGATTCGGACCATAGAGAATAAGTACCATATTAAATTCTGGGAGTCAGTAGGAGCGACGGCAATTCCGCTGCCTTACAGCGAAGTGTATATGGCGCTTCGCCAGAGGAATATGGACGCACAGGAGAATCCTTTGTATAATTTGGTTTCCAGTAATTTGGCAGAGGTCCAGAACTACGTGATTTTCACGTATCATGCGCCGATGGTCAGTAACTTTGTTATGAATAAAGACCAGTATGATGCTCTTTCCGATGAAAATAAAGAATTACTGCGGCTTTTCTTTGAGGGTGATAAGGAAGATGTGATACGCCAGATGCCAGGGGAGGATCAGCAGCTGCAGTCTGATTTGAAGTCGGATTATGATCTGACGATGATTTATCCCGACGAAGAACTGCTGCAGTCCCTGTGGGCATGCAATACAAAAGTGCTGGAGATGCTTCGGACAGAGCTGGGGGATGCGGTAGTAGATGAATTCCTGGCAGCCGCAGAAGCGGCCCGGTTGAAGGTTAGCGAAGGGGTTTCCTGAGAAATTCAGCTTTTCTGGCCTAGCTTTTGCTTTTCAAAAATACTGATATAAGTCTCTTCTGTCAAATACTCCAAATAGGCTATATCCTGAATATCATATTCCCTTGAGATGTAGCAGCGGATTAACTCCTTACGGCGGAAGTAACGCTCCTCCATGGATAGGGGCTGGTTCCCTTCGGCAGCCAGGATGCTGTTATCCAGCTGTATGGACGGATAGGTGCTGACGCACCATTCAATCACCTGTGTGATGAATGCATTTTCTTCTTCGATTTTAGCTTTGATTGCATTTGCCTTGTGTAAGGTATAAAACCCAAAAAAGAGAAAGGTACTTCCAAAGCCAAGCTGGATGAGACAGGTCTGGTAGGTATCGTCGTTGTACTCCAGAGCGGCTAGTGTACAATTGATCACAGCCAGAATAAATACAAAGGAGCCTGCAACGATAAATGCAACGGCGGAGCTGGTAGTATCTTTAAATTTATCCTCTGCACGCACAAAGATGGGAGAATGCATTAAAAATCCGTCCAGGTGGGAATCTTCCTTCGCGTGAGGAAGTCCATTCTCCCGAAATAAATTCATCAGCTTTCTGGTGGTCTCCTCCTGGTCCTTGGGAACGGAGACCACATAAAGATCCTGATCCTGTTCATAGGAGACGGTTGCATCAATCCCGGAATAGGTCAGGTATTGGGTGATCCGGTCCGAAACGGATTCTGATTCACGGGCAACTACAACCCGGCCCAGCATTTCCCAGTAAGGCATAAAGAAACTCCTTCTTAATAATAAATGAAATCATACAAGTACGTCTGATATGTGAAATATTATACCGTACCTATGACGGAAACACAAGGAGTCAGGGTTAAAATTACTATGCCTTAAGTATAAAATTTTTAAAAAAAATCCAGGAAAGGGAGGCGGTTCGATGAAAATCACGGTTATATCCGTAGGGAAAATAAAGGAATCCTATTTTACAGAGGCAATTGGAGAGTATAGCAAGCGTCTTAGCCGTTACTGCACACTGGAGATCCTTCAGGTACCCGATGAAAAAACGCCGGATAATGCCGGTGAGGCTCTCTGCCGCCAAATCCTTAAGAAAGAGGGCGAACGGCTGATGAAGCATATACGGGAGGAGGCCTATGTGGCTGCATTAGCGATCGACGGCAAACCACTTACATCCGAAGCGTTGGCCGATAAAATCGGCAGCCTTGGTATATCCGGGACCAGCCACATTCAGTTTTTGATCGGCGGCTCACTGGGATTAGCCCCGGAGGTGCTAAGTAAAGCGGACTTCCGTCTAAGCTTTTCAGCCATGACCTTTCCGCACCAGTTAATGCGTGTGATTTTGCTGGAGCAGCTTTATCGGAGCTTCCGAATTCTACATGGGGAACCTTATCATAAATAACGAGACATATTTTCCGCAGCTACTCATATATTGTTCAAAGGAGTACCTTTAGGGTATAACGGATGGCCATTCGGCCAGGAACAAGGAGTACCCTTGGGGCATAACGGATGGCCATTCGGCCAGGAACAAGGAGCGCGGGAGAATGAGAAAAGAAGAACTGATTCGCATTTTTTCAAGAAAAATCCGCGGCATCCTGGAGAGGACGTCTGCGGATTTTCTACATGTGGAAGAAATCCGGCTCAGGGCGGGAAAGCCGCTGACACTGTGCCTGAATGGCAGAGAAGAGTACTTGGACGAGCAGGGCAGATTGGTACCTGATTGGCAGCAGGCGTACCAGGTGCTTCCGGAGGATCTGGCAGAGACATTGGAATATGTAAGCCATTATTCCTTATATGCATTTGAAGAGGAGCTGCGCCAGGGCTTTATTACCATTCCCGGCGGACACCGGGTGGGACTGGCCGGTAAGGCCGTGGTCTCACAGGGGGAAATCCGAAGCCTGAAATACATATCGTTTATTAATGTACGGATGGCCCACCAGGTGATTGGCTGCGCCGGCCCAATCCTGCCGTATCTCTGGAAACATGACCGGATTAAGCATACCTTGATTATTTCACCGCCCCGCCTGGGGAAGACGACTCTCTTGCGGGATATGATCCGTCAAATCTCGAATGGAGACCGGCTGCACCGGCACCAGACGGTAGGTGTGGTGGACGAGCGTTCAGAGCTGGGGGCCTGTTCTTATGGGGTTCCTCAGAATGATCTGGGACTTCATACGGATGTATTGGATAGCTGTCCGAAGGCATCCGGAATCCGGATGCTGCTGCGCACGATGTCACCTCATGTGATTGCGATTGATGAGGTGGGAACCAATGAGGACTTGGATGCGCTGGCCTATAGCATGCGCTGTGGCTGTTCCATTCTGGCGACCGTACATGGGAGTTCCCTGCAGGATATTGCAGGCAAGCCGGTACTAAGCCGTCTGGTGCACGAACAACTGTTTGACCTTTATGTTGTACTTCGAAATGACAGTCGGAGGGGTATCATCTGGCAGGTGCTGGATGCGGCCGGGAATCAGAAGGGAGAAGGAATTCGATGAAGTTTGCAGGACTTTTAATGATTTTGACCTCCTGCACGGTTTTGGGACTAGCTGCAGGCGAGTCCTTGAGTCTGCGGTACAAGTCTATGAAACAGGTAAGTGAAATGCTGCAGCTGCTGCAGGGGGAGATACGTTGTTCCTATTCCACCTTTTCCCGGGCCTTTTTGGGAATTGCCGCCAGAATGCCGGAGCCATGGCCGCTTTTCCTGGAGGCAATGGCAGAAAAGCTGGACAGCCTGTCGGGCGGCTGCTTCCGGGAAATATGGGAAGAAGCAGTAAGCGGGCTGCCGGAGTCTTGTGGTCTGACGCCGGAAGACCGGAGAAGTCTAAAAGAGCTTGGCAGCGGACTGGGATATTTAGATGCACAGATGCAGATGCAGACATTATCCTTATTTTTAGAACACTGGAAGCTTCAGATGGAGGAGCTTCGTCAGGAAATGCAGCAAAAGCAGCGGGTTTACCGCTGCCTGGGGGTTTCTGGCGGACTGGCCTTGATGCTGGTATTGCTGTAAAAGGTAAAACGTACTCTTCGGATATAACGGATGGTCATTCGGCCAAGAGCAAGAACAAGGAGCGCACCAATGGATATCAGTATGATTTTTAAAATTGCAGCCGTGGGAATTTTGGTCTCTGTCTTGTGTCAGATTTTAAAACACAGCGGACGTGAAGAGCACGCATTTCTCACCAGTATGGCAGGACTTCTGTTAGTGCTTTACTGGCTGATTCCCTATATTTATGATTTGTTTCAGACCATACGGGATCTGTTCGCCCTGTAGGAGGCATTATGGATATTATGACGATTGCCGGGCTTGGGATTATCACGGTAGTGTTGGCAATCCAGCTAAAAAGTATCAAGCCTGAGTATGGCATATACCTGTCCGTGGCTGGTGTCCTGCTGATTTTCTTTTATAGTATAGGTAAGTTAACCGGCATCCTGGAATTTTTGGATAAGATCCGCTCTTATATCCAGGTAAATGAAATGTATGTGGGCATCCTGCTGAAAATTATCGGCATCACCTATATTGCGGAATTCGCCGGAAATGTATGTAAAGATGCAGGTTACTCTGCGATTGGGAATCAAATTGAAATCTTTGGGAAGCTGATGGTGCTGGCAGTCAGTATGCCGATCCTTCTGGCACTTTTGGAAACGCTGGACGGCTTTTTGTCTTGAGGTGATGGGATGAAAAAATGGAAGAAGTGGTTGA